>OGYG01000100.1_pt1 | contig 99319 bp, 141 predicted proteins | sample 1576481 | NCBI WGS metagenome assembly OGYG01 (sample SAMEA3541497, study PRJEB24748) | human gut metagenome | biome: human gut; feature: human-associated habitat; material: faeces | place: China | collected 2012 | reverse complement strand
AAGTAACGTATAAAGTAACAGACAGTCAGGGAGCAAGTACAACAAAGACGATTTATGTAACTGTGAATCCAAAACAGGAAGTGCTGAATGAAGTGCCGGTGATCAATGCATCCGACCGAGTATTGACAGAAGGAGACAGATTCGCCGTATTGGAAGGAGTAACAGCTACAGATAAGGAAGACGGTAATCTGACAGATAAGATCCAAGTGCTGAAGAACACCGTGAATAAAGAGGAAGCAGGAACCTATGAAGTGACATATAAGGTAACAGACAGTCAAGGAGCAAGCACAATAAAGACGATCACAGTTACTGTGAGGGAAAAGAGTGCAGATAAGCCTGCGGAACCTCAGAAGCCGAACAAGCCGGCTGACACAAAGCCTGGAAAACCAAGTCAGCAGTCCGAATCGCCGAAGACAGCGGATATGTCTAATATTGGTTTGTTCGGATCTATGTTTGCAGGTTCGTCTGGATTACTGACAATGTTGCTGGGGAAAAGACGCAAAAAGAAATAAGTGGTTTATGAGATTTTAGATACAGTAGCAGGTGCAAAATCGGAAGTTGTGCAGAAGACAGTGCTCCGATCATGCCTATTTTGGTGTTGGAGAGGAGTGGAAAGAGGAAGACTTTGTGCATCACCTTTCAGATGCAGAGTGGAAGGAGTTTGAGAAAGAATTTGCGGATTTGATTAGATAAATCTGGAAAAGGACTTGAAATTCAATGAAGATCAAGTCCTTTTCTTTTTAAATCTGTTTTGTTGTCCACTTGCTGCAATCCCATACTGCGTGTACGACATCCTGGTAAAATTCCGGTTCATGGCAGATTAAAAGCACACTTCCACGATAATCAAGCAGTGCTTTTTTCAAGGAATCTTTTGCATCCACATCCAGATGGTTTGTCGGCTCATCCAAAAGCAGGATATTGGTATCGCGATTCACCAGTTTACAGAGTCTTACTTTTGCCTGCTCTCCTCCGCTTAAGACGCGAACCTGGCTTTCAATGTGTTTTGTTGTAAGTCCGCATTTTGCCAGAGCAGAACGTACTTCATATTGTGTGAATGAAGGGAATTCCTGCCAGATTTCTTCAATACAGGTTGTTCGATTATCTCCTTTGACTTCCTGTTCAAAATATCCGATCTGCAAATTTTCTCCCAGTTCACAGGTGCCGGAAATCGCAGGAATCAGCCCGAGAATACTTTTCAACAATGTCGTCTTTCCGATTCCGTTGGCGCCGACCAGAGCAATTTTCTGCCCTCTTTCCATAGAAAGAGACAGTGGTTTTGACAATGGTTCATCGTATCCGATCACAAGATCTTTTGTCTCAAAAATATATCTTCCCGGAGTTCTTCCGTATCGGAATTTGAATTCCGGTTTCGGACGTTCTGCTGCAAGCTCGATCACGTCCATCTTGTCCAGTTTCTTTTGTCTGGACATTGCCATATTTCTCGTAGAAACACGCGCTTTATTTCTTGCTACAAAGTCTTTTAATTCGCTGATTTCCTGTTGCTGCCTTCTGTAGGCTGCCTCTAACTGTGCTTTTTTAACGGCATATACCTCTTCAAAATGATGATAATCTCCTACATAGCGGTTCAGCTCCTGATTTTCCATATGGTAGATAATATTGATCACATCGTTTAAGAACGGGATATCATGGGAAATTAAAATAAATGCATTTTCATAGTCGATGAGATACCGTTTCAGCCATGCGATATGTTCTTCGTCCAGGTAGTTGGTCGGCTCATCCAAAAGCAAAATATCGGGCTTTTCAAGCAGTAATTTTGCCAGAAGGACTTTGGTGCGCTGTCCGCCGCTTAAATCGGTTACGTCTCTTTCGAGACCGATATCCAGAAGTCCAAGTGCCTTTGCAACTTCTTCAACTTTGGCATCGATAATATAAAAATCGTGCAGAGTCAGAGTGTCCTGAATGGTTCCCAACTCCTCCATCATTGTATCCATTTCTTCCGGAGAGGCCTCTCCCAGAGAATCGCAGATTGCATTCATGCGTTCTTCCAGTTCAAACAAATATGAGAATGCGGACTTTAATCCATCTCGAATCGTCATTCCTTTTTCTAAGACCGTGTGCTGATCAAGGTATCCGACACGGACATTTTTTGCCCATTCAATCTTACCTTCATCCGGCATCAGTTTTCCGGTAACAATATTTAAAAAAGTGGATTTTCCTTCTCCGTTTGCGCCCACCAGTCCAATATGTTCTCCCTTGAGAAGGCGAAAGGATACATCTGCAAAAATGGCGCGATCTCCAAATCCATGTGTGAGATGCTCTACATTTAAAATACTCATGACATAACTCCTTTTTGGTCGTATTTCACTTATCAGAACCATTGTACAGGAAAGAGTTGTATTTGTCATCAAAATTCACCTTTTTGCAGATTTTCCATATTATGTACTGTAATTATATGAAAGGAAAGAACACACTATGCAAAATAATCGGTCTTATTCCAGAAACGAACGGTTTACCTGTCAACAGCAGCCTTATCGCAATATGCCGGTGCAGCGTCGACAGAATCCTTCTTCCTCCTGTGGTGAAGCAGTCTCGTCGCCTTGTTCCTGCCGCATTCCCCGTGATCCACTGGAACATATGACTCTCGCGATGGCATATGTTCCCTGGCAGACATGGGAAGACACTTATGATGTTCATAAGGGATTAGAATGTGGAACAATCTTCCCTGTTTTAAACAAACCATTTTATGGAAAAGGGGGATGTAATCAATGACAGACCGTCCATGTAGAACAGAATTATTAAATCATATCAACGCTGTCAGTTTCGCGGTGGATGAAGTGAAATTATATCTGGATACCCACCCGCAGGATCCGGATGCACTGGCTTATTTCGAAAAATACAGCCGGATGCGCAACCAGGCAATGAAAGAATATGCCATGAATTTCGGACCTTTGACGATTGATACAGCCACAGCATCCTGCAGTGAATACTGGAAATGGATCAATGAGCCGTGGCCGTGGCAGGAAGGAGGATGCTGATTATGTGGAATTATGAAAAACGATTGCAATATCCGGTAAAGATTACACAAACGAACCCACAGATTGCCAAAGTGATCATTTCACAATTTGGCGGCCCATATTGCAGTAACCTATAACATATCCGCAAACCCTTATAAACAGAGGGCTTACGAGATATAAAGGTGGAATATCAGCTTGCTGTTTTTCTTGTCATAAACGATATCTTCCACCAAACTTCTCATAAAAATGCCTTTGGTACCATAGTCGATCGCATCATTTTTAATCACATCATATACAGTTTGCACGTTCTTGAGCACGTCAGATTTTGTTTTCGTATCTTCATTATTCTTATTGAGATTTTCCAGTTGCATCAAAATATCTTCCCTGTCTTTTTGCAGACGCTCTTTGTTCCGTTTATATTCTTCCAGAGTATCTACTTCATTTTCATAGGCAATGCGGATTCGTTTCTCTCTGTTGGAAATTTTATCAAGTTCAGACAAGAGTGATTCACGTTCTGATATCTTCTCGCCGGTCTCAGCGGAGTGGTAGGAGTATTCAAAATCCATACCAGAAAGAAGTTTTTCAAAATACTCTTCCAGTGCAGCAATCACTTTTTTCTCTGATATCGAACAGGATTCGGTATGTATTCCTTTACTGTACTTATAACACTGGAAACCAGGTGAGTGCCTGTTTGCACCATTGTAGGCGAGAGAGGCCCCGCAGTATCCGCATTTTAAAATCCCTGATAACCAATGTTTACATGAGGATACATCACGGCGCTTCAGTGGCTTGTATGTAGTCTGTATCTTTTTTATGCGGGCTTCGAAGCGTTCTTTTGAGTAATGGACTTCATGCGTTCCCATGAATGTTATTCCATTCCACGCGACAAGACCATAATAGAATGGATTTTTCAAGATTCTTTCTACGCTACGGGATTCGAAAGGGTTCCCTCGTCTTGTGCGGACTCCCATATCGTTTAGCTTTCTTGTTATCTTTGTGGTATCTGAGTTGCGGTAATCAAATTCATCACAGATAAAATCCACGACCTTCATTTCATCCGGATCAATTTTATAAGGATCTCCGTTTCCAACAGCGCGATACCCAAAAGGTGGGGACATCTGGTATCCTTTTTTTGTAGCCTTTTCTTTCATCCCTCTTATAACTTCGCCAGAAAGCCGGATAGAGTAGTATTCATCCATCCATTCAATGATTCTCTCGATTAAAGAGCCGAATGGACCATCTATCAAAGGTTCTGACACACTCACAACATCAACGTTGCTTTGTTTTCGCAGCAGAGATTTGTACACAATAGATTCTTCTTGATTCCTTGCGAATCTGCTGAATTTCCAAACCAGAATCACATCAACTGGATGATCGGATGATTTTGCAAGCCCGATCATTTTCTGGAATTCTGGACGCTTGTCAGCTTTTCTACCGGATATTCCGATCTCAAAGAAAACCTTCAAAATGATAATATTGTTTTTGGCAGCGTATTCCCGTAACAGCTTCTCTTGGGAGTCTGGCGAGAGTTCTTCCTGTTTATCAGTGGACACACGGACGTAACCATAGGCATATCTTGCGCTCATTTTAGATCATCTCCTCATTTAATTTATGTAAAAATAGGTACAAAAATAACAGCCAGCACATGAACAAATGTTCTGGATTGTGTAGCTGTCCCGAAGATGATACAATATTCTTGGCTTCAGATTGCATATCTTCGGATATGTATTACCGTCTCGGTGTTGGTAGCACCGGGGCGGTTTTATTATTTTTCGGATAATTTTTTCTGTTCTCGTTCTATTTGTTTAATACTTTTTGCCGGAGTAGGTAAATCTTCGGGCATAGTGCCTCCTAAGCGAGAAATGGTATCACGTATTTCCTTTCCAACATTATAGTGAGTTTGATTCGCAGCGGATTTTCCTTGAATCTTTTCACGACGTAATTTTGCTTCAGTCTGAGTAGCACGGAAAAGGTTAGCGGCTAATTCCTCGTATCCCATATGATCTAAGATTTTTTCGCTATTTTTGAGCCCTTTATGTTGATGAATATCTTTGGCAGTCATACCACCATATAGACCTTGATATCCATGATTCTGAAAGATAGCATAATCCAGAGAACTTTCGACACCGGCATTCTTGGCAGCGTCCACTAACATTTTATTATGTTCAGCCATTTCGTACCGGATTGCAAGACGCTTCTGATCGTCACTAAGAGTATCAAAGTTATCAATAAGCTCTTGTTGTCTGGTTTTCACTGCAAAGTAGGTTTGACCAAGTGCAATTACTTTTTTTCTAGAATCACCATTCTGTACAATCAAATAGCATGCGTAGCGGGAAAGTTTATAATCATCAATAATGCGTTCGCCGCCATTAGGCATAGGTGATGATTTGCCAACATTGGCAAAATGTTCAGATACAGCATTTCCACTGTTTTCACAGGCTGTTTTCGCACGAACGATCACTTCCTCAAACCTGCGCCATTGGCTATATTCAAGTGCATTTTGCATTTCTCTGGCATACCAAAACTCTTGACCATATTTATTGATGTGTTTAATAGACTCAAACAAAGATTCTGTATAACTATTTTGCTCTTCTTCTGTCAAGGCTTTATTGAGAACTCGGTCATGTATTTCATTTAATTTATCGTCAAAATCATTCATATGTTCACCTTCTTTTTTAACATATCTCGTAGACCGTCCCTGTTGGCGCAGGGGCGGTTTTTGTGTTCTGAAAAATTATTGTTTTCGCTTCATTTTCTGACTTACTCTAAATTGTTCAGCATCTGGTACGTCAATAAACTCTACAGTCTTATCGAAGTTTTTCTTTACGACTTCTTTTATCTCATCGAGTGTTACGTTGAAGAATTCTCTTCTTGTGTTGACCATATTTAGTTTACGATCTTCAAAAGCTTTATGAAGTGCTGCTTCTAATGCCGGTGCATCATCAGAGAAGATCATGGCATGTACATCAAAATTAAACGGAACAGATGCATCACCTAGTTCATCAACACGATCCTGAGGATCCAAGCGTCTGGTCATCCCAATCTTATAAACGTTTTCTCCAAAGGCTCCAATATTTGAAATTATGTAAACATATCCAGCACGCTGATTTGCTTCTCTGTAGTCGATATCTTTAATAGCCTTATCTATGTCATTGAGCTGATTTTCCAATTCGGATTTTTTGGTAAGCAGATCTGCATTATCTGGATTTTCTTCTAATTGCTTGAGAAGTTTTTCGTAAGCTGTCTGGTAGTGAGTTTGTTCTTTTTCTATCTTCTTACGTTGAGCTTCAATTTCTTTTTGGAGTCGTGCGGCTTCGCGCATCTCTGCTCTTGCAGCTTTTTGAGCTTCTTTCTCTTCCTGCTTCTTTTGCTGATACTCAAAGGCTAATGTAAGTTCTTCTTCTTTCCAGTCTATATATTTTGGGGTAATCTTTAAGGACATGGATTTACCAAGTCTTTCAATAGAGTTTGCGGATTGATGAATCTTTTTAAGGGACATATCAAAATTATTGTACTTCACTTTGCTTATTACATCTTCACAATCGCTATTGAACGCTCTCAAAAACAATTTTTTCATATCTGCAATCATTTTATTGCCTTTGCTTTTACTTCCATTTACCGTCCAAGTTGTAGCTCCGATAATAGCTTTATCACTTTTTATCAATTTTTTCTGTGCATCACGAATGTTATCTAATTCTTCTTTATACTCTTCTGACGTAACAAAATTATATCGTGGCGTATATAGACCAAATTCCTGAAATGTGATTGCATCTTCAAAAAATATCGCCTCCTTCTTCAAAGTGTCAATTTTAGAAGTGCGTTTGTCGATTTCCTTTTCAAGTCGCTCTTTTTTAGCCTCTAACTCGGCAACTTTTGAATTCAGGACTGACGCATTTTGAAATTCTGGAGACATTAGTTCTTTTAATCCAGCATTTTCCTTTGCTATTTTCCCGATATTAAAAACATCTTTTAATCCCATAGTTACTTTTCTCCTTTAACTTACCCGTACCTCACACCACTATATATAAACGCATCTACGCTCATATCATTTCCATGACCGCTAAATTAGGAATAAAATAGATAACATAATTATCTACAGCAATATACTCACCATATTTTCCTTTATAGCAGTCAATAGCTTCTTGCAGATATTCTTCCGTGACATGTAGATGTTCTGCAACCTCATATCTATTTTGGCATCCGGCATTAAAAGCTGATATGATGCCTCGCAATCCAATCATCCGGTTATACCCGTGCAATCTTCCTTTTTGTTCTTGCTTCATATTTTCAATATCTTGTAGATCAAAGATATCACCGACAGCAGTATGGTGATGTCCGATTTCTTCAGCTAAGACGCAAGCCTTTTCTGCGGATGTTTTCAACCTGTTGGATATCGCAATTCTATTTCTGTATATTAAACCATCACTGCCGGAAAGAGTCTTTTCGCGGACAATCAGCCCGCTACTATTCGCCTCTTCCAAAAGTTCTTCATAAACTGTCATTGTATCACTCCCATTCAGAGTCATCCATCATGATGTCTTTATCGTGTTTTCTCATTTCATCTGTTACTTTAATATCGGTGCGCTCATGAGCTGCTAATACTGATAAATGATTGTTGGATTGCTCAGGATATATGTTATATACTTTTGCCTCTTTTATTTCAGAAGTAGATATTGAATTTTCATATTCTTTGCTCAAGACAAAATCAACAATTTCTTTTCCATGCTGATTTAATTTACGATAGTGCTCTATTATTGTCCATTCTTCATCGGTCGGAATAGAATAATCAGCTTCAACAAAAGAAAACATTTCAAGTATATTTTTACATTTATAAATTTGACATAATGCCATAAATACGTCAGCATTTGGCATTCGTATACCATTTTCATATCCAGATAATGTTTTGTCAGAAATGGAATATCCCATATCTTTTAATATTGTAGAAACATCTTTAGCAGTTAACGATCTACTTTTTCTTAATTCTTTTAACGTTTCACCTAAACTTTGTTTCATTTGTACTAACCTCCGTTTTCTTTAATATACATCATAATTTCTTCATGGTCAACAATAATCTTCGTAATGAAGAGAAAATATTTTAAAAACCTGTTGACAAAATTCAAAATGAAGAGTATAGTACAATCAAGCTCTTCAAAACGAAGGAAATGAGGTGATGAAATATGATCATATCGAAGAGAATTGGAAAATATATGAAAGAAAAAGGATTTAATCTTTCAGAGGTAGCAAGAAAGACAGGACTAAATTATCAATCTCTTTATACAAGTCTTTACGATGAAGAAAGAGAAAGGGATTTAAGAACAGAAGAGTTGATTCCATTATGTATTTTTCTTGGAGTGAACCCGATGGATTTTGTGGAAGGAAAAGATAAATAAAACAAAAGAACTGATGGAAGCGCATTTTCCACCAGTCTCTCGCTAAATTTGTTTACCCTATGTATTTTGCAGACTTCACGTTTAAGTGCCCAATCCGTATTCAGAAATTGAAGCCGAATCATTCACGTACACGTTACATCACATTCGAATGCGCCAAATGATTCTATGGAATACTCTGCCACTTATGCAGTTTTAGTTCTGCTCTTCAAGTTAAAAAGATTAGTATTGCCCATTAGTTGGCTGAATATAGGATTTTCATTCTGAAATGCCGGTTATTTATATGAGGTTACGGATCCTCCATTTCTGAATTTAAAGGGAATGAAAATGCTTCTCGTACTTTGATATCGCAGGCTACTCTGCACGGCGACCTATATATGGGAACAGGGCAACTTCAAAAATTTAGTCAAAAGACCAACTCCTTTCATTGCCCATTTTTGGGTTTATGAAAAATATTTTACCATAATACAGAAAAATTTACAAATTAAAAATAATTACATTGGGAGTACATAATGAACAATTCAATAGAAAGGAGAAAGCAATGACAGAACTCGTATATTTAAAAAATGATGAAGCAGTGTGTGACAGCTTACAGGTGGCTGAGAAGTTTGGAAAGAGACACGACAAGCTGATTCATGAAATCGAGAGAATGTATGGAGATATTGAGGAATTGGGGTCTGCCCAAAATGGTGGACACCCCATGTTCAGAAAAACGTATTACATACACCCTCAAAATGGACAGAAATATCCTAAATACATTATGAACCGAGATGGTTTTTCTCTCTTAGTAATGGGGTTCACCGGTAAGAAAGCTCTTGAATGGAAATTGCAGTACATCAAAGCATTTAATCAGATGGAAGCGTTCATCAAAGAAAAGACAACTCAGACATGGGTAGAAACAAGAAAAGCCGGAAAACTGACCAGAAGAGCAGAGACAGACACCATTCAGAAGTTAGTGGAATACGCAAAGGAACAGGGGAGTACACACGCAGAGATGCTTTGCATGACCTATTCAAAACTGGCAAATAAGATGGCTGGAATTGGAAAACGTGATGAAGCAACAGTTATGCAGCTGAACAATCTTTCGTTGATGGAAAACATCATTCTCCATGTGATCGACACTGGAATACTGACTGGAAAACATTACAAGGAGATTTATCAGGAGTGTAAGAAGAGACTGGAAACCGTGAAGGATCTGGCTTACCTGGAATCAGTGGCGTAGCCGATTACTTCGGTGTATCAGTTGAGTATTTTTTGGAGTAGGAGGAGGTAAAGAGGATGAGTAACATTGGCCATAAAGAAAATGACAGCGCAACTACGACGCAAGAAGAGCGCAACGAATACTTATTAAAATACGAAAACTTCATTCATTGCGCTCGGTGCAAAAATTTAATACACAGTTCAAACAAATATTGTCAATATTGTGGGTGTCCTAATGAAAAAGAACTCCAAGCTATTCGAAAAAGCAAGGAGCTCAGTTCCGATATTGTGCTTAATGGAAAGATTATTTCTCAAGCTGTTCGGAAAGCCATTTGTGATACAACTCAAGAAGACGGACGTTCATTTTAAAACTGAATCCAGCTATAAATCCGGCTATTTCGTTAAAAGCATTAGGGTCTCCAAGAGATGCTTCAAGCGTTGGATAATCCTCATCATTAACGCCGTTGATATAGTCGATATCTTCTTGTGTTAACGATTTTTTAAATTCGTCAAAAGATTTAAGTACCATAGTTGATCTCCTTTCTTAAATACTCGGCATTGGCAGATGCCTGTAAACAAATTATAGGGGAGTTGGAAGCAAATGACAATAAAGATTCAGCAAGAAAGGTGTGATAAAAATTAACTGGAATAAATTTTCGGAGTTGTTTGAAATTTCCGATGACGAAAAAGCATTTTTTGAAATGATCTACCGAAGACGCACCATATACAGATGCGTCATAGGAATTCTGATAATCATAATAATCGTGTTGTTATTAACGAGGTAATAACTGACGCAACGATGGAAATTATAAGCGGCCAAAGCTTACTGTCAAAGAATTTCTTTCTCCGGTAAGCGCGGTAACGGAAGTATTTTTCTGTAAGAGAAAAAGTTCTTTCCGGCGCTTCATCAGATGGAGTTGTGTCAATAAAAGAATAATTGCTTGATATTAGTTTATATCTCATTAGCGGCTTTTCGGATTTGCCAAGAAAACCTGATGTAACTGTTTTCTTGAACCTCATACAGAACAGCTTAAATTTTTCTGGGAATAGCAAGCAAATTTCATCAAAATCAGAATTCATACTTTTTCTCCTTTGTTTTTGATAACTACATTATAAAGGAGGGAGAAAGGTAAAACAAGATAAAACGAGATAAAACAAGATAATAGGAGGTAACATGAACGAATTAAAAGTTTTTAAAAATAATGAACTCGGATTAACTGTAAGAACGTTGCCGAATCCAGATGGAAGTATTTCCATTAGCGCGGAAGATACTGCAATCGGATTTGGTTGGACGCAAGAGAAGAATGGGAAAATCTATGTGAAATGGGAAAGGCTAAACTCATTTTGTAGGGAAATGGGATTTTCCCCACAAGTGGGGAAAGATGATTACATCCCAGAATCACTGTTTTACCGTCTCGGAATGAAAGCAAGCAATGCGACTGCCGAAAAATTTCAAAACTGGCTTGCACTGGATGTTATTCCAACTATCAGAAAGACCGGCTCTTATGAAATGCCAAAGAAGAGACAAAGCAACGAGCGTCTCGCCAGTGTCAACAATGCTGTAAAGATTTTAACACCGATGCTCCAAGCTGCAGGATGCAACAGCAAGATCCAGCTTCTGACCGCAAAATCACTTTATGAGAAAGCAGGAGTCAATCTTCCAATCACGATCGAAGCAGATCAGCAGTATGTAGATACGGTACACATTGCAAGACAGGCAAGGCTTTACTATAAGAGTTCCGGCAAGCCAGCAGATAAAGCCGTGAATGAGATTATCCGTAGGTTGGATTTATCAGAAGATATGTACACGGAAACATGGGAATCTAAAGGAAAGTGGCAAGGCACTGTCAGAAAATATGCGCCGGAAGTGATCGGGATGGTAAAGCAGTGGTACGCAGACAATGGATATCCAAGAGAAATCTCGTATACGCAGTGCGATGGACAGATAAAGAAATATCATGTGATCGTCAGAGATTCGGATACTAATTAAAAACGTAGGACAACTTACGCATGGCAATCAACCTGCATACAGTAAAGAGGGGTGGTGAAATGAAAGGAATCGAAGTAGTAAGCATGATCAAAATCAATGGTTCTTGGGTAAACCAGGAGGACTTAAGCAAAGAAGAGTTTTCTCAGATTTTGGAGAAAAAATTAGACGAGACAATGAAAAATATAGGATTCGAAAGAAGAAAAACTGCTTAGGCGGTAGAAGGGAGGACAAGCTATGAAAAGGCTAACAGTAAACAAGATCGAGAAATTTATCCAGACACTGGAATCCACAGAAAGGTTTGGTTGGTATTCTGAGGAGCAAAAGTTGCACGCAATCGCCTGTTTAAACAATTACTGCAGGGAACTGGAGTATCAAGGAAGAAAATCCGTGAAATTAAAGGAGGAAGAACATGGAAATTAAAGGAACTTACCAATGCCAGACCACTCAGCAACCCAACACTTTAAATAGCTGGGACATCCGCTCCGTATCGGTAGATCTGCCGGAACCAAAGGACAAGCCTTATTGGATCAGAGCTGGTGCGATGATGATAGGGTTTATCCTGGTGATGCTGGCGTGGTATCTGGCGTTTGGGTATTAAAAATGAGCGCCTACAAAAGGCTGGGGAGCCGTAGGCACTCTAACAAAAAATCAAGAATATATTAACAGATTTTAGGAGGATAAGCAATGGATAGAGAAAAAATACATAAACTTTTAGACTTAATTCTTGAGATTCAAGAGCGTGGAGAAGGTAGGAATGGGTATCCGTACGTAAACATTGAATTTTCGAACTACGGTAGCAGAATATTTTTAACCGCACAAGAAAACGGATTTGTTACTGATGGAGATTACGATTTGTTTGACGGTATTGCAACAGATAAGCAACTAGATGATGCAATTATTTTAGTTGGGGTATTGCTGGAAATGGCAGTGGACAAGACGGAGGAACAGTATGCTTAGCTATACAGATACCGAGCAAGAAGAAATGACGGAACGAGAAGTTGTTGAGAGTGAGAGATATTTTAAAGTACGGAGAAGACATTATCAAAATTATTGCGATTTTATGGAGGAGATAACAAATGGCAACATTATACGAGATTGATGAAGAGATTTTAAATTGTGTAGATCAGGAAACAGGAGAGATTATCGACCCGGAAAAGCTGGCACAGTTGCAGATGGATTTTGATAAAAAGGTAGAGGGAATTGCTCTCTGGATCAAAAACCTCTTATCTGATGCAGAAGCAATCAAAGCAGAGAAAAACAAACTGGCTGACCGCCAGAGGTCATGCGAAAACAAGGCGAGAAATCTAAAAGAATACCTGTCTGGTTATTTATGTGGTGAAAAATTTAAGACACCAAGAGTCAGCATTTCTTATCGAAAATCAGAGAGTGTAGAGGTACAGGATATTTCAAAGCTGGATGAAGAATATTTGAAATTCGTTGATCCCGAGGTGGACAAGACCAAAGTGAAAAAGGCACTGAAAGATGGAATTGAACTCTCTGGCGTTGTATTGGTGCAGAATAATAATATTCAGATTCGGTAGGTGAGAAATATGGAATTTAGGACATTAAAGGCAAACGAGATTGAATGTCGGATCGCAACGGTGAAGAGTAATGGGATATCACTATTACTATACAAAGACGCAAGGTGCGATATGAATATCTTGGATGAAACTGTTGGAAAGTTAAATTGGAAAAGAGAACACAGCAGAGACAACGCAAACTGCACCGTGAGTATATGGGATAACGATAAAGGCATCTGGGTTCCAAAAGAAGACACAGGAACAGAAAGCTTTACCGAAAAAGAAAAGGGTCTTGCATCTGACAGCTTTAAGAGAGCTTGCTTTAATTGGGGAATTGGAAGAGAGTTATATACCGCTCCGTTTATTTGGATCCCATCTGATAAATGCGAAATTTCCGCGAAACAGAATGGTAATGGAAGCACTTGTTATGATCGTTTTCGAGTAAGCTATGTTGGTTATGACAAAGAAAGAAACATAGATGCACTGAAAATCGAAAATGAGAAAACCGGAAAAGTAGTATTTTCGCTTGGTAGAAATGTCGGAAATTATAATCCTGCTAATCAAGAAGAACCTCTCGAAAACTATGTGACCGAATCACAGGTAAAAACACTAGAAATTTGCATTCCGAAGCATAAGCAGACAATAGCGAATGTGTGTCGGCATTATAAGGTGTCGGGTTTGCGAGAACTGACAGTGGAGCAATTTAAAAAGCTTATGAGAAATATGGGAGAAGAATAATGAGGTTTACAGGAAGATTGAAAGAACCTGTCGCAGATTATCACAGTGGAAAGCTGACCATTCTATTCGAGCCTATAGAGGACTTCCGACAAGCCTACGATGAACTGAAAGATTATGAGAAATTAACGCTTGAAATAAAGCCGTGCAGAGCAAAGAGAAGCCTTGACGCGAACTCTTATTTGTGGGTGTTACTCGATAAATTAGCGGAAAAGTTGGACATCACTAGGTGGCAAGCGTACCTAAATGAATTAAAATCCCACGGTGCTTTTGAGTACATACCGCTCCGGGAAAAAGACATCTATCTGGCACAGTCAGTGTTCCGGATTGTGATAGATCGTGGAGCACAGGAAGTAAAAGACCTAAAAGGGAGAACTGAAACATTACACACTCTGCAATGCTACAAAGGGTCAAGCAAGTATAACACAAAAGAAATGAGCAGACTCATCAAAGGCGTGTTGGAAGATTGCAGAGAGGTTGGAATACCAGATGCAGACCTTTTGACCCCAGATGAAAAAGAAGAGCTTAGACAAAAATGGGGGATTGAACTGTGAGCATTGATTACAGTAACATGGCATTCCCTAAGCCGAAGCGCAAGAAAAAGAAAAAAGGTCATCAGAGGACGTCCGGCAGACCAAAGAAGCTGTGGAGCATATTCACAGAGGATATGGATCACTGCATGTACACCGGAGTTTACGGAGTGGAGAGGCATCATGTTTTTAGTCACACATCGAAAGAAATTGAACTTTCGGAGGATTATGGTTTTATCGCTCCATTGAGACCAGACCTGCATCCAAACGGAACAAGGGCAGGGGAGAATGCATCAAAAGTTGACCGATACTTAAGAAAACGCTGCAAAGAGTATTATTTGCAGCACTACGGAACAGAAGAGCAGTTCCGACAAGAATTTCACTATGTTAGCAAAGGGTAACCTTTCGCTATAAATTGTAACCCGTTCATGGCTGCTGCACAGTACGTCACAAATACCTTAAGTAAGCCAGATTCATTGTCTCCCGGTAATTCCGGGAGCAGAAAGGAGAATAAATGGTAATTACAATTCCGGGCAAACCGGTTGGAAAAGCAAGACCGAGATTCCGCAGAGCCGGATTTAAAGTCATTACATATACGCCAGACGAAAGCAAAAAATACGAAAAGGAAGTTGCAAGGATTTACAAGCAGAGTATAGGCGTGCTTTACACGGACATCCCTCTGAGAGTTCGAATTTTAGCGAAATTTCCGATTCCAGAGAGCTGGTCTAAGAAGAATAAGGATAGGGCTTTAAAAGGAGAAATGAAGCCGAATAAGAAGCCTGACTTAGACAACATTGCAAAAATCATTCTGGATGGCCTGAATGGAGTCGCATATACGGATGATAAGCAGGTAACCAGTCTGGAGATTGAAAAAGTGTACTCGGATACACCTTGCGTGGTGGTCTATATTGCGGAGGATGAGTAATGGCAGAGGTGAAGTGGATCAAGATTACAACGAATATGTTTGATAATCGCAAAATCAAGCATCTGCGGAAATTACCGGACGGGAACAATATCGTCCTGATCTGGGTAATGCTACTCACGATGGCTGGTCGGTGTAATAGTAATGGAATGGTATTTTTAACGCAAAACATCCCGTACACGCCTAAAATGCTGGCAGATGAGCTGGACTTTGAAGAGAATACCGTGAAATTAGCCTTACAATCACTGGAGCAGCTTGAAATGATCGTGATGGACAATGGATTTTTCTCGATCCCCGGATGGGAGGAACACCAGAACGCAGAAGCGCTTGAAAAAATAAGGGAGCAGAACCGGATTAGGAAGCAAAAACAGAGGGAAAAACAAAAAATTGAGTGTGTCACGGAAATGTCACGTGACACAAGTGTGACAAATTTGGGAAGTCACGCTACAGATAAAGATAAAGAAGAAGATAAAGATATAGATAAAGAAAGAGATATAAGAGGTAATAGAGTGGATTATCAGCAAATAGCTGATATGTATAATGCCACTTGCGTGTCATTCCCTCGCTTAACACGATTGTCTGAAAAAAGAAAACGGGCAATTAAAGCAAGATTAAGAAAATATTCCATTGATGACATTCAGAGAGTATTTGAGATAGCAGAAGAAAGTGACTTCCTAAAAGGCGAAAATAACCGGAATTGGTCAGCGGACTTTGATTGGATGATGAATGACACGAATATGGCGAAGATTCTGGATGGAAAATATGCAAACCGGAAGAGCACAGCATCGTCGAAAAAAGCAAAAGATGAATGGAGCGAATTTTTAAATGAATAGAAAAGAGTTTGCGACAATCGCAATGGGAATCCGCGGTGCATATCCAAAAGCGCAGATACTGGAGACGACAGAAGAAAAGGAGCTATGGTACGGAATGCTAAAGGATATGCCGTACATGGAAGTTGCTGGCAATTTAAAGAGACATATACAGCACAGCAAGTTCGTTCCAACCATTGCGGAGTTAAGGAATGAGCATCGAGGGATGGATAACAATAATTTTAAGCGCAGGTACTACGATATGGACAATCTGGAAATGCAGTTACTAAATGCGCAAGAAAGGGCGTTAGAGGTTAAATATGGCACGGGAATTGAAACACAGCTTTAGCAGCCACAGAAAACAGTCCGCCGGATTCAAACCGGGCAACATGGCAGCGTTTATGTACGGCAGCACAAAGCGGAAGAGAAAGAACAGGGTGAGAGGGAAATGAGTAGACAAGCACACTTTCTGGATCCGTACAAGTTCCAGATCGGAGAGATGGTAAAACTCGGATGTTCGGATGAGCATATCTGCAGAGTGCTTGAGGATATTACCGGAAAAGAAGTGAAAAAGAGGGTAATAGCAAACGAGAGGATGTGGTTAAGAAAAATGGAAAATAAAAGAAAACAATACGAACCGTACAAGGGAGAAATTAAGTACATGATCGAAAACGGACTTACGATCCAGAACATCTATGCAGCAATAAGCGAAGAGAGCGGAATAGATGCAAGTATTGAAACGTTCAAAAACTTTTTAAAAGACAATGATATGCTGCCTGAGTCAAAGAAACAAGAAACTTCGGTTAAGTATATCTTTGGAACAATCGCAAATTACATGGAGTTTCACGAGGGCTGGGTGCGGACAAGTTGCCGACTCAACAGGGCGGTATCGAATCCAAACCGGATATTAATGCGGAGGTATTTACAGTAGGCTATGAAAAAAAGAAAGAGAATCCGAAGAAAAATGAAGTACATATCTGTTCTTCCTGCGGACGGGAAATTATCGGAGATTTTGAGTATGTAAAGACAAAGAGAGGGACGGAATTGTATTTTTGCAAAGATATGAGGTGTAGGAGGAATGACTAATGTCAAAAACAGGAGAAGTATGGATGGAATGGATATGAAAGAATCGAAATGATGTTGGAGGAATAACAATGATTAAAGTAAGAGCAAAAGCATATTACGGATTTGCAGGAACAGATATGACGTTTGAAGAAGAATTTGACGATGATGTAACAGACGAGGAAATTGAAGAAACTATGAAAGGTCTAGTAATGGAGCAAGTAGATTGGTCATGGGAGAAAGAGTAATTATGAACAGAGAAATACTTTTTAAAGCAAAGAGAAAAGATAATGGAGAATGGGTGGAAGGGTATGTTGTTGCATATCCTTCTGGAAAAGTGGAAATACACAAAATTAGCAAAGAATTACCAGATATATTACTAAAATGCGAGATTGCTCCAAGTACTTTATGCCAGTACACCGGACTTACCGACAAAAACGATAAGAAGATCTGGGAGAATGATATTCTCAGATATAGTTATGACTATGATGGAAGTCCGTTTTTAAAAGATGGCGAAGAGATAAAATATCGTGTAGGTGCTGTGTTTTGGAGCGAATGGAGGGGATCATGGGCAGTATGTGGACGAGGAAATAAAAAATGCACCAATAACGATGTTTTTAAATATAATCGGAATCCAAATAGAACGGAAGTTATCGGAAACATTTTTGACAATCCAGAGCTGTTGGAGGTGGAGTGATGATTTTATTTTGCCCTGATTTAACGGGAAAAGAAGAGGTAAAAGCAATGTTTATTGGGAATGGAGATTTTGTCAGACCAGTGTTACATCCGTGCATTAAAGAGAAATGCATAGCGTACAAGGATGGAAAGTGCATGAAATACGATAATGAAGTGGAGGTAAAAGATGAATAGAGAAATCCTTTTTAAAGCAAAGAGAATAGATAATGGTGATTTGGAGGTGGAGTGATGAAAAAATATGATATTTTAATTGCAAAATTGTATGCGTGCTGTGGAAATCAGGAAGAGTTTCCATGTGAGCCGATTACCATTGATACTAATAAAATGAGCGAGTTATTGGAAGGTGTATTTATAGAAGCGGGATTGTTGGAGGTAGAGTGATGAAAACAATAATTTACACAGTAGATGACGAAGAACCAGATTGCAATAGATGCGATCATTGTTGCGGCGAAGATTATTATTGTATCAAACAATGTGGAGCAGAACATGGATGGAATGGATACGAAAGGTTAGAGAGAATTGAAAGTGATGAGGAGTAACCATGTGGAAAATATCAACGATATCCAAAAAAGAATTATCCTGAGATGGATTTAATGGATAAAATCGAGGAACTAGAGTTGTTGGAGGCGTAGTAATGAAAAAAGAGTGCATTAAATGCAAATATTATAAAAACTACTATAAATCAACAGAATGTTATTGCGAAAAAGGTTATTGTGTTATGGATAAGAAAAATAGGAGACGAAATAAATGAACGTACTAGAGAAGATCTTGGAAGAGATTGAAGATCATGCGATAGAGTTTGAATCATTCGGAATGTGTGATGATTATGTGAGTATTAGATGGATAAAAGAAATCATTCGTTCCCACATGGACGAAGTCCAGAAGTGCGGAGAATGCAGCCGAAGAAAATGGTATCAGAAAGGATATGAAGACAGCAAGAAAGACAATGACTGGATTCCTTACTCAGTACAAAATATGCCTAAGAAAGAAGATGTATATCTTGTAACGTGTGACGATGAAGAATATCCGGTAAAGAGAATGAGATTTAAAGAGGATTTATGGTACTGGACTTACGGGATATATGACGGAAGAATTTTGGCGTATCAGTCGTTACCAGAACCATACAAGGAGGAATAACATGGACATTTTAATCACAATCGCATCCCTAGCCCTGTACTACATATTGGGGCTTGGAACTATGGTAGCGCTAATAAGTGGGGTATATGAGGATGCAGAACTGAAATTTGAGGATTATTTAATGGCTTTGCTCTTTCCGTTTGTACTATTTGTTGTATTTGTGGATTGGGTGGTAAGAAAGATAGTGAGGTAGAAAATATGAGAAAATTTAACTGGGATGAATTTAAAGAAGTAAAATTTGCGGTGCACTGTAAGACCGAGGAAGAAGCGAAAGATTTTTGCCGACAGATGTATAAACACGGTATGGTATGGGGGAGTGGGAATAGTTATTTGAGTTGCACACACTATGAGAAATACAAGGATAAAACGTGCTACGACGGACAAGGTTTATATCAGAGTTATGATCACTTTAAGAAGTATAGATATGAAATTTTAGAATGGAGCGATTACATGGACAAAGAATTTACCAAGGCAGATTTGGAAGATGGGATGGTAGTTGAGCAAAGAAATGGTGAAATGTATCTTGTATTGGCTGAGGAGGTAGTGAGGAAATGTGGATACAATGAAATGAACTGTTATACCGATGACTTGAAATGTAAAGGTTATACAGAAGGAGATATCGTTAAAGTCTATAGGATTACTCCGGAATCACTCAGACGCATAGAAGATGTGTTTATTAAAAGCAACCTTGAACTCATCTGGGAGCGCAAAGAACCAAAGAAAATGACAGTGGAAGAAATGCGACAGAAGTTGGAAGAGCTGACCGGAGAAGAGATTGAGGCGACGGCATGAACAGGGAAACCATGAGACGCAGGAAGGAGAAGAGAAAATGCTAATCGAAGATAAAGTGCAGATAGAAGCAGTGAAGACAAGATCGTATATGATGGGCGAGATAGACGGAAAAGTGATGATTACGCAAGGTAGATATATTGTATTTGTGAAGAAAGAAGATTTCTTGCTCGACATAGATAAGCAGAAGAAATTGCCAGAAGATGGGGTGAAACATTTTTCCACAGAAAATATTCAGAGCCAAATGAGGGCGGCCAAGTTGTCAAACAGAATGCTTACAACTGGCAAAAGCATTCTGAGAGCAATAAGAGACGAGACAACAGGGGAATACGCTTGGTTTGATAATAAATATTTGAAAATGTTTGACGGATGCACGCCAAATCTTATTAAATACCAAGGAAACCCTGAACACTACGATGCCGTGTTTACACGCTACGGAGAAATAATAGGCATCATACTTCCTGTGAGGGTGAGTGAATGGTGATAATAAGCTAGATGCAGAAAGGAGACAGCGGACATCATGAAGAAAATAGAAGCATACACTATGGCAACGAGAAAGCCCTGTGATACTGCTTTAAAGCAAAAGGGGCACAAAGCCTTTGCCTGTGACTTTAAAGGCGGCGAGAGGGCGAATAAGGATACTGTGGACTACATAGCAGAGAAATACAACATAAAAGAGCGGATCCCGGGAGGTGATTGAGTTGGACAAGAACGTAATCTATGAGTACATGGATGCGAAAGCATTGGTAAAAGAGACAGAAGAAGATATCAGACGGCACAGAAGAAAGACGATCGTTCAGGACAAGGTGACAGGCAGTAATCCAGAGTTTCCATACCAGCCGCAGAGCTTTAATATTTCCGGATGCACAGAGAGTCATGTGAATGTGGATGAGGAAGAAAAACTACTGGAAGAGCGAAAGAGGAATGCGAAGCTGATTAAAGTAAAGGCAGAGCGAGTAATCAATAAAGCTCCGGTGCGGATGCAGAGGATTATCCGGTTCAGGGTCATGCAAGGACTGACGTGGGATGAAGTGGCTGCGAAAATGAAAGGAAATTGCACAGGAGAAAGCGCGAGAAAAGAATTTCAAAGGTGGATGAAAGAAAAATAAAAGTTTGTCCGTTTTGTCCACATTGTCCGTTTTAAATAATATATAGTATAACATGGAGTCAGAAGAAAGACTTCAAAATCTTTCCAAACATTCGGAACACCGCCGGACTTTCCCCCTTTCTTGTCCGGCGGTGTTTTTATGCCGTGGTCAGTTGGGACAAGCAGGTTCGATCCCTGCACACGGCTTTGTGATGTAAGGTTTGCGGCTTACCAGCTGGGGGTTGCTGTAGGGAGTGCACACCGGCTTTACATCACAAATGGTACCAAAACGCAGATATCCGCAGATCTGCAAAACAAACAAAAATAGATTCAGCAATCTATATTTAGTGTAATCAGCGTACCCGAGTGCGGATAGGGTAAAGGATGTCAATAAAAGGCATCCTACGGGTGTATAGCTCAGTTGGTAGAGCAATCGGCTGTTAACCGATGTGTCGCAGGTTCGAGTCCTGCTATACCCGTTGCGGACTACTGCAAGGTTTCCTCCTTTTTCTTATAAATTTTGATTGTGTACTTGGTTATTTTGGTTTTTGTTGGCATTTGTAATTCTTTCGAGCAGTAGTCCTAAATATTAAAAAAGTATAAATTAGCACTAAGGTGTTGTGGCTGCTAATTATGTGTGCTATATTCAGTATATAATTAAGAGTTGGGGGACAGAATTATGGAGATTTTATGGGATATGTTGATAGGGCTGCTAACAGGAATCGTTAGCGGTGTGATTAGCGGTATATTAGTGACTAAATATTACCGGAAGAAAGACATTAAAAAAGAGAAAACGAGATATTTCTTGACTGAAAAAAATCGCTTGAGGAATATTTGCGAAGTTTTGGAAAAGATGAAAGAAAATGAAGATGCGTCTCAAGAAGAACAATGTAATTATTTTCGAGAGTTGAAAGATGTGAAGCGCAGAACAGTGAAGATGGACAGTGAATTTGAGTTGTCAAATGAAGAGTTGAAAAATAGAAAAGATATAAGTATATTGGATAATAACTTGGGTGAAGTAATCAATGAATTTGATCAAAGCGTTCACATAATGAAAATGGCTGATAAAATGCAAGGTGAAGTAATTAAAGAAGAAGCAAAAAAGAAAGCATATGGCATACATAAACTATATGAAGAAGCATGTTATTTTCTTCCAATAGTAGAAGATATTATAGCAAAAATGGATGTTTAAGAGGCACTTCGGTGTCTCTTTTTCTATGTATTAAATTAACAGATTGGAAGGTGGTGAAGTGGCAGGTTATGAAAACATAAAAGATCGTGGATTTGATAAACGAACAACGGAGGAACTACGAATAATTACTTCTAAAGGTGGTAAAGCAAGCGGTGAAGCAAGACGGAGAAAAGCTGATTTTAGAAAGACTTTGAATCTGCTGCTTACCGCTGAAATAGATAGTCCTGAATGGAAGCCGGTTCTGGAGTCACTTGGTGTTGAGTGCACTCTGGAATCGGCTCTTTTGATGGCACAGATCAAAGAAGCACTGAGCGGAAATACACAGGCAGCTACATTCGTAGCGAAGTATGCGGGGCAATCACCGGAACCGGATGAGAACAGACGCAACCGAGAAGCAGATACAGAATTGAAACGGGCAAACGCAGATAAGCTGAACCGAGATTGCAGTAGTGAGGATGAAACGGAAGGAGTAGAGATTATCAATGATGCAGACAAAGAAACAGGTTAGAATATCAGATCTGATCATTCCGAAATATCTGCCGTTATTCAACGATAAGCAGCATAAACATATTATCCTGACATCTGGCCGTGCCGGTACAAAATCCAGTTATGCAGGAGTCAGAGGTATCTTCCAGCTGGTGGATGATGCGAATGGTTCAGCAGTAGTTCTTCGCAAGCATCACAATAAGCTGCGGAAAACAGTGTATAAAGAAATGCTCCGGGGCATTAACCGGCTAGAAATTCCCAAGTCATATTTCAAGATCGGAAAATCACCGATGGAGATTACATATAAAAAGCACAATACAACGATGTATTTCTCCGGTTCTGATGGAATTGACGATACCAAAGGTATCATCGATGAGGACAAGCCGATAAAGCTTGTAGTATTGGATGAGCTGACAGAGTTCTTTGATGACGGGGAAGGGGAAGATGAACTGGCGAATATAGAAGCAACGTTCGTCCGTGGAAACAAAGCTGGTTTCCAGATGATCTATCTTTACAATCCGCCGAAGAATCCGAATGCTCCGATCAACCTCTGGTGCAAGAAGATGGAAGAACGGGAAGACTGCATCCATATTCACACAAGCTATAAGGATGTTCCGGTTGATTGGTTGGGACAGGATCTGATTGATTCTGCAGAAGCTATGATGCGAGCGGATATCAAGATGTACCGATGGACATGGTTGGGCGAGCCTACTGGAGTGGATGACCTGATCTACTATATGTTCTCTGCAGAGAAGCATATTTATCAGCCAGAAGATTACATCGAGGAAGAAAAGAGAAGTATCGGGGAGATCGGAATCGGAGTGGATTACGGTCAACAGAATGCGACAGTCTATGAAGCATTTGGTTTGGACTATCAGAATCAGGTTCTGCGAGGGATTGATGAGTATTACTACTCCGGGCGAGACAGTGGAACGCAGAAGTCCCCATCAGAATACGCACAGAATATGAAAACATTCTGCGACAAGATAGAACAGGAGTATGACCGTGTAGTCAGCTACATATTCGTGGATCCATCGGCAGCAGGTCTGATTGAGGAAATACGGAGAGTCATCCCCCATATACCGGTTATACCGGCGCAGAATGATGTCAAGTTGGGGATCAGCCGTGTGCAGAAGTTGTTGTCTTTCGGAAGAATGATCGTCAGCGAGAAACAGAAGATGCTGATCAAGGAGTTTGGACTTTATCAGTACAATACAGATGGAATTAAAAAAGGCGTTGAGATACCGGTAAAAGAGAACGATCATGCACTTGATGGAACACGCTATTTATGCGTTGGAATGTGGAACCGGATTAAATTTATGTTGCCAATATCAGAAAGAGGTGAGGAACGTTGATACAGTATGAAACTATAAAACAGGCAATGGGTGTGGATGTTGCGGTATCCCAGAGAATGGCACAGGCAATCTATCGTTGGGCGAAGATGTATATCAACGAATCCCCCTGGCTGAATGATGATGTAAAGGGACTGAACCTCCCGGCAGCAATCTGCTCCGAAATGGCAAGACTGGTGACAATGGAATCCAGCATCAATATTACGGGCGGAAGCAAAGCTGAAATGATTAAAGAGGGGATACAGCCGTTTCTAAATGAGATTTCAAACTACACAGAGTTTGCCTGCAGTACAGGCGGTGTGGTCTTTAAACCGTATTTATCCCAGAAAGGGATTGAGATAGATGTAGTGAGAGCCGGTGACTTTTATCCGGTAGAGTTTAACAGCGCAGGAGAGATTACAGCGGCTATCTTCCCAGAATTTAAGCGCGCTGGAAAGAATCTTTATACAAGACTTGAATATCACGCATTACAGGGCGATAGATACAGCATTGTGAACAAAGCTTTTATCAGTAAGAAAGCAATGGTAAAAACGGATGATATCGTAAATCTCGGACAGGAGATCAATCTGGAAGAAGTACCGGAATGGTCAGATATTGACCCTTATGTTGAGTTTCAGAATGCGGACAGGATGCTGTTTTCTTACTTCAAGATTCCATTGGCAAACAATACAGACATCCATTCTCCTCTTGGTGTATCGATCTATGCAAGAGCCGTGAATCAGATCAGGGATGCTGATGAGCAGTATGGAGCAGTGCTGTGGGAATACAAATCAAAGGAAACTGCAATTCAGGCGGCAGATGAATTTTTCCGGAAGAACCGACAGGGAGAAGTTATCCTGCCAAAAGGAAAAGAGCGTCTTTACCGGGCAATGGGGCCGAATGTGATGAGTAGGGATGGAAATCCCTTTTTTAATGCGTATTCGCCGGAGATCCGGGATGAGAGCTTCTTCAACGGGTACAACAGGATTATACAGAAAGTAGAGTTTAACTGTGGTCTTGCTTATGGAACTCTTTCAGATCCACAGGTAGTGGATAAGACAGCAGAAGAAATTAAGGCCAGTAAGCAGCGCTCTTACGCAACGGTAAAATCTATTCAGAATAGCCTTGGGAACGCACTTGAGAATCTTGTGGCAGCAGTGGAAGTGTGGATGTCACTGGGAGGCATTGCCACAGAGGGAAAGGTGGAAGTATCCTGCAGTTGGGATGATTCCCTTGTAACAGACAAGAAATATGAGACAGAGCAACTACGGGCTGATTTTAGTATGGGAGTTGTTGGTCCCGTAGAGTATCGGATGAAGCGTTTTGGTGAAACGGAAGAGCAGGCGATCAAGATGTGGAAACAGGCATCACAATTTAGTCTTGAAGATACAATGGAATAGGGTGTGAGGATATGCAGCCAAAGGAAATGGAGCACTTGCCACTGCAGCTTGAAAAGATGTTTCTCGAATTGCAGAATCGCATTATGAGAGATGTAGTCAGGAGGATTAAAAAGACAGGTGGAATTACATCTACAGCGGATTATCAGTTGAACCGAATACAGATCATTGGAAATTCCACGGAGTTCATTGAATCGGAAATAAAACGTCTTTCAGGGCTTACTGATCCGGAGCTGTGGGAGATTTATGATACTGTAATCGAAAAGGATTACACCAGAACAAAAGAAATCTACGAACAGGTAAATGCCCATTTCACACCTTATGAAGATAATGAGCAGATGCAGACATGGGCGAAAGCGATTCTAAGTCAGACAAAACATGAAATCCAGAATATCACACGATCAATGGGATTTGCTTTGGATTACGGAGGAAAGAAAGTATTCACTCCATTTTCGGAGTACTATCAGAAGTATCTTGATCGTGCATGTATGAACATTGTAACCGGAGCGTTCGATTACAATACCGTTCTCAGGCGTGTAGTAAAGGAAATGACAGCCAGTGGGATACGGACAGTAAATTATGCGTCAGGATATGGAAATCGGGTCCCTGTGGCGGTCAGACGAGCTGTTATGACGGGTGTACATCAGCTAGCCGCCCAGATCAACGAACAGGTGGCAAAGAATTTAGGGACAGATACTTATGAAGTAACGTGGCATGCCGGGCATCGCCCTTCTCACTGGTGGGGAGGAAATGTTTACACGAAACAAGAGCTGATCTCAATTTGTCGTTTGGGAGATGTAGATGGTCTGTGCGGAGCGAACTGTAAGCATAGTTACTTCGCATTCGTAGAAGGTGTGTCTGTCAGAACATATACACCGGAACAATTACGGGAGATGGAAGCAAACGAACAAATTACAAGGTCTTATCAGGGAAAAATATACAACGCCTATGAAGCGCAGCAGCGTCAGAGAACACTTGAAACCAGAATGAGAAAGCAGAGAAGTGACATTGATCTTCTAAAAAAGGGAAAAGCCAGTCAGTTGGACATACAGGCAGCCCAAGCAAAGTATCTGAACACGCTCCGGGAATATCAAGGATTTTCCAAAAAGATGGAGCTTCCAGAGCAGATGCAGAGAGTGTATATGGATGGGCTTGGAAGAGTGTTGTCGGGAAGAATATTTGAGTCAAGAATTTCTAATATAAAAAAGAAAACAGCAGAAAAAATATTTGATGTAGAGATTACAAAAGAAATGGATACAGTACTCGCAGCTAACTTATACAAAAATCTTAATAAGTCAGATGTTGGAAAGGCAGTTCTTGATTTTATTAAAACGAATCATATTTCCGTTAACGTATATTATAGCAACAATACAATTTCAGAAACGGGACTGGAAGGTCTGTATGGATCATGTATTGGAAATCATATCTATATCAATGGGGTGGAAACACAAAGCATACGGAAGACGGCGGAAACGATTATCCATGAAGCAACGCATATCCGATTAGATATAGGTGGAGATCAACACGCAGAAGCTGTTTGTGACTATTTTGCTGAATTACATACGAAAGGTAAATTGACGGGACAAGACATTAGGAATATAATAAAATCAGTAAAAGGAAGATATTCAGATCGTGAATGGAGGCTAAAGTAATGACACCAAAAGAAATTGGAATGATGATAAAGGCGTTACGGGATGGAAAAGAAGTAATTTGTCCGGAATGTAAAACAGGTAAAATCATGACACCTTATAATCCAAAAACAAGTACATATTTCAATTGTACAACCTGTAATTTTAAGATTCATATGGAACCGGCGGAAAAGAGATGATACCATTCATTCTTAATTGAGTGAGTGGTATTTTTATGCCAATTTCAAAAATAAAAACAATAAATTTAGCATCTATCCAGTGTGGTAGGTGCTATTTTTATACGCTTTCCTCAATTTTGGGGACAGTATTTGTCCGATCAACCCTCAAGACATTTAAACTGCGGGAAAACATCCCCTGTGGCATGGGAGAATAACTGCCACGGCCAGCGGAGACACCGCGATAATAAACAGTGGTCAAGGAAAGGAATAAAGATGCAGTTAAGAGACGTATTAGGAGAAGAACTTTTCGGACAGGTAGACGCAAAGATTCAGGAACACAACAACGGGATCGAGGATAAATTACAGCATGTCCGGTTTGTAGACTTGTCAGAGGGTGGCTACATCAGCAAGGAAAAGTATCAGAGCCTTGAGACGAAAGCGAATGGACTGGAGACACAGCTTGGAGAAGCAAACGATACGATCAAGTCTTACAAGGAAATGGACATTGATGGAATCAAGCAGTCTGCCGATGACTGGGAGAAAAAGTACAACGAAGACACAAAAGCACTGAATGACCAGATTGAATCAGACCGCAAGATGTTTGCAGCAGAGCGGTTTTTGGACACGCAGAAGATTAAATCTCCTTTATCCAGAAAGACAATCTTACATGAGTTTCTGGATCAGAAGATGGAGTTTAAAGACGGTGCTTTTGTTGGTGCAGATGAGTACATGAAAGGCGTCAAAGAGAAGTATCCAGATGAGTTCGAACAGGAAGAACCAGATGGCGGAAAAAAGACATGGGTAAGAGGTACTCATGGAACCTACAGACCCGAAACAAAATCCGAAGAAGAAGCTTACCTCTCAAGAAAATATGGAAACAACAAATATGCGAAATAGAAAAGGAGAATGACAGAGTATGAAATATGGCGGATATAATGTAAGTGAAAAATACAGTTCAATCGTTGCACCAAATTTTTATTTTGATGCAATTTTTCAGCCGGGAATGACATTTAACGATCAGTATCAGGGAGATGCGGAAGGAGCGGGAGCAGTAAAAGTATTCCGTCTGGCTGCTAAGGCTGCAAAAGATCCGAAAAAGCCAGCATCTGACTTTGAGCATGGAACTGCAGGAAATGAACTGATTTCAGTATTGATGAACAATTCACAGCAGGAATCAACAAAAATCTACAATGTACAGGCGAGTGCCGTACCATTCGATACAGCGGATGCTCATCTCGCACAGTCTACACAGGTTTGCAAAGAAGGGTGGCAGCAGTCTGGTCTTGCATGTCTGGTGCACGAAGGAACTGCAATGGAAGACACAGAAGCAATTACAACGTCCAACATTATCAGTAAGATAATCGCAGGAAGAAAAACAATCCGTAAACAGAAAGCGTCCGCGAATGTGGTCATGGCATCTGTAGAGACATACAGTACGATGCTGGAAGTTGCAGGGGACAAATTTACTCCGGTAAAGAATGACGAGATCATCCGTACCGGACAGATGGGATATTACCTCGGAATGCTGTGGGTAGAATGTAATATGCTTGATCTGACATCGGCAGCAAAATACTACGATTATACAGAAACGCTTCAGACAGAAGATCTGTCAAAGGTAGAGTATATCATGTATGACTGGAGAGGATTGCATATCATTGATTTGCTGTCTATGGCAAGACTGAAAGACTCTGAGAACTTCAACGGAACTCTTGCACAGGTGGAAATCTGTACCGGATACCGTCTTGGAGATAAGAACTACGCAGTTGTAAAAAAAAAGGCCTAGATGACGATTTGGCACAAGTAGGAACTGCGAAAGTTGGCAAGGCAAAAGTAGGAAAAGCGAAATAATATAACGGAGGTAGTAGATATGGCATATACACCAACAACATGGAGTGATGGAGACGTTATGACAGCAGAAAAAATGAATAAATTAGAGCAGGGCGTGAAGAATGAGCAGGTTGGACCAGCAGGACCAGCGGGACCAGCAGGACCAGCAGGACCAGCAGGGGCAAAAGGCGAAAAAGGCGATCCGGGTGCGCAGGGACCTGCTGGAACAAGTTACACTCTTCCAGCAGCAAACAAGACAACGCTTGGTGGCGTAAAACAGATGGCTTTGATTGCAGATTTGTCCACAGAAACAGGGGCTGATTTAAAAAATAAAATCAATGCAATTCTTGCTGAAATGAAAAAACAGGGTATCATGGCGAATTCGTAAGGAGGAATAGGCGTTGATACGTGTAGATTTTCAGTTTTACGTAGAAGAATACAATGGAATTATAATCGAGGACGAACGGTCATTGAAACAGCCGATCTTGAAAGCCAATACTTATCTGAATCAGATTATGCATTTGCAGCCGACTGAGGATGAGATGGAGTTGGTGAAGCTTTGCCTGTGTGAACTTTCTGACATGATCTATCAGGATGATATGAACCGAATGGAACATGGAGGAAGAGAGGTGCAGTCGGAGAATACAGACGGATATTCTGTGAATTACGCGACAGAAGCAGAAGCGGGAAAGATTGCAGTAGACGCTCTGCAAACAAAGATCTATGCGGTCATCCGCCGATATCTGGCTCATACAGGACTGCTTTATCTGGGGGTGAATGTCAATGCTTACGAATGCTAAGATTACGATTTTTAATCAGTGGCCAGATCGGGAGAACAGGAAGATGGTGTTTATTCCTCATGTCATCCATAAGGTCTGGTTTCACACGAACCAGAAAAGCACCGTAGGAGAAAATGGATTAAGAAGCGCAGATGAATACCAGATCCGGATTCCATATTCAGAATGTGTTGACTGGATTTCACCGGATGAGTTCAACCGGTTAACAGAAGTGTATGGAAAATGGACTGTGCGGAATGGTGATTTCTTTATCCTTGGAGAATGGGATGGAGAAAATGTCACAGGGATAGAAGGTATCAGGAAAAGGTTCTCTGGAACGATTGGGAAAGTACTTAGTCATTCCGAGAACTTTTTTGGTTCTTCTAAGCATATCAGGATAGGTGGTGGTTCTTAATGGCAAAGATCAGGCTTGATATAGATCCGGTAGATAAAATTTTATTGAAGAGAAGTCTCAATAAGAACGGAGCAGGGCAGAAGTTCTTCACCCATGAAGTAAGACGGCTGTCCACACCGTATGTGCCGAGATTAAGTGGAAACCTGTCAATGAAGAGCGTGACGGAAACAGCATCCTCTATTATCTATGACACTCCTTATGCAAGGCGGCAGTACTACGAGAATAAAGGAAAGAACAGATCCGTACATACTCGTGCCGGTAGTCACTGGACAGAGCGTATGTGGGCGGATCGTGGGAAAGAGATCGTGCAGTCTGTTGCGAAATATTGCGGAGGGAAGGCGAAATGAGTATAACAAACCAAGTGGCAGAGTTTATTGCCGGATGTCCATTTCTGCAGGAGTTTCAGGAGATGTTCCCTGTTGTGAATGTAGATATGTTGGAGGAAGATGTGACCGCATACAGTATCGAAAGTACGCCAGCAGCACCAATCTTAAAGCGGTACGCAAACGGTGATACTGTCAGACAGTATGTATTTTCGTTATGTTCCAGAGTGCTTTACGGAGACGAAGAAAACAGGGACACATCGGAATTCTATGAGAAATTTGCGGATTGGTTGGATGAGTGCACGAAATCAGGTGCTCTGCCGGAATTGACGGGAAAACTGCAAAGCAAATCTATTCGGGCAACAACAGACGGATATCTGTATGACGCACAGGAGACGAAGTGCCAGTACAGGATACAATGTCAATTTATTTATTATAAACGGAGGTAGTGAAAGTATGAAAATGAATATTCAGTTTTTTGCGGAAACAGGTGAAACTGGTGTCGTAGGAAGGTGGCAGCATCCGGGATATCTGGATGTTTCTAAAGATCTGAGCGGGACTTATGAGCTTCTGGGATTTGGAGTGACTCAGTTGGATGATTCTCCATCTGCGCAGCCAACTTCCAAAAGATATGTCAATCAGAAGTCAGCAACACAGAGAATCGGTTCTTATGAATGGACCGCACCATTGGAGTTTGACCTGATCCGCTCCGAAAAAGCAATCGAATTTATTGCAGATATCGGAGAAAATGAAAAGACAGGGACGGATGCAGAAACTTATTATGTGAAGGTGTTCATGGAAAAACCTGTGGCAGAACAGCAGAATAAGTTTTATGCGAAGAGAAGAAAAGTAGCCATCGAGGTGTCAGATTTCTCGGACAACGATGGTGAGATTCAGGGCTCTGGAAATTTACTTGGTGTATCTGACTGGGAAGATGGACAGTTTGATACATCTACAAAGAAATTTATGGTGGGGGAAGTATAATCCCCGCCGATAATGCCTTGGTTGGCGTGGGAGTAGTAGGTAAGGCAAGAATTGGAAAAGGAAGGAGCGCAAGAACATGATTATCAATGGAGTAGAATTGGAATTCAACCTGTATGATCTGGAGAATCCAGAGTTGAAAGAACGATATAGAGCTGAGTTAGAGAAGATGAAGCATGTTGCAGAAGAGCTGCCAGAAGGAACAGAACTGGAGCAGAATAGATTTCTGTGTGGCAGAGTGAAGCAGATGTTTGATGTTGTATTTGGAGAGGGTACGGGTGATTGTGTATGCGGAAAAGGAAATGACCTGCTTACTTGCATGGCAGTTTATGAGCAGTTGGTCACAGAGCAGATCAGACAGGATAATCAGTACAACGAGATCATGGGAAGATTGAAAATGTTATCAATGGAAAATGCTCCTGTAGAAAAATGATGAATCTCTTAATAGAAAAATTTCCAGAGTTTTTGATCGTGAATGGTGCGGAGTGGTCTGTAAATTGGGACTTCCGCACCGTTTTAAAATGCAATGAAATCATAGAAAGCGTAGAAGAATTGACGGGAGATTCTTTACTGAAAGTGCTGCTGTTGTTTTACAGAGATTGTGATTATTTCACGGAAGAACATGTGGATCAGATGTTTTGGTTCTTTTCCTGTGGCAAGGAGCAGTCAAAGAAGAAATTCCCGCGGAAGATCGCAGGGGTCAATGATAAGCAACCGTTTGACTTTCAAGAGGATGCGGGACTGATCTATGCCGGTTTCATCCAGCAGTACGGAATTGACTTGCAGGCAGAAGAGATGCACTGGTGGAAGTTTATGCTGCTTCTGGAGAATCTGGGAGAAGATACCAGGCTGTCAAAGGTCATTGAGTACCGTACAATGGACGTGTCGAATAAGAACCTCTCAAAAGAGGAGAGGGAGTTCTACCGGGCAATGCAGAAGTATTACGGTCTGGAACAGGCACCCGCTATGGATGATCGGACAAGACAGATTGAAGATGCGCTTCTCAATGGCGGCGATGTGAGTGAATTGCTTCGTACGAAAAACGTACGAACGTAGAGAGTGTGTGTAAAGGTGTGGCGAAGTGCCGCACCTTATTTTGATACTTGAAATTGCTAGTCAGCAGAGAGTATTGAATTTCGACTCCTAAATTTTGAGGAGTCCACATATATAGAGTCCATAATAAGTGCAGCGGAAAATTCCGCTCTATTTTTGCTTGGATTTATCATCAATGTAAAAATTTAAGTGGAAAGGATACGAAATAGTATGAAACTAAAACTTGTGAAACATGGAGAATTTTTAGGGACTAGATGTGATTTTTATGTAGATGAGGAAAACAACATCTATATGAGCAGAACACAGATTGGATATGCGCTACAGTATAAAAATCCACAAGATGCGATAAAGAAAATTCATTTAAGACATTACGAAAAATTACAGCAACGCTATGTAGAAGTGGTGGGTGACAATTTGTCCCCGAGGCCAAGAGATTTAGGAAAGAAGACAAGTATTTTTATGTATGACGAAAGAGGCATTTTAGATGTAATAAGGTGGTCAACAACAGAGGTAGCTGACCAATACTTTGATTGGGTGTACGACATTATTCAATCAATTAAAAAGAATGGCTATTACATAGCTTCTGAAAAAGATAACAAGTGGCTTGGAGTTCGCAATGAATCTAAGCAAGCAAGACGATATGAAACAGACCAGATTAAACTCTTTGTGGAGTATGCAAAAGAGCAGGGAAGTAAGAATGCAGATCTATACTACATGATCTTTACAAAATTGATAAATAGCAAAGTTGGATTGCATGGCGGTCAACGTGATGATATCTCACAAGAAACACTTTTAGAGTTAAAATCGCTAGAAACATTGGTTAAGATGAAAATTCGGAAACTGATGGATAAGAAAATTCCGTATAAAGAGATTTATCAGGAAGTAAGGAAGATGGCGGAAGAGTTTTGAATAGAGCCGAAAATTCGGCGCTACTCAGATTATTACCTGCCGTAGAAAAGAATATTGCGTAAACCCTAAATTCTGATATAATGAATGTATTCAAGACGAAAGAGGCTGTTGAAGTGCATTTAGTAGGAAAAATAAATCGTAATATTTATAGGTGTATCACAGAAGATATTGTTACAGATGATGTCATTATTACAGAGAATCAAATGCAACATATATTGGATAGGCACCCTGAGGCCTATAAAGAAGTGATTGATTATTTGTCAGATATTATACAGGAACCGGATCTTATTATAAAGGATAAGCATAAAAATACGGGGTTAGTTGTAAAGAAGATCAAAACAGGAAATGAATATGCTCAAATGGTATTGAGAATATGTACTTCAAATGATGATCCGAATTATAAAAATTCAGTAATTTCATGTTGGGAGATTAGTGAAAAAAGACTGCAAAACTATTTGAGGAACAAAACAATTCTTTACAAAAAGGAATAGATGTTATATAATTTGAATACAATAAGTAGGAAGTTATTCGAGGTGGTAAAATTCGTTGCAACCACGCACCCAAGTGGTCAAAAGAGATGCAGGAGAGGCGACGCCTGCCGGATAACTTCTTGCTTTGTAAAGAAATATGACAAGATATTTGAAGTAGAGATTGTGCTGCTACGCACCCAAGTGGTCAAAAGAAATGTGGGGAGGGGCACACCCACCGAATATCTTCTTATCCTTGAATATGAATGATTTAACCGCTGGATATCCGGCGGTATTTTATTTTAAACGTAGTGATGAGATTACCACGTTATCATGAAATAAGGCACGAGGTGACGATCTCTCCACCATATTCCATCCTTGCGATTCCACAACCATCACGGTATAATGAGTATGTGGTAAAGCGTATAGGGTAGGAGGAAGGTTATGAAGAGAGTACTAAGTGTCTTGCTGGCAGCAGTGCTTTGTGTGGGGATGCTGACAGGATGCGGTGGAAAACCGGAAGATGTTAGCCAGGATGTGTATGATTTAGGGATTGAGACATGCGATGTTCTTGATGATTATATTCAAGGAAAAATGAAACAGAATACTTGCGAGGAAAAATTGGAAGAAATAGCAGACAGAGCAAGAGTGTTAAGGGAGGATGATAGTAAAACTTTTAATGATGGCATCATACTTACATATATATGTTTGTCACCAAGCAGTGTGAGCTATTTATATTTCGCTGAGGGGGAAACATACGAGGCGGAAAACGCATTGGAAAAGTTAAAAGAAGAATTAAACCTAAAGTAGGAAAAAAACCACTTACTTCGGTAGGTGGTTTTTTGGTGCAAAATACCACCGATTACTCGGTGGTATTGCTGTCTACATTGCGTTTGTATTTTATAAATTCGATGTACCGCTTGATATCATTTAATTCTTCTTGAGTAAATTCAGATGGATCGAAGAAATCATAAAATTCATTTTTAATTTTCTTTTTGATTGTTTGAATATCATCTTCAAGAAGTGCATCAACAATACTATCACGAAGTTCTAGCGGTAATGTGGAAAGGCTCAGAAGTTGATCTACTGTAACATCCAAGTTTTCGCAGATTTTGTTAAGAACATCAAGATTAGGTTCTCGATTATTATTTTCGTAATTGGAATATGTCGAATACGGAATGTGGAGTTTTTTTGAAAACTCTTTTGCAGTATATCCTTTTGAAAGACGCAATTCCTTGATAAGAGAACCAATCTTTACATATTCATTTATGCCCATAATATCCCTCCTTTTTCTTTATGGTAGCATAAAATATTCAAAAATGCAAATATCGTATTGACAAATTCAAAAATGAATATTAGAATATAGATATTCAGTTATGAATAGAAAGGAGGATGGAAAGATGAGCGTTTCAGTAAAACTTGATTCTGATAAAATGATTCTGGCTATGGCAAAGAAGCAGTATAACTGCGCAAGACTTGCAAATGCATCTGGTGTATCTAGAGCAACGATTTCTTATATTAGAAATGGAAAAACATGTAAGCCAGACATTGCAGGAAAATTAGCAGAAGCTTTAGATTTGCAAGTTGAAGAACTGATAGAAACAAAAAAAGAGTAAACACCTACCACCCAAAGTTCGTGCTTACTCAACCCAGAAACCCGTTAACCAACAGGAATTCTATATTTATTATAAAGAATTCCGACCAGAATTACAAGGAGAATTTTAATAATGAATGAATTGATGATTTTTAAAAATGAAGAATTTGGACAGATAAGAACAGTAGAAATTGATGGAAAACCGTATTTTGTTGGAAAAGATATTGCGAATTCCCTTGGATATAGTAATCCAAGAGATGCTATTTCAAGACATTGCAAAGGTGTCGTGAAACACGACAGCTTCAAAGAAGGAGGTCAAAATATCTCCCTGATTCCTGAGGGTGATATGTACAGGCTTATTACTCACAGTAAATTGGAATCAGCAGAACGTTTTGAATCGTGGGTGTTTGATGAAGTTCTTCCAACACTCCGCAAGACAGGTTCTTACGAAATGCCAAAGAAGAAACCTACTCACAAAGAAAAACTCCCATCCGTCAATCAGATGGTGAAGAACATCAAAGGTGCTCTCAATGATGCCGGAGTAGACTCTAAGTACATAGCTGCTGAAATTATTCGTATTTATTCAGACAACGGGTATCCAGTGAAAGTGCCGCTGATTTCAGAAGTTCCGGTCTTGTGGGATTGTACTACGATGGCGAAAGAGTTTGGTATTTTATCGGAAAGTGGCAGACCACACGATAAAGCGGTAAGTGCTATCATTCAGAAGTTGGATGTTTCAGAGGCCGAAATTGTAAAGACAGCTTATTGCAGGAATGGACATGACGGCGTTACTGTTCAATATAAAGATTCTGTTTTCCAGAAAGTAAAAGAATGGCTGGAGGAAAATGGGTATCCCACACTCATTGAGCATCGGTTATCAAATGGTAATACAAATAAATGCAAAGTTGTATATCAGGAGGTGGCGTAGGATGAGAAAGTATACGGAACAGGAACTGGAACAGATTCGCGAGGAATATATGGATAAGGCGGCTTTTACTGCACCAGAAGAGGTTAGGAAGGCCTTGAATGAATTACATGAGGCGTTTAATGCGTATCTTGACGCATGTTTAGCATTTGAATTTAACAATGGTTTCTTATACGCTCAGATGCTAAGAGAATCAAAGGGGGAGTAAGGTCATGACGGAAAGGCAGTTGATTGAAGATCACATCCCGGAACTGGCTGAGATTGTGGGAGAAGCAAGAAAACTAACACCGCAAGAGTATGAGGACTGGAGGAGTTTTGTACCGAACAGCGCAACAGAGAAAACCAGAGGTTTTACAGAACGTGTACTACTCTTAATAGAACAGTGCTTGCAAGAAGAAAAGTGTGCATAACTAAATACAGTAATCAGGGCATCTATCAGAAATGGTGGGTGCTCTTTTTATACAAATTTTTAATATGAGGTGGTGAGTAAATGGCAGATGGAAAAGTTGTAATTGAAACAGATCTGGATTCTTCCGGGATAGAAAAAGGACTTTCAAAGCTTGGGAGTATAACAGCAAAAGGGATGAAAGCGGCAACGGTAGCGATCACGGGAACTGCAGCAGCACTTGGTGGAGTCGCAGCAGCGGCAATCAAGGTGGGTTCTGATTTTGAATCTCAGATGTCTAGAGTTAAGGCTATCTCCGGAGCAACAGGAGAAGAGTTTGAGCAATTAAAGGAACAGGCAATGCAGTTAGGTGCTGATACCTCGTTTTCTGCCAGTCAGGCAGCAGAGGGAATGGAGAATCTGGCAGCAGCTGGTTTTACCACATCCGAGATCATGAATGCAATGCCGGGACTTTTAAATCTGGCAGCGGCATCCGGTGAAGATCTGGCGAGCAGTTCGGATATTGCAGCATCAACGTTAAGAGGATTTGGACTGGCGGCATCCGATGCAGCACACGTTGCGGATGTTCTGGCGGCGAATGCAAACCGTACGAATTCCTCTGTAGCAGATACCGGAGAGGCAATGAAGTATATAGCTCCTCTTGCAAGGGCAGCAGGACTTAGTTTGGAAGAGACAGCAGCGGCAATCGGAATCATGGCGAATGCCGGAGTGAATGGCAGTCAGGCTGGTACTTCTTTAAGAGGAGCGTTATCACGGCTTTCAAAGCCAACGAAAGACATGTCTGAGGCTATGGATGAACTTGGAATTTCCTTCTACGATTCCAACGGGAAAATGAAATCACTGACTGAACAGGTTGGAATGCTCAGACAGGCAACAGAAGGGATGACGGACGAGCAGAAAAACAATTATCTGGTCACTCTGTATGGACAAGAAGCATTGTCCGGTATGCTGGCATTGATTAACGAGGGAGAGGGATCTCTCGGTGAACTGACAGAGGCATACAGGAGTTGTGATGGTGAAGCACAAAAGGCTGCAGAAACGATGCAGGACAATCTATCTGGTGCGTTGGAGCAGCTTAGTGGATCAGCAGAAACATTGGGGCTGGCGTTTTACAACAGCGTAGCAAACAATCTGAAAAATGCAGCAAATACGGCAACAGAAAGCATCAACAATATCACGGATTCTTTCAATAACGGTGGTCTGAATGAAGCAATACAGACAGCCGGTGATGAATTTGCCAATCTTGCAGTAGAAGCAGCATCCCATGCCCCAGAAATGGTAGACACAGCAGTTGATTTTATAGAAGCATTTGCTTCTGGAATTGCTTTGAACAAAGGAAGAATTCTCGGTGCGGCCGGAGAGATGGCGGAGTCTATGGCATCCGGTTTGGCAGAGCTGTTACCATCCAAACTGCAAGAGCCGGTTGAGGATGCGATTGATGCAGTGGCAGAGTCATTGAGTGACGGCGGCTTGAGAGAAGCTGGAGAAACAGCGGTTGATACTTTAAGCAATGTAGTAGGTGCTGTTGGAAATCTGGCTGATAAAGCGCTCCCGCCACTGACAAAGGCACTGGACTTTGCAGGAGAGAATCTGGACTTGATCGCAGCATCAGCAACGGCAGCTTTTACCGCTTTTAAGGGGTACAAAGTTGTCAATGAAACAACATCTATATTGAAAAAAGGTGTGAAAACATGGAAGACCGCTTCTGCAGCAGTGGATGCTTACTATGCTGCACAGCTTCTGGCTATGGAAAGTGGTGTTGCAACAAACGCTACACTTACAGCCGGGCAAGCAGTTGTTGGCATGTTTACAGGAAAGGTGAATTTAGCCACAAAAGCACAAACTCTTTGGAACGTTGCTATGAAAGCGAATCCGATTGGTCTTGTGATTTCTGCGGTAGCAGCTCTGGCAGCAGGTCTTGGTGTTTATTCTCTTGCGACTGATAACGCAAAAGAAAAAACATATGGGTTAACAGATGCACAGAAAAAGACATTAGAGGCTTGCAGGGAAAATACGGGGGCGCTGAACGAGCAGCGTGACGCGAGAGAGGAATCGGTCGCTTCTATCGACAGGGAATATAGTGGATATCAGTCGTTATTATCTGAATTGCAATCAATAACAGATGAAAATGGAAAAGTAAAAGCCGGATATGAGGACAGGGCGAAAGTAATCACAGGGGAACTGTCACAGGCGCTTGGTATCGAAGTTGAATTGCTTGATGGTCAGGTTCAGAAATATCAGGAAGTCGTTGGTGCGATTCAAGAAGTTATAGTCCAGAAGAAAGCAGAAGCTTTGTTAAGTTCGATGCAGGAAGATATGGCGAATGCCTATGAAAAAACAGAAGAGGCAATGAAAAATTATAAAGCGGCTGCACAGGATGCCAGTGAAACAGAAAAAAATGTTGCAGAAGCAACAAAAGCAGTTACAGAGGCGAAAGAGAATCTGAAAAGTGCAACAGGGGATGCCGCTGGAATGTACCCTTATTATAAAAGTCAATTAGAAGATGCTGAAAAGAGCCTGCGTGCTGCGAAGGATGCACATAAAAGTGCTACAAAAGAGGTTAGGGATAGCAAGAAAGCAATGGAAGAATTATCGCAAGAATACGATAATTATAATGCGCTTGTTGAAGCGTCTGCGTCTGGTGATGTTGTGAAAATGCAGGAGGCAATTGACGCACTAGTTACATCATATCGCTCTTACACATCAGAAGCGCTATCGGCAAATAAAGAAACCAGAGACCAACTTTACAGTCAGGCAAGTGATTATGTTGATAGTCTGAAATTGATTCAGGATGGAAGCATACAGATTTCTGATGAAATTTATGGACAGATGGCAGATGCCGCTGCGAAGACAATTTATAATTTCAACCAGTTGCCTGGTGGAATCGCACAAGGGATTAGGGATGTCGGACCGGAGGCAAGTGCAGCAATGTTGTCCGCACTCGCACAAGCAGATTTAGATGGAAAGCTAGACGCTGAGGCTAAGGCTGGAATGGAAAGTTTTATTTCTGGTTTCGCAGGCCTGGACGAAGAGACTCAAAAAACTTGGTCTCAGGTTTGGTATAATGCGCTACAAGGGCTGGAAGGATTTGATCAATTGGCAGATCCAGCGCAACAGGGAGTGCAAGTATTTCTGGATAGCCTACAATCTGCGCTCGGAGAAGTGAATAGTGTAGTTGGGAATTCAGGAGTTCCAGAAGCAGCAGCCCAAGAAGCAAAAGAGACCACAGAAGCTGCAACGAATGCTTTGCAAGAGGGAAAAGAACCAGTGAAGCAAGCCACAAAGGATGCAATCGAGGGCGGTGTCAGTGAGGGAGCGGCAGAGGCAGATACTTCTACGGTTCCGGCTCAAAAAGGAAAAGAGGCTGCAGATAGTACTGCGAATTCTGTAAACAGTGGAAAAACTGCGATCAATGAAGCAGCGAAAAGTGCTGTGAGTGAGATCAACACAGGAGCAAGTGCTACAGATACAACAACGATTCCTTCCAGCAAAGGAAGTGAGGCAACACAGTCTCTAATTGATGCGTTGCATGCGAATTCCAATGCCGTATTGACGGCAGCGGCTTCCTTAGGCGGTCAGATTCCACAAGGACTGAATGGCATGGATATGTTGTCAGCTACGGCAGGATTTGGAAACAACGTAGGTTTTGGACTGTCATCCTCTTTGAGCGGTCAAGCCCCAGTTGTGCAGGCGGCTGCATCAGGATTGGAAAATGCGGCTTTATCAGGACTTTCATCTGCAAATGTTTCGGGACAAGCGCAGGCAATGGGAAGTCAGATTGCAAACGCGCTTGCAAATGGAATTGTTGGTGGTTCTGGATCAGTAAATGCGGCGGCATCTACATTAGGCGGCAATGCAGCGGTGGCATTGTCAAATGTCAAGCTTTCCGAAAAAGGAAAACAGGAAGGAAAGAAACTTGGTGATGGTTTAAAGAGTGGGATTGATTCCGGAAAGAAAAACGCGGAGTCATCCAGTAAAAGCCTGGGAGACGGAGCGGTATCTGGTTTAAAGGGCGTTGGAATGAAAAGCGAGGCATACGATCAGGGATTGAATTTTTCCTATGGTCTTGCCAATGGTATTTCGGCTGGAAGCTCCGCGGCTATTTCCGCAGCTATCGCAGTTGCTTCTTCTGCACTGGCAGCAGCGAAAAGGGAACTTGATGAGCGTTCCCCATCCAAAAAGACAAGGGAATTTGGTCAATTCTTCAGTAAAGGTCTGGCGTTGGGTATTAAGGATGAAGAAAAGTCAGTTGTAAAATCTTCCCGAAATATTTCAAACGCAGCACTGGAATCTATTGATCTGTCCGCTGTTTCAGCACGGATGCGAGAGGTCATGGCTTTTAATGCATCCAGAGTGGCAAATCGTCCAGCAACATCTGTTATGCAGTACAAGATGGATAACGCAGAAATCAGAAAGCTTCAGCAGCAGAATCAGGCGATTATGAGTGCAGTGGCAGGACTTTCTGATCTGGCAAAACGTCCGATCGAAGTAAGCACAACACTGAATGGAAGAGAATTAATTAAAGAAACAGCAGCTCCAATGCTGACAGAACAGCAAAGAATTACAGATTTTAAGAAATTACTGAAAGGAGAACGTACATGACACTTTCTGTGAAGTTCAATGACATCGAATTAGGAAAGTACATCGAAGTACTACAGGGATTTACACCGTTTGTCGGTGCTGACTGGAATCCATCGTTTGTGAAGGCAGAAAAACAGAATGGAAGTGATTTTGCTTACACGTCATACGAGAACAAACAAATTGTGATGCCGTTTACGATTGAGGGTAATCTGGAAGAGAAGTACGATGCTTTACAGAAAGCATTAAAAGTAGATGAACCAAAAAAGTTAGTGTTTGGAAATGTTCCGAACAAATGTTTTTATGCGATTCCAAGTGGTACTTTAGAATTCAGTGAAGAAACGGAATTTCTGGGAGAGGGAACAATCACATGGCTCATCCCGGACGGAGTAGCATACTCTACCGCAGAATTCTCCTTTGACGGAGTACAAAAAGACGGCTACCAGACAATCACCATCCAAAACAACGGAACCGAATGGGCAGACGTGGACTACGAGATCGCACATCAGCACGAAAACGGCTTTATCGGACTGGTAAGCCAGTATGGAGTGATCCAGCTAGGCAAGCAAGAAGAGGCGGACGGAGAGAATTACGAAGCATCTGAAGAACTGTTTAACGGTTACAGTCTGTTTCAAGACGATCATGGGACCTCTTATCAGAATCCGGAAAACACCACACAGGGAACACTTGAAGTCAAGAATGTTGCTGGATACAATGTGATGGCATTAAAAGGTGGACAAGCAACATCCGGATACTGGAACGGTGGAATGAAAACCCTTACTATCCCGGTGGACAGCGAGGGCAGACGTGGAGCGAAGAACTTTTACTGTTACACCCAGCACTGGTTCGAAACCGGCTTGATGGGGCAGACAGGAGCACAGACCATTGCATTCCTGACTGGAGATAACAAGGTGATTTGCGCCATGTCTATTAACAAGAGTGATACGGTTGGCAATACGGCACATGTGGACTGGTTCGCACCACAAAACAAGAAGATCAAGACACTGGATTTCCAGCCGACAGCTTATGAGGGAAACCCGTTTAATTTAAAGATGGGTGGCGGGCATAATGATTTTTTAAAAGAGGGTGACAGGCTACGGATCTTTTGGTACGGTCAGTATTATTACTTTACTATCCCGGAGATTAAAGACATGGTGTGTGAGAAGATACAGGTCTGGATCGGGCAGTGGGGAAGTAGAGATCTTGGAAATCAGCTGGTCACACACAATTATTTAAAAAGTATCTGGTTCCGCAAAGATAACGTGGAAAAATACAGAGATGTGCCGAACCGGTATCGTGCCGGTGACGTGGTGACTATAGACGGAGAGAGTACAAAGGTCTATGTAAACGGGATGCCGGCAAAAGGAGATGAGATTACGGGGACGGATTATTTTCAAGTTCCACCTGGAACAACGGAAGTCCAGTTCTGCTACTCTTCCTTTTCTTCTCCACCGCCACAGATTAAAGCGAAAATACGGGAGGTGTATTTATAGTGGATAACATCAGGATCGCGATTTTAAGTGCGAATAACACACCAGTAGCGTTTATGGACAATCAGCACAAGAAGTCCATGCACTACTGGAAAGACGAATTGCACGAATACTTACAGGGTGCGGCAAATACTTACACCTTTACGGTGTCCGCAAAGCATCAGGATGCAGAGAATGTTACCGCCGGGAATAAGGTGGCGTTTATACACAAAGGGAAATCCTACTATCTAAACATCGTAAACACTGAGCAGACAGAGGAGACGATCACAGCTACGGCGTGGTCGTTATCTTTTGAGCTAATCAACGAGGATGCCGGAGAGTACAAAGCCGGAAAAGCAATGAGCTTTGAGGAGTACCTTGCCGTTTTTGATGCTGAGAGAACACTAAAACTGGGGCTCAATGAGGTATCAGACAAGCGAATCACCAACGAATGGACAGGTACAACGTCCGTATTAAAGAGATTATTCTCTCTGGCTAATGTATTTTCTGCGGAGATCGAGTTTGAGACAGTGCTTAACAGCGATTACTCCTTAAAAGAGATTGTGCTGAATGTATATCGGAAACACTCCGATACAGACAGCGGAGTCGGAGAATACCGGAATGACATTGTACTGCGGTACGGGAAAGGAATTACCGGAATTCGAAAAACCACAGATGCCGAGAAGCTTTACACCTGCATCCAGCCGACCGGAAAGGACGGTCTGACAATCAATGGTCTTGACAAGAAAGAATACGATGAAAACGGCAATATCGAGTACTTTACAGACGGTGCGATCATCCGCGCACCACAGGCAAGGGACCGGTTCCCATCCAACATCGTAAATAAGGCTGATGCTTATATCCTGATGCGTAAAGAGTACGATACAGACAGCAAGGACAAGCTCTATAGCATGGCTCTGTCTGATCTTAAAACAGCATCTGAACCGGTGGTGACTTACGAGGTGGACGGATATTTTGACACCAACATCGGGGATACGGTAAGGATGCAGGATCAGGAGTGGACACCAGTCCTTTATCTACAGGCAAGAGTATCAGAACAGATCAGGAGTCTTACCAATCCCAAAACTGCAAAGACGGTATTTACAAACTACAAAGAGCTGACATCGGAAATTTCGGACAGCTTATTACAGAGGATGCAAGACCTTATTAATAAAAATAAGGTTTATACTTGCTCTATCTCAACAAACAATGGCATTATCTTTAAAAATGGCATCGGTAGCACTACTCTGACCGCTTGCGCTTACGATAACGGCGTGGATGTGGCAGACAAGCTACAATTCCGATGGAGCAAGGATGGACATGAGTTTTATGTTGGTAAGAGCGTTACGGTAAATGCTACGGACGTGGATACAAAGGCGGTGTACTCGTTTGAGGCTATGGAAAATGGGATAAAACGTGGGTATTACGAGGTTACGATTACAGATGTAATGGATGGAGAGGATGGAAAAGACGGAGAACAGGGTCCGCAAGGTGAGAAAGGAGAGCAAGGCGAACAGGGACCTCCGGGTCCACAAGGCGCTCCGGGATTGGATGGTATACAGGGTCCAAAAGGGGATCAGGGAATCCCGGGAAAAGATGGGAAGGACGGAAAAACACAGTACACCCACATTGCTTATGCAAACAGCGCAGATGGGTCTAAAGATTTTTCTGTATCCGACAGCGATCGGGAATATGTCGGAATGTATGTTGATTTCACGCAAGCGGATTCTACAGACCCGAAAAAATACGCGTGGAGTAAGATCAAAGGTGCGGACGGAGCAAACGGAACACCCGGAAAGCCGGGAACTGATGGAAAGACCCCGTATCTACATATCGCCTACGCAAACAGCGCAGATGGCAAGACGGGATTTTCCACCACGGATGGTACAAATAAGCTCTATATCGGGCAGTATACAGATTATACACAGGCAGATAGTACAGATGCTACGAAATATACATGGACAAAGATCAAAGGCGAACAGGGGGAACGTGGTCCTCAGGGAGTCCCGGGTTTGCAGGGAATACAAGGTCCTAAAGGTGAACAGGGAATACAGGGACCTCAAGGAAATACAGGTGCTACTGGACCGCAGGGACCAGCCGGACAGTCCACCTATTTTCATATTAAGTATTCCTCAGTTGCGAATCCTACCTCAAGTAGCCAGATGACGGAAACGCCGTCTACATACATTGGTACTTACGTAGATTTTACGCAAGCAGATAGCGAAGATCCAAAGAAATATGCCTGGTCACGCTTCCAGGGAGTGCAAGGACCACAGGGAACGCAGGGGATTCCGGGGACAAATGGCGCAAACGGCAAGACAAGCTATCTTCACATTAAATATTCTAATGATGGAGGAAAAACGTTTACCGGAAACAGCGGAGAAGATGTGGGAACGTATATCGGTACTTGTGTGGATTACAATCAGTCCGATCCTGCAAGTGTTGGATCTTATAAGTGGGCGAAGATTAAAGGAGAACAAGGTGCGACAGGACCACAAGGGCCTGCGGGGTCATCTGGAAGAGGGATAAAAACTATTACGGAATATTATTTGATTTCTTCCACAAAAACAGGAATTACAACGGAGTTAAGCGGTTGGAGTACATCAATTCCTACGATGACAGCAACAAATAAATACTTGTGGAACTATGAAAAATTTACGTTTACAGATAATACGACAGCGACCACTACACCAAAAATAATCGGGATATACGGAGACAAAGGAGCAACAGGAGCTACCGGTCCACAAGGACCTCAAGGAAATGCAGGTGCAACAGGTCCCAAGGGGCCACAAGGAGCGACTGGCCCGAAAGGACCGCAGGGGGCAACTGGTGCAACGGGACCGCAAGGGGCAACTGGAAACGGAATAAAGTCTATCACGAATTATTATCTTGCAACGGCAAGCGGAAGCGGTGTGTCGGCGTCCACATCAGGATGGACTACAACTGTACAAGCAATAACGGCGTCAAAAAAATATCTGTGGAATTATGAAGTTGTTACCTATACAAATGGTAGCACGTATCAATCAGCACCATGTATCATCGGAGCATATGGTGATAAGGGAGCGACCGGTGCTACAGGAGCAACAGGACCAAGTGGCATAATTGTATCTTCTACGGCTCCGTCAAATCCTAAAGTTGGCCAGTTATGGCAGACAGCATCCGGTCAGCCGATCAAGCGGTGGGATGGAAGTAGGTGGGTGATCCATTATATTTCTGTTGATAACTTAAACGCACAGACTTTAAGTGCGATAGCGGCAGATCTTGGAACTGTAACTGCCGGACTTATTAAGGATAAGAATGGAACAATGCTTATCGATGTTACATCCGGAAAGATTATTAGCAAGAAAATCGTGCAAGGAGCAGTGGAAAATGTTGCGTCATTGAGTAATGCGTATTTGGCTTTCTCTGGTAAGACTCCGAAAACAGATCGAGCTACTATGAGCGTGAACTTGCAAAACATCATGTTTACAAATGAAAATACGAGAAAAGCAACGACAATCCAGTTTGAGGATGAAATGATATATGCAAGAAATTCTGTATCCCCAAGTATAAGCATATATGCGTATCGCAATTACGATTCCGGTACCGTGAAAGGTCCATATACAAGTGCAAACTCCGCTAATAACATCCGTGTAGAATTGAAAAGAAGAGGATTTATGGTAACATGCAAGATCACAATGCTTGCACAATTTCCGGGAAGTGGCGAATACGGGCCATTCAACGAAGTGAAAATTCCAGTAGGATATCGACCGGTTGTGGATTTCTTTGCTCCCTATAGTGAAGTTGTAGGACCTAACATATTTGGAACGGGAAGATACGGCATAGGAAAAGATGGGGGGATCAAGATTTATGTGGAGAATGCCGCATGGACAGAACGTCACGCAACGTTCACGTGGATTACAGATGATTGATTAAAGGAGCGAATATGGAGATTAGAGCAAGACCGTGATGGTCTTATTTTTAAGAAAAAAACAGAAAGGAAAGTGAGGATATGAAGAAAATGGAACAGTTGGCAAATGTAAAAGCGTTTTTATGCATGGTGTTTGGAGCTATTGCTGGAGGATTTGTAAATCTGATTGGAGGATGGTCCGAGGATTTGACTACATTACTTATTTTTATGGGAGTAGACTTTGTTCTCGGACTTCTGATTGCCGCCTTTTGGAAAAAGAGCAACAAGTCGGAAAACGGGGCACTGAGTAGCTACTCTGCATGGAAAGGCTTGTGCAGAAAAGGAGTATCTCTCCTGATCGTACTTATTGCATACCGATTGGATGTTACTCTCGGCGTAGACTACATCCGTACAGCGGTAGTACTGGCATTTATAGCAAATGAGGGGATCTCGATTTTGGAAAATGTTGGAATTATGGGCGTGAAATATCCGGAAGCGTTAAAAAAAGCACTGGATGTTTTAACAAATAAATCACAGGAGCAGGAGGGCGAGTAATCGTCCTCTTTTATTGTGCGACATCGCACGGGAAGGAGAAGAAATATGAGTATTTGTCGTGGAGTAGCAGGGAATAGAGGGAGAAATCCAGCGGGAATCTTTATCCATAATGACGCTGGTAGTCAGAATGCGAACGCAGCGTTTTACAGAAATTGGTTGCAGACACATCCTTTGGAAAATGGATTTGCGCACTATTATGTAGCACAGGACGGAATCTTACAGGCAGAGGACGACTGGAATTGTGCATGGCACTGTGGAGACACAAGCGGAAATCTGAATTATCTGAGTATCGAAGTATGCCAGAGTATGGGCGATCTGGATGTATTTAAAGCAAACGAAGAAAAAGCATTGCAGCTGGCGGCACAGAAGTGTAAACAGTACGGAATCACACCAAGCACAAGCACAATCAGACTCCATCAGGAAGTGTATGCCACATCATGCCCGCACAGATCTGTAGAGATTCACGGTGGCAGAGAAGCTACGAAATCCTACTTTATCAAGCGGATTAAGGAGTATATGGCCGGAAATGTCACGCCACCAACTTACGTATCCGGTGGACAGGGATCCGGACAGGTATCGGCGTCACAGCAGCCAGAAGTAGTATTTACCTACGCCGTCAAGCTGGAGGACGGTCGAATCCTGCCGTTTGTACGGAATCTCACAGATTTTGCCGGGATTCAGGGTAAGCGCATCACGGATGTAGCTATTAAGGTAGACAAAGGCTCCGTAAAATACAGAGTCCATGTGATTGGCAGAGGGTGGCTGCCTTATGTTACCGGATGCAACTGGAATGATCACAACAATGGTTATGCAGGTACCGGACAGCCGATTGACGCAATCGAGGTGTACTACAATACTCCAGCGGATTATGCGGCAAAATATGGCTACCAGAAAGCGCAGTACCGTGTCAGCCCTGTAAATGGAGCTTACTGGTCATGGCAGTATGATAACGAGACCGGAAACGGACAGGACGGATATGCTGGAGCGTTCGGACAGGCAATCGATAGATTCCAGTTGTTCTAATAAAATCCCCTCGGAGATCAGCTCTCTGAGGGGGGTGAATATTGTATCATTTTCGTGTATATTTATAATATGTAGAAATATTATAGGTTATTGTTATTTGGTGGACCGGACGGGGAGCTCGCTGCATCAATGCGGTATTTATCTCAGCGGTATACCATGCCATATAAAGAGGTGACCGCAACACTTACGGATATCGGCACGGAGGAATACGCTCGTAGAAGATGCAACTAATGAATAGTATCCGAAAGCACCATTATTTCGGTACTTTCGGGTACACATCAATCATAAATTCAGAGTTTTTCTGGTTCTTTTTATTCCGTTTTGTTTTGGTCAGTACAATCCGGTCGATCAGTTTCCTTAAAGCGCTGTTCTTTTCCGGGATAGTCAGGGAGTTCCATTCGCTTAACAAGTTCTTGCACTTCGGGACAAAATTCTTTCGATTTGCCTGCCTCGCAATCGTAGTATGTAAATCTTCCTGGGCAGCAGTGATATTGTTCATGCAGTCTCTGATCCGTTGTTCCAGAGCATTGGACCGTTCAAGGAAAATTTCTTTCGTGTAAATTCCCTGCTCTAAAAAATCGAATAAGGATTCTCGCTGTTTTAAAAGAGTCTGATGCTCTGTTTCAAAATTCGTGACGATCATTTCTTTTGCAGCAATGGCAGCAGCGTCTTCCTCATGAGTGTCGGTAAATTCATACTTAACGATGTAGTCTTTCAGCCATTCAAGCAGAGCCTCTTCCAGTTCATCGATTCGGATCCCGACGGTGGAACATTCGGTATACTGGCAGATCAGCACATCATAAGGCGTTTTTGTCTGCGCTTTTTTGCGGACCATAAGTCGGCCACATTGAGAGCAGCGAACCAAACCGGCAAATAGATTCTGAATCGGTCTGTCATTTCTGACCGGAGAGGAAAAACAGCCTTTTGGCTGATTCGCACGTTTGAATAGGTCTGTGCTGATGCGTGGCGCCCATGCTGCATCAGCGAGAATGTAATCCGTGGCGTTTGGTCGGGATTTTACCACACGACCATCCTTTACGGCTCTGACCGTTTTGCGATATCCCCAGCGGACTTTTCCGATGTTGGCCGGATTTGAGATAATACCCTTGAGGGTGGAGGGGGAGAATGGCTTTCCACTCCTTGCAAGAATCCCCATGTTGGTCATGTAAGTGCAGGCTTTCTGATATCCATACTGTTTATTTCCACACAGATCATACATTAGATCAAGAACCGGCGCCTCTGTTTGGCTGGGAGTAAGAGAATAGTGTTTTCCATCCGGTGCAATGACACGCTCCCATCCATAAGGGGCAACATTGCCAACATAATAACCATCAGAACTGGAACGCTCCCTGCCGCGCTGCATCCGGCGCTTGATCGTGGCGTACTCCCGGCGGCTCATAAATAAACTGAACTCAAAGTATTCATTGTCATACTCATTTGCAGGATCGTAGGTTTTACTTGGTGTTACAATCCGGGTGTTGGAATAAAAAAATGCACGCTGCACACGTCCCTGATCGATCGTATCACCTCTGGCCAGACGATCTACGTCCATTACGAGGGCACCATCCCACATACAGGCTTCTACCTCGGATAGGACTTGCGTCATGACTGGACGGGTATCAATACTGTCTCCAGACACAACTTCTCTGTAAATTGCACCGATCGGAAGAGAGAGTGTCTTCGCCAGCTCTAACAGGGTAGTAATGTGGCGTTCCAGAACATCAATCCCTAGCGCTTCCAGTTCGGCGTCTTTTCTTGACTTTCGTGCGTAGATAAAATAAGACATTGTATCACACTCCTATGTAATTGTATTGAAAAAAAGGTACAAAAATAACAGTCAACGTGCGAACTTACGTTCCGCTTGCGCGACTGCTCCGAAGATGATACAATATTCTTGGCTTCAGATTGCATATCTTCGGATATGTAGACCGTCTCTGTTGGCGCAGGGGCGGTTTTTATTTTGAAATTAAACATTACCCAACCGGGTGACACTCCGGTATCTCTTTAAGACCACTAGGGCGTGATAGCTGCCTGTTCTATCCTTGGATAATGATTCATAACAAATCAGTAAACATATTTTGCGTTTTTAAGAAAACAAAAAGGTGCTTCCAAAATGGAAACACCCTCGAACTTTAAACTGAATCACAAGCTGGGCGGCGTATCCAGCATCTCAGGTACTCTTGCGAGTGTGTCGGGAGCCTTTCCGACCTTTGCGGTTCAATCTATTGTATTCCCATTATAGGGCAAAATATTCTATTTGTCAAATTTTTTTAAACGTCCGTTATTTATCCCATGTCTTAGTTTGCCGTCTGTGATTGTGTGAAGAGTAGCAACATATAGATAGTTTTCTTTCACATCTAATTTGATACCAATTTGCACATTTTCACTAAATATCTTGACAAGTTCAAAGCTATCTCCAGATTCATTTGGGTTAACACCTATGTAATCAGGCTCTGATATGATAGATGAGATAAATCGAAGATATGGTAAGCATTCAGGATGTCTCTTTTCTATATGTTTTTCCAAGCCGAATGACTGGTATATTAAATCTTGTTTAAATTGTACAGGAAGATATTTATTAAACTTTTCATTGTAAGAAGCAATCGGGAATATCTTATTATTCATGATTTATCTCACCTCTTTTCTTTATGTGTAAACGCCGAAGCGGTTATATCATTTCCATAACTGCTAAATTTGGAATAAAATAAATAACATAATTATCTACAGTGATATATTCACAATATTTCCCAGTATAGCAGTCAATAGCTTCTTGCTTGTGATTCATCTCTTTCTATTTTGCATCTTATGAAGATTATTCCTATTGGTATAGGAGGGGATTTTATTCAGATTCTAACAGATCATAGAATACTGATTCTGGAAGAACTTCAATGTCGCAACCTGCAAGTTTTAATTTTTCAGCCTTTTTCTGCTTGTTACTTTTTCCATCTTTTATAGTTTTACAGTAATCGTTATTTCCTAAAATTAGAAAGTTTGTTTTCTTAGTCACATTATCTCCATTAATCCCTCCAAGATTCGCTACGAGCTGCATGGCATCTTTTCTTGTCATTTTTTCAAGTACTCCAGTAAATACACATACCTTTCCGAATAGTGGGTGTGTAATATCGAAATTGGTACAATTTGACTGGATGTCTTTTGCTTTTACTTCGTAAGAACGACGTCTTCTACTTTTTATAAAAGAATTAAAATCACTAAATTTATCATCAATTTCTGATAATAAGTGTTTGTAACATGAATAAGTTAACTCGCAATCGTTAATGGAACGATGAGCGGACGAATAGGATAATTCATACCTTTGACATAAATCAGAAAGCCTATGATGTTTTTCTTCGGGATGTAAATTTCTGGATAATCGCATTGTATCTATAAAATCATTTGATAATGATTTTCCCAGATACTCTTCAAAATTATCATATAAGAAATTGATATCAAAATTAACATTGTGACCGATTAGTATCGAATTCCCTATAAAAGAATCAAGATCGGAAAGTACGTTTTCTATGTTTGGAGCAGTTGATAACATTTCATTAGTAATTCCGGTAAGTTCGATAATGTAGTCATCAATATAAGAACCATCCTCGCAAACCGGAGGCTTTACAAGCGATGAAAATCTTCTGACTTCAATACCATGTTCGTATCTAATTGCGCCAACTTCAATAATATCGTCCCAATACGGCATCAATCCGGTTGTTTCTATATCTATAATAACAAAACTGTCCGGTGCTTCGATTAAGCTTTTTCCTTTTTTCTCTCTCATATCATTTCTCCTTTTGGCAGTGCTGAATTTCGTTGATTGAATTCTTTGCTATTTGTACTTTAATATCGCCTTACGATATATAATCACAGCGATCGTATCACTGAAAGTCTTTCATCCTCAATTCAATCATCTTCTTATGATATCCAAACAATCTGGAAAATTGATCTGTAGTAAAATCCAGATGTTCTTCAATATCAGAATCTTGGATAAGTAGATTTAAAGCAAAACGGTCAGCTTCCGTTTCAAATTTACTTGTCACAAAATTTGTTCTCGTATCCATGAATATAGCGTTGCTGCCTTTATGCAAGAATAAATGACCAAGTTCATGTGCAATCACAAACAGCATTTCATTTTCTGGTAAACGCTCATCCACGTATATGATGTGGTTCCTTTGAAAATAGTGGTAGAACCCACGAACTCCGTCTAATGGATGAAAAACAAGTATTGCATCCATTGCCTTTACAATTTCAAGTGGATTTCTTGTGCCGTATTTTTGAACGATTTCATTCACACGTTCCTTAATATCCATAAGTATCAATCCTTTTTATACTTTTTAGGCGTATATTTCTCTTTGTTCTTTTGTTTTGCCATTTCCATTCCAATTCTCATAGCTGAGAGAATAGAATCTATTGCTTCTGGAGATGCTGGATCTCCATCAAACATCAGACCATCTTGCTTAAGCAATGCTTCTGTATCACTTAGAATGGCTTCTATTTGTTTAGTATCTCTTTTTGTGAGAGAGGATTTATCGGTAACGATTTGAGTTTCTGGTTCTTTTCCTGTTGTTAAATAATTTACTGACACACCGAAATAGTCAGCTATTTTTTGTAATCTTTCCAACGTTGTGTTGCCAGTTCTAAGTTTTCCTATGGAACCACGGCCAAACCCTAATTCTCTTTCTAGTGATGTAATAGCCAGATTCCGTTTTTTACATAATTCTGAAATTACATCATACGTCGTCATAACTTTCTTGTCTCTATTGTTTAAATCAGAATCGTCATCAAAAGAATCTCCATTCAACAAATAATCCATAGTAACGTTAAAATATTGAGCTACTTTATTTAACTTTTCAGCATTTGGAGTTGACTTATCCCATTTCACAATGGTGCTGTTGCCAAAGCCTAATTTTGATTCTAACACTGGCAAGCTGATTCCTTCGGCATCTGCCAAAGATTTAATGCGTTCTTTTAACGTCATTTTGTGCCTCCTTATAAAACACGAGAAAATATTCTCGAAAAAGTATTGACAAAAAGAAAATATTCTCGTATCATAAAGGATGTAAGGAGAAAAAAATCTCGTGTACATCAATAAAACAGCCAAAAACTCGCCAAAGTAAAAGCTGTACTAGAAAATTTTCATCTGTCTAATATTATATTAGATTATTTTCTAACAAATGTCAATACAAAGTAGATTATTTTCTCTTTAAAACAACAACTGCATGTATGTACGGAAAAAAGGATTCCCCGTAACTATCATTGGATGATAATCACGGGGAGAGACTATTACATATCGTGGTCTTCTAGAAATCTAACAATTTCAAAAATGCACACAATACATTCTAGAATTATTTGGATTAATTCCCTTAAGTCTCACCTCCTTTTGCGGAGGTATCCTTAAGATTGTTACTCCTCGGCAACTCCTTTCCAGCCATTTATGACCTTTAGAAAATTATCTAAGTGTAACAAGGTTATTGTAACAGATATATATGCAGTTGTCTATAAAAGTAGAAAAGGAGGGAATTATGATACTTAAAAAAATTTTAAAGCTGGCAGAGAAGAACAACATCTCAATAAGTTGTCTTGAGAAAACTCTGGGCTTTGGAAACGGAACAATTAAGAAGTGGGGAGAATCGTCTCCAAGTGTGGATAAGCTGAAAAAGGTAGCTGATTACTTCGGTGTATCAGTGGATTATTTTTTGGAGTAGGAAGCGAGGCGAGGAAGATGAACATACAGGAAGCAGTGAAACAGGCATTAGAAGAAAGAAAATACATAGAAAGAGAATTATTCGAAAACAAGACAGCATACAGAGAGTTGAAGATTAGACCGACAAATAGTAGTGAATCCTGTATTGCCTATACATTTGATAAAAATGGAAAAGAAGTCAACCACTGTAAGATGTGGAGTCCAACAGCGGATGACTTAATGGCTGATGAGTGGATTGTATCAAATTAAAGACCTGATTTCTTTAATGCATTTGTATCCCTTTTTCAACAGGGTATCTTCTTCAAAATCTCTAATTGCACTTGGATGGAGCGTGGTCATATAAGCTATTGTGTCTGCTATGAAAACATCAACTAAACCATCACTCTCTAAAACTTGCAGAGCGTTTGTAATATGATCTTGAGTTTCTTCTGTAAATAAGGTTGTGAAGAAATCCATATCAAATCTAGTGCGATTAGTATCATGATAGGTAATAATCATGTTTTTTAAAGATAGATCTGCAATTTTTTGCAGTTTCATTTTAGCCATTTTGTTTTTTCTCCTTTCACAATACTTGGCATTGGCAGATGCCTGTATTAACAGTATAGGAGATAAACCAAAAGAAAGCAATCCAGCCACGGAGGTTACGATGGCGATTAAACATAGAGAGGAGAAAAGATGGAAATTGTAATAGCAAGCGTTATCTGCTCAATCATAGCATCAATTGCAACAAGCCTTATTATCGCAAGGGAATCTTTGAATATTATGCGAGATGAAGCGGATAGAGTGTTTAAAATGAACTTAAATTTTGTCAGAGATGTTGTAAATATGCTGGCTGATAGATTCGGAACAACTCGGAAATAAAGGTAATGGACAACATACCTTGGACAATCAACCTGCATACATAATAGCGAGGTGATGATTTTGATCGTAGAAACAGTAAAAGTAAAAAATGCAACAATCCGGGTACACGATGACTGTTATGCAGAACGAACAGAGGAAGAGGTGAAAAGCCTGATAGATGGATGCAGCAGGATCATCCAGGAAGCATTATTACGAAAAGAGAAAACCGCCTGAAGGCGGGGGAAGGTGGACAAACATATGAAAAACAAAAGATTAACCATACAGCGAATCGATAAGTTTATAAAGGAACTAAGCTTGACCGAAAGAGTAAATGGCTACTCGGAACAGCAGAAACAGCATGCGATTGCCTGCTTAAACAATTACTGCAGGGAGTTGGAGTATCAAGGAAGAAAATCAGTAAAAATCAAAGGAGCGACCAATGGACCAGAGAATCTTGAACATGACGGCAGGACAAGTCATTGAGTACAGCAGGCTTGTCAGCAGAAGAGAGGAACTGCGGCAGTTTCCGGAAGAGGAAGGAGCTGTTGCAGAGTTGAAGCTAATCGAAGAAAGGATCAAAGAACTTGGATTTGAATGAAGAGAAGGAGAGGAAACAGATATGGATCATTCGCTGGCAATCCGGAAAGATCCGGAGCGAGTATGGGACGTACCAGGAAGCGAAACAGGTAGCAGAAGAAATCGGGGGAGAGTACATCATCGTATGAGTTTCCGGAAGAGAAGACAGCTTCGGTATGCAGAGGAATTGCTGCGGATCCTGGAAGCAGCATTCGGAATTTGTGCGGTCATGCTGATGGGAACCGGATCCTTATGGATAGGGATGATCATCATGACAGCAGGATTGGAACTTAGCTGCAGGTACATAGAAAAAAGCGTAAAAAATTAGTGCACCTGCCGCAAACAGATGCACCGGATATTTTGCCAATACAAACAAAATAAAAACACATTTATATTGTACACCTGTATTGGCAAAATGTCAAAGAAAATGAGAGCGAAAAGCTCCCGTTTTTCACTTGATAAGTATATTAAACTTAGGAGCAAAACAGGATGTATAAACAAAAGAGTTATGACCTGGGAGACATCAGAGAAGTGATGGAGTATCACAACGGGAGATATGGTGCTCCGGGAATGCCGAGAATGAAAAAGAAGAAAGCCACACCGGAGCAGATCAGGAAGACGAATCAGTGGAATAAAGAACGGCAGTGCTGGAGAAAGATGAAGCTGAATTTCCGGGAGAATGACTACTGGGTGACATTAACTTATAAATTGGAGAACCGGCCACAGGACATGAAAGAAGCGGCCAAAGACATCCGAAAGTGGACTCAGAAAGTACGCACACAATACAAAAAACAGGAAGTGGAGTTGAAATGGATGCTGCATACCGAGATTGGAAGTCGGGGAGGGGTCCATCACCATCTGGTCATCAACCGGATTCCGGATGCAGATCTGATCATGCGCAGAGCATGGGAAAAGGGAGGCGTCCACATCGATCTGTTGTATGACGAGGGAGGCTTGCGGAAACTGGCTGAGTATTTAAGTAAAACGCCGGATGAAGAAAACAAGCTGAAAGAGAGCCGGTACTCCTGTAGCAGGAATTTAAAGATTCCGGTGGCAGAAGTGAAGATTTACAAAAGGAAAACATGGAAAGATGAGCCGAAGCCACCAAAAGGATACTACCTAGATAAAGAGACGTACCATGAGGGAATCAATCCGGTAACAGGATATAAATACCGAAGATACATCCTGATCCGTTTGAACAGGAGAATTTGATATGAAAGAGGTAAATATTTACATAAGGACAAGTCTGACAGGTCCATGTATCAAAGATGGAAGATGGGCGGCCGCAATGGAATGTCAGACAAGCAAAGGACCGGCGGTCAAAGGAATTTGCGGGGAAGAACAGGAGACGACCTATTATCGCCTGGTGCTGCTTGGAATTGTGAAATCCTTGAAAATACTAAATGCGCCGTGCAATGCGACCCTGTATACGGACTGTATTTTTATCAAGAACATGATCGAAAACGGGAAGCCGGAGCAGTGGAAGCGGGCGGAATGGAGAAAACCGTCCGGGGAAGAGGTGAAGAACCAGGAATTGTGGCAGCAGTATCAGACGTTGTCAGAGCGGCATGAAATAGCTGTCAGATTTAGTAAACATCACGATTACGTGGAAAAATTAGAGGGATTACTGGAGGAAAAACAGCATGTTTGATGTATTTGGGAATTTTGATTCCGTAGAAGAATTAAATGCATGTGCAAAAGGACTTTTGGAGGAGCAGGATCTGGAGCATTTAAAAGTGCTGGCAGAGGAAAACGGGATTCCAGATGGAATCCGGGAAGTATATGAGCAGCATCTGTCAGAAGAACTGGTAGATTCAGTAAATGCGGCCATCGGAAAGCTGCAGGTTGAGTTAAAGGAGGAAACAGACGGGATGCCGGCAGGAGAGATCGTGTCGTATCTGTCTATGAGATGTTTTGAAAAAGAAATTCTGGCCAGAGCGGTAAGAAGAAAGAACCGGACACTCAAAGAATGTCTGCAGAATATCCGAAAAGAAGCGGAAAAAAGAGTCAAAGAAAGAAGAGGGGCACAAATGGTGGCAATGCCGGATCTGGAAGTATTTGCCATGGCAGAAGAATACTATCTGGAGGCGGAGAAATGAGACGAGGAGAGTTATTAAAGCTTCCAGAGTTAAAAGTAACGGAAACGATGCGAAAGACAGTCGGGGAAGATCAAGGACATCAGGTACTAAGATGTGGAAGAGCGCCTGTGTGGAGCGCAACATATTATTGGTTCTATCGTGCGAAGAAGACAGGCACGGTTTTAGAGATCGATGTATTTACAAGAGATATGATCCTGAATGACACAAGATATCCAAAATACCGGGTATTCCTTTTGGGAGAAAACAAGTACTACACTTACGACAATCTGTGTGAGAAGTGGAGAACGGCAAAAATAGATAACTTAAGTTATTGGGAAGGATGGGGAGAGATAGAAGAAGGATACTGGTACAGTAGTGGAAAAGTATGGATACGAGAAGGGGACCGAAAACGGATCACAGAATTTTGTCACAACGGGAAGGAAGAGCCACGTGCAGCAATCGCAAGATGGCAAAGCTATAGTAAAGACCGAAAAGAGATTGATGAAATTGATTCTGAGATGGCAATGGTGCCGGAACTGCCGAAAGATTTTGATGAGTTTGTAGACCGGGAAGTCCTTCCCCAGTATTTGTTTTACGATGCCGGAAGAAAAGTGACAAAAGGGTATTGTACACATTGTGGAAGAGAAGTAAAAATCCGGAATCCACACTATGGAGACGTGGGGGAATGTCCATTCTGCAGGCATCCAATTACCTACCGAAGCCGAAAGAAAGGCGGAAATGTTCACGCAAGAGGATATGCAGGACTCTTGCAGAAAACAAAAGAGGGATATGTATACCGATATTTTGAGTGTTATCGGAAATTCAGGAATGGACAAAAGGGAGATGGCGGGTACTGGGAGCTGATACGGATCACGTATGACCGGAATTTAAAAAAGATTCATGAATTTGAATATGAGCAGTATAAGCAGACAGACTGGGTTCGGTGGTGTTACAGAGACGGATGGAGATATTATGCAAAAGTGGTAGAGCATGAAGCAATCCTCTATAACCGGAATCTCAAACAGATTCTAAAGGGAACGCCGTTTCAGTATTCTGCAATGGAACGTTTTGTGAAACATGGGAAATATCGAGAAAAAATGTATTTGGATCAATATCTGAATGAATACCGGTATATGCCTGGAATCGAACAACTGGTAAAATGTGGATTTTACAGAATTGTCAAAGAAAAAATGCAGGGGTACAACACAGGAAACTTAAAGAAGAAAGAGAGGTCTTGTAAAAAGATACTGGGGCTAAACGGGGAATACTACCAGCTGTTGGCTGGAAAGAATCCAAGCACAAGGGAATACAACACCACTTATAAAATGCAGGAAAAGGGATTGCATCCAACATGGCAGCAGGTTCAGTTTTTTGCAAGGTTTCCGAGGAATTTCACCAGGTATATCCGGTATACCACCATTCACAAGATGGAACGGTACATCAAAGAAGTGTTAGGAGAAGATGAGAGACAAGCCGTGGACTATCACGATTATCTGAAGATGGCAGAGAAGTTGGGATACAACATGAGAGAGCCGTGGATCTTATTCCCGAAGAATTTAGAGCAGCGTCATGAAGAGTTGATTGAAGAGAGCAGAGAACGAGAAATAAAAGCAAAAGAGGATTTGGACAATAAAAAAGACAAAAAGTACGAGAAATACAGAAAACGGGACAGCTATCTGGAAATGGAAACAGAACAATTTGTGTTGAGACTTCCGAAACGGATCCATGAAATCAGGCAGGAGGGAAATGCCATGCATCATTGTGTTGCCACGTACATTGACCGGGTGGCCAAAGGTGAGACAACGATCCTGTTCCTGAGAAAGAAGCAGGATCCGGAGACGCCGTTTTACACCATGGAGGTAAACAATGGGGTTATGATCCAGTGTCGGGCAAAATATAACGGAGACATGACAGAGGAAGTCAAAGAATTTGTTGAGCTATTCAAAAGAAAGAAGTTGAAACGTACAGAAAGGAAAGCTGGATAGATGGAAGAATTACAGACAATCAGTACACTGCAGGGGGGTAGAAATTGCATTACGGAAAGAACTGGAACATATCGCAGAGGGATACATTAAAGTCGGGTATCTCTTAAAAAAGACTAGAGATGCAGAGTTTTATAAAGAAAAGGGATATGCGGATGTTTTTGAGTTTGCAAAAGAAACCTTCAATATCAGCAGGACGTGGGCCATCCGGTTTATGCAGATCAACGATACATACAGTATTGACGGGAACAGCCCGGAAATTCAGGAGAAATACCGGGGATATGGCAGCAGCAAGCTGTCTGAAATGTTGGCACTGCCGGAAGAAGTGCGGGAAGTGGTACCAAGAGATGCCACGGTTCGGGAAATCCGGGAGGTAAAAGAAGTCATCCGGGAAACAGAAGATCGTTATTCGCCGCAGATGAGCCTGTGCGACATCGCACCAGAAGAACACCAGGGAAGCTGGACGGAAACATTGGTGTATGAATTTTTCAAAGGAGAAGGAAAAGGCTGCTTTGAGAAAATGCATAAATGGATATGGGAAGACGAGCCAAAAGAGGAAAGTGTGATCAACAGGGAGATCATGGGAATTGTAGCTCCAACAAAATTCCGGATGTTTCGGATGCAATTTGCAAATGCGCTCTTCAGTGAATTTCAGATTCGGATCATGCCATATAACGGCAGGGGAGAGCCGGAAGAGATCAGCTATCTGGAGTTGGCCAAAACATTTGAACAGACCTTTTATCCGGAAGGCAGGAAGACTTCTGATTCAGAAGCCTATGAAAGGGTTTATCAGATGCCGCTGAGAGAAAAGAAAGAGAGGGAAGTCTTAAAGACGGAACCATTAAAGAAAAAGGCAGAACCTGCAAAAGCACAGGAAACATTGGAAGAGCCAAAAGAAACAGAAGAACAGATTCCGGGACAGATGGAAGTGGAAGATTATCCGGAACTGATGCCGGATGCTCCGGCTATGAATCTTCCGGAAGAAGAAAAACAGGTACATGAGATCACAGAAGAGGTGGTCCAGGAAGGAGAAGTCATAGAAGACATCTTAAAATCCGGGGATCCGGAGAAAATCATGCAGCTTCTGAAGAAAGAATTTGCCTGGCCAAAAGGCGGATGGGACAACTGGAAAAAGAAAGTGATTACCTTATGAGCATTGATTATAGTGATATGAAATTTCCAAAGGCCAGAAAGAAGAAAAAAAGAATCAGCCATCCGAAAAGTATTTTGAACACAGAAAAAGGTGTGTGTTATCTCTGCGCCAATCTGTATGGTGATTATCGGCAGCAGTATACCGAGGAACATCATATCCTGTTTGGATCAGGAATGAGGACAATGTCAGAAGCGGAAGGATTGAAAGTGTATTTGTGTGAACCGCACCATAAAAGCGGGAAAGAAGCTGTGCATAACTGCAGAAAGACAAGAGAACTGCTTTGCGAGATCGCACAGAGGGAATATGAGAAGTCACACACAAGGAAAGACTGGATGAAGATCAGCAAGAAGAATTATCTGGATCAGCAGGAGTTGATGAAAGAACCGCAAAATGAAAAGCAGAAAGAAGGACATCCAGGATTCCAATTTTTATAGCATCTCCGGCCAAGTGCCGTGAAGATACAACAGCAGGTACGTCACAAAACCTGTCGTAAGCCATCACATTATCTCCCAGATAACTCTGGGAGAGGAAAGGAGCATCATGTTTATTAAGACGAGCATATTTAAGAGAATATTGAAGGATGCATGGAAAGGTGCAGGACTCACTGTAGGAAAGAAAGAGGAAATGTACTTCATACAGGGAGCCTATTGGATATTATTTGTATATGAGAAGGACTTTACAAGCAAGAATAAGGCAGCAGTCATTGAACTTGTAGGGGATCTTCCGGAAGAAGGCGAAGTATATAGAGCCTATGAAAAGGGAAAAAAGCAGTATGAATTAAAAGTAAGGGATGAGTGGGAATACAAGAAATGGTTATCAGCCAGAGACCGGTATGAGGATACAGAAATCAAATACAGGGGAATGGCAGTGTTACAGAATGTAGAGACAAAAGAGATGAGTTACATACCAGATCAAATTCTGGAATTGGTAAGCCTATCCGAAACAGGTGAGTATGAAGACTTTCCGACAGGACCTATGGGAATGGGATATTTCGTCCTGTGGGTAAATGAGACTGGAATGTTATTGACTGTAAAAACACCGGCAAATGAAGATAACATGGATGGAAGAATCTTGAAAGCGCTGAGCGGGCTGGAAATGGAGTAATATGGCAGAAAAATATAAGAAAGTATATGCAGTAGATTTTGACGGAACGCTTTGCAGAGGAACAAGATTTCCTAAAATAGGAACACCGAATTTCTATTTGTTTGAATTTTTAAAGGAGAAACAAAAGGAAGGGGATATTATTATTCTGTGGACGTGCAGAGAGAAAAAATTGCTGGAAGAAGCAGTCGAATTTTGCGAAAAATTTGGTCTGAGATTTGATTATATCAATGAAAACACGAAAGAGAATATCGAGAAATATGGAAATAACACAAGAAAAGTATTTGCGCATTATTATATCGATGATAAAAATATGACAATAAATGATCTGAAGGTGAAGGAAGAAGGTCTGGATCCGGTTATTTGGGAGAGAGCCTGTCGAATATCGGCAGAGTACATGGTATAGGAGAAAAAAGATGGAAAACAACACAGTAAAGATCACAGGAAAAATTATGGAAACACCAGAGTATTTATTGACTTCACCAGATAGAAGAAAGATTTATAAATCAACTATAGAAGTCATGCGGACAAGTGGAAACATGGATGTCATACCGATTCAGGTGCCGGAACAGATAGTGCAGGAGATTCGGGATAATGTAGGAGGGAGAATTACAATCTTTGGAGAATACAGATCTTACAATGAAAAGGATGGAGAAAGAAATCATTTGAAATTGTATGTATTTGTAAAAAGAATCAGCGAAGCTGGTGAAGCGGATCAAAACAGAATTGATCTGATTGGATATATCTGTAAACAGCCGCTCTATCGAGAGACACCACTCGGAAAAGAAATCCGGATATTTTAATTGCAGTAAACAGGAAACACAGAAAAAGTGATTATCTCCCGGCAATTTGCTGGTATTCGAACGCAAGGCTGGCAGCAGAGCTTCCAGTCGGAACAAAAGTGAGAACCATGGGAATGATACAGAGTAGGATTTATGTAAAAGGCGACAGCGAGAGAACAGCTTATGAAGTCTCAATAAGAGAAATGGAAGTGATTGAGTAGTGGAAGGTTACGAGAAATACGCATCCAGGATACAGGAACTTTTATTTGATGGGATGGATGTGCATGAGGTGTGGGTGTACATGAAAGTTATGTTCCAGATTGAGAAAAATGAGATTTGTTTTCGGGCATATCTGGAGAGATCGGGATTGATCTGGTTTGCGGAAGCGGGCAGCAGAAGACAGGTCCAGGTACCGGATCTGCTGGAGACCAAGAGAAAACTGGAAATGAATCGAACGAAAATTTCAAAGCCGCTCTGTAAATATCCGGATTGTTTCCGATGTGTATATCCGGATTGCACATGTAATGAAGGCCTTACGAAAAAAGGGAATGATGAACTGGTTCGGGAGTTGGCGAAGCGATAGGGAAAAAAGATTAATGGATGAGGAAAACACGGAGAGGAAAAGAAGAAAATAAGCGAAAAATAGAAAGGAGCCAGCCTCCGGCCGGGGCAAGGGTATACCGGGCTTCTGAGAAAAAATGAAAGAGACACCAGAACAAATCATTAGTAAATGTGTGAATAACATAGTCAGAGAGATAGCGAGTTGGAAATACATACAAAAATATGGATGCAACGATCCGTTCTGGCCAGATGGATGCAACATGAATATTACAAGAAACCATATTATAAGCTACAAGCATGATATACGGGAGATATGCGAAGCGAATAATATGCCACTCCCAGAGGGATATTACCTGCCAACGCCACCGGAAGTTGATAACAACTACATGGCGAGCCTAAAGCGGGAAGATAGAGTTAACAGGATGCGCCGGCAGGGCGTGAAGTTTGCAAAGAAAAAGACAGAATATGACTTAGAACAATTGAGTTTGTTTTAACGGAGGAATGAATAATGGCGAAAACAGAGAGTAGCATGGAAGAAATTAGAGTCGGAGACATAGTGATGTGCGTTGAATATCCAGGCAATCCATGCGGAATAGTGGTTAAACAGTATCGTCCGACAGCATGCGGACAGCAGACAATGATTAAATGCAATGACGGGCGGTTATTCCACGCACCAACAAGTGATTTTAGAAAGATAAGGTAATTGGAAGGAGAAAGGAATAATCATGATAGGAAAATGCAAAGCACCAAACACATGTGTATGCAAATACGAACATTGTTGCATAGAATGCCCAGAAAATGATATTTGCAATATGCAGTGTGTAGATAAGGACAGATATGAGTATTGTGTGGAGTGTCCGGAATATGAGGAGGAGCAATGATTTTATTTTGTCCAGATTTAACAGGAAAAGAAGAGGTAAAAGCAATGCTTATTGGGAATGGAGATTTTGTTAGACCAGTGTTACATCCGTGTATTAAAGAGAAATGTGTAGCGTACAAGGATGGAAAGTGTATGAAATACGACAATGAAGTGGAAGAGCGAGCATTTGAAGATATCCTGTATATGATTAAAAGATCGTGCGACAAGAATTTTTACAAAGGCACTGATTACGATGGGATGAAACAGGAAATTGTAAGGTGTGCTACAGATATTTACATTGAGCAGATGCGACAGAACGGAGGAAAAGAAGATGAATAGAGACCTTTTTAAAGCAAAGAGAAAAAGCTGGAAAGAACTTCCGAAAGAGGAATGGTGGGTTGAAGGATATTTATTTGATGATGGAATGCCAGAACCGAAACATTATTTTATTGGCGGGATAATCGTTAAACCGTATGAAGGTACAGCATGCGACAAATGGAATGTAGTTGGCATTGATTTTTATGAGATTGATATAAACACCCTCTGCCAGTACACCGGACTTACCGACAAGAATGGTAAGAAGATTTGGGAGAATGACCTTTTAGGACACAAACTGAATCGCGTTGAATTTTTAAATGGAACATACTGCATAAATGGAGATAGATCTTTATTTTTCGAAGCGAACACAAATGAAGTCATTGGCAATATTTTTGACAATCAAGAGATGTTGGAGGTGGAGTGATGAACGCATTAGAGAAGATCGTGGAAGAAATCGAATCCATGAAAAATGACGCCTACGAAACACTGAAGGAAGAAAAGAAAAGACATGGAGCGAGCAAAACAGCAGAAGAGCTGGAAAGCTATCTTTATGGCTTGACCTGTGCAGTAGATATTGTGGAGAAATATGTGGGTAAGGAGAATGTGGAATGAACGTACTAGAGAAGATCTTGGAAGAGATTGAAGATCATGCGATAGAGTTTGAATCATTCGGAATGTGTGATGATTATGTAAGTGTTGGTTGGGCAAAAGACATTATCCGTTCTCATATGGGCGATGTTCCGAAGTGCAGAGAATGCAGCCGAAGAAAATTTTATATGCAAGGATATGAAGATGGGAAGAAAAATGACGGTTGGATTCCGGTAAGCGAGAAATTGCCGGAAGTCGGAAAAATGGTAAAAGTTACTGTACACTCATCTGAATGGATTGGAGACTATTATTCATACTGGGTCCCAGAAGAAGAAAAGACATACCATCCGGAAGAGCGCAATGTGTACGACGGATACATAGATAGAGTGGGTATGTGGAAATTTTGTGATGATGGAGGTTCGGTCTACGCTTGCGACAAAGAATTTGGGACAGATAAGGAAATAGTGTACGATGTCGTGACAGCGTGGATGCCGAAAGAACAGATAGAACCATACAAGGAGAAATAACATGGACATCATAATCACAATCGCATTCCTAGCCCTGTACTATATCCTGGGGCTTGGAACAGTGATTACTTTAAAGACAGGAATCGAAGAGGAAGTAGAGCTAGAAGGAGCAGATTATCTTCTGGCTGGAGGGTTTCCGATACTGTTATTTGTGATTTTTTTAGATTGGATTGTGCGAAAGATAGTGAGGTAGGATGATGAAAAAATTTAACTGGGATGAATTTAAAAATAAAGACAATAAGATTGTGATGCATTGTAAGACTGAGGAAGAAGCAAAAGATTTCTGCAGGCAGATGCACGGACATGGAATGAAATGGTGCACAGGCAAAAGTTATATGGAAAAGACGAATTATGAAAAGTGCAAAGGAGAAACATGCTATACAGGATCCGGAATGCTCTCATCGTATCGGTACTACAATAGCGAAGGATACGAAATCTTAGAATGGAGTGATTACATGCAGAAAGAATTTACAAAGGCGGATCTGGAAGACGGGATGGTAGTTGAACAAAGAGATGGCAACATGTATCTTGTATTGGCTGGGAAGGCAGTAAGAAAAGGCAGATGCAATCATATAGACGGTTACACTGATGACTTGAAATGGGAAGGGTATACAGGAGGAGACATCGTTAAAGTCTATAGGATTACTCCGGAATCACTCGGATGCATAGAAGATGTGTTTATTAAAAGCAACCTTGAACTCATTTGGGAACGCACCGAAACAAAGAAAATGACCATCGAGGAAATGCGACAGAAGCTTGAAGAGCTGACAGGAGAAGAGATCGAGGTGACGGCATGAGAGGAACCTTAAAGCACAGACGCAGCGCAAAGGAAATGAAACGGGATCGAGAAGATCATTTTGCTGATCTGGCTGAACATGAACCAACAGAGAATGCCAAGAAGTGGATGCAAAGAGGTGCGTACTCTGTGGAAGACTGCTTAAGAAAATGGGGAGTAGATACGAAAGGGAGTGTTGCCAGTGGACAAGAAGATACTGATTGAGTATGCAGACATGAAAGAAGAGATAAAAGATCTGAGACGTAGGATTGCAGAGGATAAAAAGAAAATAGAGCAACTGAACAAGATTACTGTGCAAGATTCTGTTGCATGTGGAAAGAAAGGCAACAAACCATTGCGAACAGTGAAAATAACAGGCTTCCCACAAAGAGAATATGAAAAACGTGAGTTTTTACTTGAAAAGCGCATTGCAAAGCTGCAGATGTTGGAGACGGATCTTCTGGAGAAACAGATACAGGTAGAGGAATATATAGGACAAATTAAAAAAAGCGAAATCCGGATGATTCTCAGATTTTATTATATTGATGATCTAAGTTGGGTACAGGTCTCACATAGGATGAATGAAGTATTCCCAAAGAAAAGGAAAGCATATACAGAGGACAGTTGCCGATGCAAACATAACAGATATTTAGAAAAATTTGAGAAAACGACGGAAACGACGGTTTTAAAATGCTAATATGGTATAAAGCCGAAAGGAACAAGCTGGACGGCTAAGGTGTTTTTAGTTTTCCTCCTAAAGACAACCAGTAAAACCACACACAAATTACAAAAGGGCGTCTTGCATGAAAATGCAGGGCGTTTTTTGTATAAATGTTGATCGGACATAGCTCAGTCGGTTAGAGCAGAAGCCTTATAAGCTGTGTGTCACGGGTTCGATTCCCGTTGTCCGGATTAAAAACCTCTGAGAAAAGTGTTGACATACGTATACGTATGTGGTATTATATAGTTGTAAGGAGGTGAGATACAAATGAGCAAAAAGAAACAAAAGAAAAAGTCCAAAATCGATATAAAGACATTGGCGGTCAGTGCGATTCTGGACTTATTCGTTGGAATCCTTTTAATGATTCTCGACAAGCTATTTAATTAGCTAAGAGGGGCGAAAGCCCTTCTTCAAAATAAATATAACATGAAAGCTCATTTGTGTAAAGGATGTTGTGGAAGTTAGGAATATTCTTCATTGCTATAGGAATAGCAAAGCTGGTTTATTGCCTCATAAAGAAAGTGAGGGATGAGCATGCTCGGTAATGAAGAAAGGAAACAGAGACCACAAGATAAGTGGGATGAGAAAGCAGGGTTAGTTCCAAAAACATATAAGATTAACAAGAAAGTAGCAGAAGAGTTCAAGGAAGCCTGCAAAGAATCTGGTGTTGCGATGGGAACACAGCTTACAAAGCTGATGAAGCAATTTGTAGAAGAAGTGAATAATGGAAAATAGCAGAGAGCATCTGGCGAAAGCCGGATGCTTTTCTGCGTCCTGAGCAAAGACGATAAAAGGCTCTGGGCAAAAGCCTACACTGTGCGACATCGCACAAATATAGCAGGATAGAGCAGTGGAAGCTCGTCAGTCTCCTTAGCTGAAGGTCGAAGGTTCGATTCCTTCTCCTGCAATTGAGGTGAGAATATGACAGAACATGAGATTGCATTTGTAAAGAAATGTATAAGAGAAAATATCCACAGATTCTATACATGGGGCAAGTGGAAAGCATTGAGAGAACAGGTGTTAAAGCTTGATAAATATGAATGTCAGTTATGTAAGAAACGTGGAAAGTATACAAAGGCAACGACGGTTCATCATGTGAATTATGTAAAGAAGCATCCAGATAAAGCATTGGAAATCTGGTACAGCTTTAGAGGTGAGAAACGGAGAAACCTGATCAGTCTGTGTCATGATTGTCATGAAGAGGTTCATGGATATCGAAAGCAAAAGAAAAAAGAACCGATGACAGAGGAAAAATGGTAAAGAAGAATCAAATTGTCAGGATACCCCCCGGTCGAAAAAAATCGGGTTTTAATTTGCCACGTAGAGACCGGTGGGTGCTCCCGACAAAAGAAATTTCTCGTGCGCGCGTGACGGAGGGGGTGGTATAAGGGCGAGAAAAACAAGAAAAGAATTATTGCGAGTGGAAATCAAAGAGGACCTTCTTGATCAGCTGGCCCGGAATGGAACCACAGGGAAATATTACATCGACTTGGTCGATAAATATATGGACTTCTGGGACCTGGAGAACGAACTGATCGCAGACATTAAAAAGAGAGGCGCTATCGTTGAATATAATAATGGAGGAGGTCAAAAAGGGCAAAAGAAAAATGACTCGATAGATCAAAGAATTAAGGTCAATGCTCAAATGCTTAAAATACTGGACAGCCTAGGAATTAAGCCGGTTGGCGATGATTCGGGAGATGATGAAGATGAGCTGTAACATACATCCATATATTCAGGAATGGATTGATATAGTTGAGAAAAAAATCTATGCAGTATGCGAAGAGCAGGAGCTGCTTGTCGCGCATGTAAAATGGTGTTTTGAGCATGAAGATATTTATATAGATTGTGATCAGTTGGAGAAATATATCGGGATGTCAAAATACTTCCCGTTTGAAGAAATATTTCCCTGGCAGAAGTTTGTGATCGGACTGCACGATTGCACATATTGGAGAGAATCCGGGCTTCCAAGATGGCCGGATTTATTCTGTATGTTGGGGAGAGGAGCGGGAAAAGATGGTACAATTGCGCTCGAATCAGTGTGTTTAATGTCCCCACATAATGGAATCAGAGAGTACGATGTAGATATCTGCGCCAATAATGAGGACCAGGCAATGCGGCCGGTTCATGATGTGATCAATGCATTTGAGCGCCCATCTGTGATAAAGAAATTAAAGAAATTCTTCCGGTGGACGAAGGAACAGGTTTTATGCTTAAAAACAAAGTCTATTATGAAGGGAAGAACAAACAGTCCGAAAGGAAAAGACGGACTTCGTTCTGGAATCTGTATCTTTAATGAGATCCATCAATATGAAGACTATAAGAATATAAACGTCTTTACGACAGGACTTGGTAAGAAGAAACATCCAAGACGTTCTTACTACACGACAAATGGTGATGTGCGGGAAGGACCGCTGGATGATCTGCTGGAAACTTCCGAACAGATATTACGAGGTGGCGAACCGGATAATGGGTTATTACCATTTATCTGTAAACTGAATAAAAAGGAAGATGTGGATCAGGAAGAAAACTGGCCAATGGCAAATCCATCGTTGCCATATCTGCCAAGTCTTATGGAAGAGATCAGGAAAGAATACAGGGAATGGAAGAAAAATCCGAGAAGACTTCCGGCATTTATGACAAAACGAATGAATATTCCGGAAAATGCGGAAGAAATGAGTGTAACGGAGTGGGACAATATCAAAGCGACCAACATCTTACTGCCGGATCTGGAAAGATGGAGCTGTGTATGTGGAATTGACTATACAAAATTAACAGATTGGGCTTCCGTAGATCTTCATTTCCGAGATGGAGATGAACGGTTTGATATCAGCCATTCATGGATGTGCCTAAATTCGAAAGATATTCCGAGGATCAAGGCTCCATGGAAAGAATGGGCGGATTCCGGAAGACTGACGCTTGTAGATGACGTGGAAATACATCCGTCATTGCTTACAAATTATATACAGGAAGCAAAACGCACATACAATATCAAAGCTTTAGCCTTGGATGATTTCCGTTTTGCATTGATCGGAAAATATCTGCAGGAAATAGGATTTGATATGAAAGTGAATAAGAATCTGAAGCTGATCCGGCCATCAGACATTATGAAAGTGGCACCTCTGATTGATAGCTGCTTTGTAAATCAATGGTTGCGGTGGGGAGATGCTCCAGAATTAAGGTGGGCCACCAATAATGCAAAACTAATCAGACATGGAAGAAAACCAGGAAAAGAGGATGATGCCGATATGGGAAATTATGTATATGGAAAAATAGAAGGAAAAAGCAGAAAAACAGACCCATTTATGGCATTTGTAGCGGCGATGACTGTGGAAAACGTGCTGCCGCAGAAACGGGCAAAACCAACACCGAAAATACAGGTTTACAGTTATTAAGGGGGTGAACGTAGGAAATTAAGTATTAAAGACTGGTTGATCAAAAAACTTGGAGGCAGCAGTACCACAAGGATCACAGTGGATGACATTATGAAAGATAAAGATGTACAGAGTGCTATGTACGAAGTATATCTGAGAGAGCTGGCTTTATGGACTTGTGTCAATAAAATTGCAAATGCCATCAGCAAATGCGAATTTAAAACGTATATCAAGAAGAAAGAAGTAAAAGGGCAGGAGTATTATCTTTGGAATTACGAACCAAATCAGAACCAGAATGCAACGTCATTCATGAATAAGCTGATTGGCAAGCTGTACCGGAACAATGAATGCCTTGTAGTAGAAGTAAACAATCACATTTATGTGGCAGACAGTTACAGCAAAGAGGTGCTGGCATTGAAGGAGTACAGATTCAGCGGGATCACATTTGACGGTTACGAATTGTCTGAAACACGGGAAATGTCGGAAGTAATGTTTTTCGAATTAAACTCAGAAAATATGAGGAATCTCACAAATGGGATGTATGAAACGTATTCAAAATTACTGATATATGCGCAGGATGCCTATAAAAAATCAAGAGGAAAAAAAGGAATCCTGAATATTGGAGCAATTGCACAGGAAAGTGAGAATTTCGATGAAACATTCCAGGAGTTGATGAGCACGCATTTTAAGAACTTCTTTGAAAGCGACAGTGCGGTGTTGCCATTGTTTGACGGATACGAATATCAGGATATTTCAGAAAGCGGAAAGACGTATTCTACAGAGTCAACACGAGATATCAAGTATCTAGCTGATGACATCTTTGAATTTACAGCAAGAGCATTTTCTTTCCCACCGAGTCTGGCCAAAGGAGATGTACAGGATACAGGGAAAGCGATTGATGAACTTCTGACCTTTGTGATAGATCCGCTCATTAAGATGCTGCAGCAGGAGATCAACCGAAAGAGAAATGGATACACAGGATTTAAAGCTGGAAATTATGTAAAGATAGAGACTCTGGCAGTCAAGCATATTGATATTTTTGATATTGCAACTCCAGTAGACAAGCTGATCTCAAGCGGAGCATTTACGATCAATGATATTTTAGAAGTGCTCGGAAAACCGAGAATTGAAGAAGACTGGGCAAACCAGCACTTTATGACGAAAAATTATAGTAAGATTCAAGACCTGCTTGCAGGATTGGATATAGAAACCACAGAGTGAAAGGGGTGAGACAAGGAAAAACATAACAAACTGGAGAATGCAGCCCGTTCAGGCAGAGAACAAAACACTTCTGTACATTTATGATGATGTGACAGAATATGGAGAATTTGACTGGAACGCATGGGAATATAAGGACTCGGAGACTTCCGCGAAATATTTTGCAGAGAAACTGAGTGAAATTCCAGAAGGACAGACAATTGAGCTGCATATCAACTCAAATGGTGGATCCGTAAAAGAGGGCGTTGCTATTTACAATTTACTGAAGCAAAAACAAAACCAGAAAGTCGGGATTGTGGATGGCGTGGCACACAGTGTTGCGTTTTTGATTCTACAGGCGTGTGACACAAGAAAAATGTGTTTAGGTACAACGGCACTGATACACAATATGTGGATGTATTGCTCGGGCAATGCAACACAACTGAGAAAATATGCCGATGATCTGGATGACATGATGGAAGCAAACCGGCAAGTTTTTCTGGAAAGGGCGAAGATTGAGGAAAGTGAGTTGATTGAGTTAATGGAAAATGAGACTTACCTCACTCCGGAAAAGGCGCTGGAATATGGACTCATTGATGAGATCATGGGAAAGACAGCAGAACCGGTCAATACAGAAGAGATTCTGGAGAAGCTGTCCGATATGCAAAGACAGTTAAATAGTCAGGAGAGCTTCCGGCAGCAGATTGCAGCAATGCAGAAACCACAGGAAGACAAGAAACCAAGAAAAAACAATGTATTAAATCTTTTTAGAGGAGGCATGATTTAAGGAAAAATTTAGATGTATTAGAAATGGAAAAAACAGCAATCGTACAGAAGATGAATGAGGCAATCACAGCCGGAGATGCAGAGCAGTTCCAGGCAGCGTTTGTGGAGCTGTGCGATAAGATTCAGGAAAGTGTCATAGAACAGGCACGGGGAATCGTAGAAGAAGCAGATCAGAGAATTCTGTCTGAGCGCGGCGTAAGACAGCTGACATCCAAAGAAAAAGAATATTATCAGAAGCTTGCAGAAGCAATGAAATCTACAAATCCAAAACAGGCAGTAGAGAATCTGGATGTGGTAATGCCATATACTGTAATTGACAAAGTATTCGAAGATTTGAAAACAGATCATCCGCTGTTGTCCAAAATCCAGTTTACATCCGTAACAGGGTTGACACGAATGATGATGAATACGAATGGATATCAGAAAGCAGCATGGGGAAAACTTTGCGCAGATATCATCCAGGAGCTGACATCCGGATTTAAAGAGGTAGATGTGACACTGAGCAAACTGTCAGCATTTCTTCCGGTGTGCAAAGCAATGTTAGATTTGGGGCCGGAATGGTTGGACAATTATGTGAGACAGGTCCTGTATGAAGCACTTGCAAATGGATTGGAAGACGGAATTATCAATGGAACAGGAAAAGATATGCCGATCGGTATGACAAAACAGGTGGGAGATTCTGTTACAATCAAAGGCGGTGTATATCCGGATAAAAAAGCAGTAAAGGTTACAAAGCTTAATGATGTACAGCTTGGAAAATTAGCATCTGTTCTGGCAATCAATGAAAAAGGACAGGCAAGAACCGTAGACGCACTGATTCTGGTGGTAAATCCGTCAGATTATTTCAGTAAAGTCCTTCCGGCAACACAGAGACCAGCGCCGGGCGGTGGATATGTAAGTACACTGCCATTCCCGATCGATGTGATCCAGTCTCCGGCGGTAGGAGTCGGAAAGGCTGTATTTGGTATGGCAAAGCTTTACTTCATGGGATCTGGAATCGAAAATAACGGAAGAATCTTGTATTCAGATGATTACAGATTCCTGGAAGATGAGAGGGTTTACCTGATCAAAATGTATGGTCATGGATTTGCAGTAGATGATAATGCCTTCATGCTTTTGGATATCAGTGATCTGCAGCCAGCGTATTATGAAGTGGAAGTTGTTCCAAGTGTAGAAAATGTGGAAAATGCAAATCTTGCAGATTTTAAGGTGGGTGGACACACGCTGACACCAGAATTTACAGAAGGAGAATTGACATACACCCTGACAACAACGGATGCATCAAATACGGTGCAGGCGGTAATTGCAGACAGTACTGCAGAACTGGAATTGACATACAATGATAAACCGATTGCAAACGGCAGCAGAGTTACATGGGCTTCTGGGGCTGGAAATGTTGTGAAAGCAAAAGTAACAGACGGGAAGACAACCAAGACGTATCAGGTGACGGTAACGAAGAATGAGGGATAATCATGAGTGATCTTTTAGAAGATGTGAGAAATTTTCTGGACATTACATGGGATATGGATATCAGAGAGCGCAAAAAGCTCTCTGGTATTGTAGAAAGAGGGAAAAAGTATCTTGAGGGGAAAATCGGACAATGCGATTTTGAAAGCGAAACACAGGAAAAAGATCTGCTGTTAAATTATTGTATGTATGCAAGAGCCGGTCAGGTGGACGAGTTTATAAAAAACTATAAATCGGAAATCATATCCCTGCAGATGCGCAGTTTTCAGAGGAAAGCAGGTGGTTGTGATGCCAAGACGTAAAGATACAAAATTTGTCACATTTAATGACGGAATGTTGGATATCTGCAGCGTGAAAGGGCGAAAAATTGTAGAAACAAAGCATTGTGGAATCCGGTTTGGGTTTCGGACAGTAGGAATCAAACGGTTTTATGAGGCAAAGGTATTATCCAATCAGATTGACGAAGTAGTTGCAATTCTGCCGGTAGAAGACATTTCTACGATGGACATCTGCATAATCAGAGAAAAGCAGTACAAGATCATACAGATCCAGAATAAATACGATGAAACGCCACCTTGTTTATTGCTTTCTCTGGAAAGGGTAGTAACGACTTATGAGGATGTGAGAAACAATGCCGAAAATTAATATTGATCAGTTAGCAATCGAAGTCATGCAGGAGTTAGATGCGTATCGTGAGGATGTACAGGAAGCAGTGGAAAAGGCAGTGAAAGAGACGGCGAAGCAGACAGCTGCGGAATTACGTTCCATATCACCGGAAGGAGATACCGGTGAATATGCAAAGCACTGGAGCTATAAACGAGACAAAAATTTGAGTGGAAGGCACCGCTATGATATGGTGGTATATTCCAAAAAGCCGGAATACCGAATTACACATTTGCTGGAAAAAGGACACGCAAAGAGGAATGGTGGAAGAGTGGACGGGATCCCGCATATCAAAATTGCAGAAAAGCACGCAAAGGAAATTTTACAGGAAAGGATAGAACGATATTTATGACAAGGGAGAGGATAGAAGCAATTCTGGATGTACTGGAAATTGAATATAGGTATCATCATTTCGAAGAATGTGAGGCGGTGAATCCTCCTTTTATTTGCTGGTTGATTCCGGAAACGAGAAATTTTTCCGCAGATGGGAAGGTATATTTTAAATCAGACAAAGTTTATATTGAACTGTACACAGATGAAAAGGACTTTGAACTGGAAGAACGTGTAGAAGCGGCACTTGATGCAGCAGATCTCTTCTGGCAGAAAAGTGAACAGTATATTAAATCAGAAAATATGTATGAAGTATTATATGAAGTGGAGGGCTAAGTAAGGAAAGAAAGACAGGCAACAAAAAAGGATAAAGTCAAATTCAATATCCATAATGCGCATGTTGCGCTTTTGCAGGAAAGTGATACGGGAGAAATTACATTTGATACACCGTTTGCGGTACCTGGCTCCGTATCGCTTTCACTGGAAGCACAGGGAGAACTGACACCGTTTTATGCGGATGGAATCAAGTATTATGTTTCTTCTTCCAATAGCGGATATGAGGGAGACTGGGAAATGGCGCTGATCACGGATGAGTTCCGGGAAAAGATTTTAAGCGAATACATTGACAGGAACAAAGTCATGCTGGAGGAAGCGACTGCAAAAGTAAAACGGTTTGCGCTGGGATTTGAAATTGACGGCGATGTGAGGGGAACACGGTTCTGGTTCTATTGCTGTACCTCTACACGTCCTACAACAGAATCCAGCACAACAGAGGACACGATTGAACCTACAACTGACACTGTCACAGTTTCTGCATCCGCTGTACAGCTTGGAACAGCTAAGAAAATGGCAGTTCGGGCAAAGACAACAGCAGATACAACAGATGACTTATACGAAAAATGGTTTGATAAGGTGTACATTCCAGATCAGGAAGTTGCAGCATAAAAGGAGAACAGGATGAGAAAGACGATCACAATCAATGGAACAGAATATAAATTCAAAAGTTCTGCCGCAATCCCCCGGATTTATCGACTGAAATTTGGGAGAGATATTTTTGTAGATATGCAGAAAATTGAAAAGCAGATCAAGATCCAGGAAAAACTCAAAGACGAGATGCAGAAAAAATGCGCAAAAGAAGGTACAGAATTTGATGAAAGTAAGTTTGAAAGCGGAATCCCGATCGAATCACTGGAAATGTTTGAAAACATTGCGTTTCTGATGCATAAACATGGCGATCCTGACCAGCCGGACGATATCAACGAGTGGTTGGATCAGTTCGAGACATTTGATATCTATGAGATTCTGCCGGAAATCATGGAAATGTGGAAATCAGAAAATAAACAGATGTCAGTTCCAAAAAAAAAGAGAGGGAAATAGACCGTGAGGTCAATACCGCATTGTTTATGCTTCGATGTGCACAATGCGGTATTTCTATTTCTGATTTAGACCTGTTAAGCATTGGAATGATCAACGATATGTTTATCGAAATGAAGAATGATGAGTATGATTATCCGAAAATTGCAACACAGGCGGATATTGATGCACTGTAAAGGAGGGATGTAAGGGCAGGGAGCAGAATAAAAGGCATTACCATAGAGATTGGCGGCGATACTTCCAAGTTGGAAAAGGCACTGTCCGGTGTTGACAAAAAACTATACGGTGTAGAACAGTCATTAAAAGATGTCAATAAATTGCTGAAGCTGGATCCCACGAATACGGAATTGCTGAATCAGAAGCAGAAGTTGCTGCAACAGTCGATCAGTGAAACAAAAAACAGGCTGGAAACTTTAAAACAGGCAAGCGAACAGGCAGCAAAAACCGCCGGAAATTATGATGCTTGGAAAGAGGCGTATACTCCGATTCAAGAGGAGATTGTAAAGACCAACGAAAAAATGGACAAGCTCAAAAAGAGCATGAAGTCTATGGAAGAAAGTGGTCAGATTGATACGGAAGAGTACAAAAAACTGCAGACAGAGGTAGACCAATCGTCTGATAAACTGAAAGAACTGAAAGCACAGAAAAAGCAAGTAGATGATGAATTTGGACAGCCGATCAGTCCAGAAGGATTCGATTCTCTTCAAAGAGAGATTGTTGAGACAGAACAGAAACTGAAATCACTAAAAGAGACTACAGGAAGTGCAAGTGCGAATCTTGCAAAAGTATCTGCGGTATCCGGAGAGTTTGGAAATAAGGTCAAAGGAGTCGGACAATCCTTGCTGCCAGTAACGGGGGCACTGACCGGTGTAGGGGCTGCATCCACTGTTATGGCAAATAATTTCAACGATGCAATGAGTCAGGCGGCGGGAGCACTTGATAAGCCCATGTCTGAAATGGAAGATCTAAGACAGCTTGCAATCCAGACCGGACAGGATACCGTCTTTTCCGCAACAGATGCAGGGAATGCGATCACAGAACTGGCAAAAGGTGGTTTGACAGAAGCCGACATTAAAGCAGGGGCATTAAAAACTACAATGGACCTTGCGGCATCTTCCGGGATGGATCTTGGAGAGGCAGCAAATGTTGTCGTACAGGCAATGGGAGCGTTTGGTCTGTCTGCAAATGAGTCTGCAGAAGCGGCAAACGCTTTGGCCGGGGCAGCAGCTGCATCTTCTACGGATGTAGAACCTCTCACACAGGCACTGGCACAGTGTTCTGCTGGAGCAAAAAACGCTGGATGGTCTATACAGGAAACAACAGCGGTTTTGGCTCGTTTTGCAGATGCGGGAATTGAGGGAAGCGATGCGGGAACATCTTTAAAAACCATGCTCCAGAGGCTGGCGGCACCAACAGATAGCGCTGCAACAATGATTGAACAGCTTGGAATACAGACAAGAGATTCCAATGGGGATCTCCTTGGAGCTTCAGAGATTGCTGAGGAGTTGCAGAATAAACTTGGAGGTTTGGATTCGGCATCCAGAGATGCGGCGTTATCGACAATCTTCGGATCCGATGCAATGCGAGCCGCTACTGTGATGATGGATAGCGGGACTGAAGGGATTCAGAAATATATCAATGCGGCAAATGATCAGGAAGCAGCACAAAGGCTGGCCAATTCTCAGATGAGTGATGGATCAAGAGCAATCGAGGAATTAAAAGGATCTCTGGAAACCGCAGCGATTCAGATCGGAGATACACTGGCACCAATTGTCCAGAAGGTAGCAGAACTTATTACCGCACTTGTCAATAAATTTTCAGCACTACCGGAAGGCGTGCAACAGGTGATTGTAGTAGTCGGAATTCTGGTTGCAGCATTAGGACCACTACTGATGGTAATCGGCCAGATATCACTCGGGATATCTGCGGTGGCAGGAGCACTGTCGAAGTTGTCTGGAAACGGAGGAGTTGCGACAAAGTTGGTCGGCGGAATTAAAACAGCGGTGACCGGACTACTTGGAATGATAACGGCACATCCTGTAATTGCGGTTATTACAGCAATTATAGCGGCGCTGGTTACTTTGTATAATAAATGCGAATGGTTTCGAGAAGGCGTGAACAGAATTTTAAAGGCAATCAGGGATGGATTTTTTGCAGCATGGGATGGAATTGTAGAATTTTTTACAGAAACGATTCCCAATGCATGGAATGAGATGTTATCGTCATTGCTTGCCAATCCAACGATAAGAACAATCGTAACAACCATTACAGATTCTTTTACGAAATTAAAAGAGAATTTAAATGGGATCTGGAACGGAATTAAGCAACTTGCACAAAATGCATGGGAATTCATCAAAAACGCTACACTTGCACCAGTACTATTGATGATTGATCTGGTGACTGGAGATTTTGAAAAATTAAAATCGGATCTGGAGAATATTTTAAATAATATCAAAAATGCAGTTGCGAATATTTGGGATTCCATCAAGGAGATTACATCAAATATTTGGAATGAAATTAAAAATGTGGTATCCACATTGGTATCTCTGGTAAAAGAAACTGCGATCAGTGGGTTTGAAGCATTACGAGATGGAATTAAAAATGCAATCCGGGAACTTCCGAAAATTGTAAGTGATATTTTCGAAAAAATTGGATCCACAATTTCCGGGTGGATCGATAATGCCTGGGAATGGGGAGCGGATTTTATCAATGGATTGAAAGAAGGGATATTATCCGGAGTCCGCGGGATTGTGGATGCAGTGAAAGGAATCGGAGATAAGATTCGATCCTTTTTACACTTTTCAAGACCGGATGAAGGACCTTTGAGAGATTATGAAACATGGATGCCGGATTTTATCGATGGAATGGTAAAAGGAATCAATGAGAATGTGTACAAGGTTTCCAATGCGGTAAAAAGAGTTGCCAAGACGATGAGTGAGAGTATGTACGGAGGAACTCCAGCTCTGGCAAGTGCTACACAGACTAACATTGTTTTGAACAATAATGTCGGTGTGCAAATTGGAAATCAAAAGCTTGATTCTTATATTGTAGAAACAGCCAAAAAAGGATTTACATCTCAAGTACATCACACAAAAAGAGGAAAGGGGAGACGGTAAATGTATGAAATTATCAGAAACGGCCATACAAATACAGAAATAGGAATACTTGTACGAGAAAGACCGTCTATCCCTTCGGCAGAGTATAACTATACGGAATTGAACATACCGGGAAGAGATGGGAGCATATTCAAAGAAGATGGAACTGTGAGCGACATTACAATCACAGTTCCATTTACATTTGCAGAAAATCCTCAAAGATGGCAGGAACGATTTCGGGCTGCGAGAAGATGGCTTATGAGAAAAGATGATACAGAACTGATTTTAAGCGATGAACTGGAGTATTTCTATCACGTAAAACATACTAAGATCAATGCAGCAGAACGGCAAGTAAAAGAGGTCGGAGAGTTTGATGTAGAATTTACGTGTGAGGGATACCGATATCGAACAGATGGAAAAGCAGAATATACACCGGAAGAGGTGTTTTACAATCCATATGACAGATCAAGACCAGTCTATTTGATCACAGGTGAAGGTGAGTGCATCCTGCAGGTAAACGGAAGTCAAATGAAAGCGAATGTTGGCCAGAATCTGGTGATTGATACAGACAGGCTGATGGCATACAGAAAAGATGGAAAATTGATGAACACATCTGTGTATGGAGATTATGCAGAACTACATCTTTTACCGGGAGAGAATACCGTGTATATCTCAAGAGGATTTGATCTGAAAGTGATTCCGAACTGGAGGTGCTTATAAGGATAGAACTTTATAAACCAGGAAATACGGATTATGAACATAACGGTGATATGCCATTACTTCCGGAGAGCGCTTCTGTAAAAGCAATACTAAACGGAAGTTGGAAAGCGGAGATTCAGCACCCGATCGATGAAGAGGGACGTTGGAAGTGGATAGAAGAGGACGCAGTCGTAAAATTGGAGTCATTCAATGGAACACAGTTATTTCGGATCAAAAAGAAAGCAAAATCAGATGCTGGCGTGAGTGCAGAACTGGAACCGGTTTTTATGGATGCGATTGATGATTGTTTTCTGTTGGATATACGTCCAACGAAAAAAAACGGGCAGCAGGCACTGGACATCATGACCACACCAAATAAAAAGTACAGTGGAAAATCTAATATCAAAATAATATCAACAGCATATTACCAGACAAAGAACCTGATCGAAGCAATCTGCGGAGAAGAGGAGAACTCCTTCCTGAACAGATGGGGCGGTGAGGTTCTTTTTGATAATTATACGATCACCGTCAATGACCGAGTTGGAATCGATCATGGGGTGCAGGTTTTATACGGGAAAAACATTGCGGAAAACGGGCTGCAGGAAGAGATTGATACCAGCGAGGTCATTACAAGGATTGTACCAAAGGCATATAACGGATACATGATAGAGGGGAATGAACCATGGGTGGACTCACCACTGCTTGATAAATATCCAACAATAAAATACGGAGTGATCACATTTGAAGATGTGAAGATGAAGGCCGATGCTGCGGAAGATGACGAAGAGAACGGAATCGTGATCTGCAATACACAGGAAGAACTAAACAATGCGTTAAAAGAAAAATGCGAGGAACAGTTTGAAGCTGGAATTGACAAGCCGAAGGTTACGATATCCGCTGATATGGTTATGCTGCATGATACGGAATTGTACGCGGATATCCGGGAACTGGAAGAAGTTTCTATCGGAGACACGGTACATTGTCGTCACAGCAAACTGGATATTGTAACAGATGCACGTGTCATAGAACTGGAATGGGATTGCATCAATGAAGAGGTTGCATCTGTTGTGTTGGGAGACTTTCAATATAATTTCATTGCGGATGTATCAAGTATGTCAAATCGGATAGAAAGTGCAATCCGACCGGATGGCACTGTGATAGGAGCACAGGTCAACGGCATCATAAACGGAGTGAAAGCACAGTTTCGGGCGCAGTCCGACATCGCACAAAAACAGAAAGTACGCGCTGTTTTATTTGAAGATTTGAATCCGGAGTCGGAAACGTTTGGAGCAATGTGCCTTGGTACAATGGGGTTCGAGATTGCCAGTAAAAGAACTGCAGATGGAAGAGACTGGGACTGGTCCACCTTTGGAACAGGACAGGGATTCCTTGCTGATTTTATCACAGCAGGAACAATGCTGGCTGATCGGATCAGAGGTGGAACATTGGAAATCGGAGGATTTGACAATAATAGTGGCATTGCAAGGGTGCTGGATGCAAGCGGGAAAGAAATAGTCAGACTGGATAAAGATGGAATTTACGCAGAAGGGAAATATATCTGCGATTCTTTGAGCGATAATCGGCGTGTGACAATAAAGGACGGAACAATATCATTTTCAAACAAAAAGGATGAGGGCGTTCTTTGTATGACGTATGTTGGAAATGCACTGTTATTCACCGATGGAAACAAAGAAGACAGCAAAAACTTACTAAGGATCACGAAGGATGCGGTTCTGTTAGATGCGGAAAACGTTGGACCCGGAGTTTATGGAAAGACTGGAACTGCAGTTTTTTCGAATGGGACAAATCTAAGATTTGAAAAAGGATTTCTTGTGGGCGGAATCACGAAAGAAGGTGATTTCTGATGTCATGGACGATAGGAAACTTTTATCTGACCACAGAGCAGATGCAGGGGAATGCAAGAGAAGTACTAAGTTTTTTTGAACAAAAAGGATGGTCGCTGAATGCTATTGCTGGGATATGCGGCAACATGCAAAGTGAATCGAACATCAATCCCGGAATCTGGCAAAGCCTGCAGGAGGGAAACTATAGTGGAGGTTTTGGACTGGTACAGTGGACACCGGCAACAAATTATACAAATTGGGCAGGTGCGAACGGATATGGAATTACGGATCCAAACGGTCAGCTTACGTGGATAGATTCTGTTACAGTTTCTTTTGGTCAGTGGATTGCAACCGATGCATATCCGCTGTCGTTTGATCAGTTTAAGGTCAGCGGAGAATCACCGGAATATCTGGCATCTGCATTTTTGAAAAACTTTGAACGTGCAGGCGTAGAAGTGGAAGCCGAGAGGCGGCAGCAGGCAAGATATTGGTACAACTACCTGAGTCAATATGCAGGAGGATCTGAAAAAATAGAAGCTGCGGTAAACTGGGCGATTCAAATTGCAAATGATAATAGCCACGGATATGATCAGACAAACCGCTGGGGACCGGATTACGATTGCTCCTCGTTATTGATTCAGGCGTGGGAAAATGCCGGGGTTCCGGTAAAAAGCAATGGGGCAACCTACACCGGCAATATGCGGGAAATATTTTTGAATTGCGGTTTTACGGATGTGACAGGGCAGATAAATCTGGCAACAGGATCCGGTGTACAAAGAGGGGATATCCTTCTGAACATCGTAAACCATACTGCAATGGGAATTGGAAATGGACAGGTTGTGCAGGCCAGCCAAAATGAATTTGGCGGAACAACCGGCGGCCAGACTGGTGATCAGACAGGAGAGGAAATTTGGACAACCGGATACTATAACTATCCGTGGGACTGTGTGCTGCGATACAAAAGCGGTGGAGGTGTGTTGCCGGGAGACGTTTACCTCGTTAGGTGGATACCAGGATAAGAAAGAAGGTGTGATATGGAAACAACGACAACTTTATACATTGACGCGAGAAACCCGGGAATTATGCAAACAATCTATGCAGTACAGTACGATTCGGGCAGACTTCTGCGCTGTATGATTTCCGGAATGGCAAAGACAATCAGTAAGGCCAGGATTTATTGTAAGAAACCAAGCGGATCAGAAACTTACACAGAAGGAACCGTGATAAGCAATTATTGCGTCCTGTTCAGTTTGACGCCGCAAATGGTTGCAGAAGTGGGAAATACGGAATGCCAGCTACATTTGATTGATGGTAGCAATGCTGTCACATCATTCAAAGTGAAGATGGAGGTCAGAGAAAACTTAGTGGCTGTATCCGAAATACAGTCAACTAATGAATATCAGGCGCTCGTAGATATACTAAATCGTTTGGAGAAGTATGATCCGATTGAAATTACAACGATTGAAATTGATTCTCTGCAGTCAGGAACCATAGAAAGTGGAAGCATTGCTTTAAACGTGCAAAAGATTTATGCCTCTGTAGGACAGATGAATGCAGGATTTGAAACCGATGGTCTTCCGGAAAATGCGATTGTGATGATAAGTACCGGTAACCCGGATGATGCAGATAATGCCAAGGTTTATAGAAAGGGCGCAACTGGATATGAGTACATGGTAGATTTATCCGGTGCAACAGGGGCTAAAGGAGAGAAAGGAGATCCTGGTCCAAGAGGAGAAAAGGGGATTCAGGGGGAGCCTGGGAAAGATGGAACGGGTGTTACTATACTGGGCTCCTATAAAACAGAAGAGGAATTGAACAGAGAACATCCAACAGGAAATGCGGGTGAATCCTATCTGGTAGATGGAAATCTATATGTATGGGACAACGTATCTGGCCAGTGGAAAAATGTAGGACGTATTCAGGGTCCGGAAGGACCGGCAGGAAAAGCAGCAACAATACGGATCGGAACTACTACGACCGGGGAGGCAGGAACAGAGGCGTCTGTTGAAAATTCGGGTACAGAAACAGAGGCGGTATTTGATTTCGAAATTCCCCGGGGTGATTCCGGAGAAGTAACAGGGATAGAGGGGATTCCGAATTCGGATATCGATTCGCTTGGAGGAGGCGCATAAGAATGATAATTGCAGTATTTGATGAATGTTCCAGGCGTGTGGATATCGATGGAAAACTTACACAATGGGATTACGGACAGGTTTTACAGATCTGCGGAATGGAAGTAGAAGAAGAACAAATACAAGTACATTTCACTGACAAATGTACGAATGGTGCATTGGTGGTACTTGGGAAAGTGGAAGACGGTGACATCACAGTCGACATTCCAAATGAATTACTGAAAAGAAGTGGAACAATCCAGGCATATGTATATAAGACTATTCCGGGAGAAGGAAAGACCATATTTGAAATTCGGTTAAGTGTAAAAGCACGAAAAAAGCCAGAAGATTATGAGGCCCCAGCGGATAAACATGCACTGGAACAGATCGTGGAGCGGTTAAAGCAAAAAGGAGACGGGCTGCAGTTAGAGGGGAATCAACTGCAGCTTTTGTCTGGTAAGGATACAATCAGTTCCGTAAATCTGTCAAACAGCGGCGGGACTGTGGAGATAGAGTCGATCACCAATTCGGAGATTGACGAGATTATGAAAGGAGCAGAGTGAAAATGCCAAGAAAAAAAGCAACAGAAGCAGCAGTGATCGCTGCAGAAAAGAAGTACCTGGATCAGGATGGACTTGCACACCTGGTACAGAAGAATGATGAGAGATACGTAAAGAAGGAGGTGGGAAAAGGTTTATCCAGCAATGATTTTTCGGATGAGTACAAGAAAAAAATCGATGACCTGGCGTACACCAAGATTGCAATCAACAGTCTGACTGCCACGAACAGCAGCAACGAAATCGGTGCGACAGTTACTGCATCTGATATTGCATGGGCGTTAAATAAAGAACCTAAGACCCAGAAAATCCAGTTTGCAAGCGAAGCTGCCGAAAATCTGGATAAGAGCATCCGTAAGAAATCATACACAGGAAAGACAGTGAAAGCAAATACGAATATCGTTCTTACTGTTACAGATGAAAGAGATGCGTCTGTATCCAGAACCGTGACAATCGCATTCCAGCCAAAAGTATACTGGGGCAAGACTAACAAAGCATCACTCGCAAATGCGGATATCCTTGCGTTAGAGGGTTCTGCGCTTGCAGGCGGCAGAGGACGCAGTTTTACAGTAAATGCCGGAGCAGGTGAGAAGATCGTGTATGCAATCCCTACATCATTTGGAACTCCGACTTTTAATGTCGGTGGATTTGACGGCGGATTTACAAAAGCGCAGACATTGGAGTTTACCAACGCATCCGGATATAAGCAGAGCTATGACGTATGGATGTCTGTAAACGCAGGACTGGGGTCTACAGCAGTCACAGTAAAATAAGGAGGCTTGAAAGATGGCACAGAGCATTGAAGGTGGTGTTGTAATCGTCAACACCTTATCCACAAAGAATAATGGAAATTATCCGCTGTGCATGGCGGAAAGCGTGCAGCTTGCGGAAGGAAAAACTGTAGAGCAGAAAATCGGTGAACTGGAGGCAGGCACCGGAAACGAGATCATCACAGAAGATGAGATCAATGGATTGTTTTAAAGAAAAGGAGAGAGAAGAACATGGCAAAATTTTTAGATTTAACAGGACTTGGAACATTTAAAGAGAAAATGCAGGAATGGGCAAATGGTGCATTTCGAAAGAAAACTGACAAAGTAGTTTCTACTGATGTTACGTATAAGGGAAAATCGCTGGATGAAGCAATTAAAAGTGGAGAATTTAAGGGAGATAAAGGAGACAGAGGAGAAACCGGCGCAGCTGGAGCACAGGGACCAGCAGGACCGGCAGGAGCTGCGGGTGCACAGGGACCTCAGGGATTGCAGGGGCCACAAGGTCCGGCTGGGGAAGCGTTTAAAATCGCTAAGACATTTGCTTCCGTTGATGCGATGAACAAAGGGTTTGCGACAGATGGAGTAAAGACTGGGCAGTTTGTCATGATTGACACAGGAAATGTAGAGGATGCTGACAACGCCAAGTTATATGTTAAAGGTGCGTCATCTTACACATACATCACAGACTTATCAGGAGCCACCGGTATGACAGGTCCACAGGGACCTCAGGGATTGCAGGGGGCTGCTGGACCAGCAGGACCGGCAGGAGCAAAAGGTGAACAGGGGATTCAAGGACCTGCAGGAGCAAAAGGCGAAAAGGGAGAAACGGGACCACAAGGACCTCAGGGATTAAAGGGTGAGAAAGGGGACATTGGACCAATGGGACCACAGGGTCCGGCAGGCTCGGATGCAAACGTGGAAAGTATTACAAACGAAGAGATAGATTCGTTGTTTACCATGTAAAGTGGGGTGGTTAAATGAAATATTTAAGTTGGACAGGATTGCAGCATTTTTACAGCAAATACATTGGAAATCTGAATGAACAGTTAAAGAATGTTAAGAAAAGCATTGGAAACTTAGGAAACCTTGCGACAGCATCGAAAGAGAATTTAGTGTATGCAATAAATGAAATAAAGAGTGCATTATCATCCTTTGTAGAGAAAAAAGATATTGTGGATAATTTGACGTCACAGGCAGGTGATGCACCACTGAGTGCAAATATGGGCCGAGAGTTAAGCGAAGACATGAGTGTAGAGACGGAATGGAAGATTTATAACGAAAATAACTGGGAACTAAAATATCGGAAAAGCGGATACAAACGGTATCAGGTAAGAGTGATTTATACAGACAAAAATGGATCGCACGATAACAAAGACAGACTAATTATGAGTGGATGCCCATTTACTCCAGATGGAGACCAAAGGTTAGTGATGTTAATGAATGTTGCACAGCAAATTGTAGGAACGGGAAATATACAATTCAGAACAAACAGAAACGTTACATTGTCTGCAGAAGAATATAACAATCCTGTTACGTATGAGTGTTATGGAGAGGTAATCGTGCAATAAGAGAGAGTCTGTACACATTTTATTTTACAATTCGAATACAGGAAGGAAAGTGAGGATATGAAGAAAATGAATTATGCAGAACCAATTATTGATGTTTATAATGCGATTGTAGGAACGGTCGTTGCTGTTCTCTCGTACATCCTCGGAGAACATTGGATTTTATTTGTAGCATTTTTGCTTTTAAATATTGCTGATTGGCTAACAGGATGGATGAAGAGCAGAATGGCTAAGAAAGAAAATTCTGTTAAAGGATGGAAAGGCGTATTAAAGAAATTAGGGTACTGGTTGATGATTATGGTAGCATTTGGAGCAAGTGCAGTATTCATAGAAATAGGAAAGACTATCGGAGTAGATTTACAGGTTACAACATTACTTGGATGGTTTGTACTTGCAAGCTTGCTTATTAACGAGATTAGATCGATCTTGGAAAATTTTGTAGAAGCTGGATTAAATGTGCCAGTTGTTCTTATCAAAGGATTAGAAGTTGCAGATAAGTTGGTAAATAAAGACGATAATACTAAACAATGAATGTTTATGGAATGGGGGGTGGTTCCAATGTGTGTATAAATATAGAAACTCGTAAATAAGTAAAGAATAGATTATGGAGGTATTATTTTATGGCAAATTTAGAACAATTCATTCAAAATATGGTAAATATGTGTAATGACAATTCATATGGTTATCGTCTCGGAGGATGGGGGCCAAAGGATTACGATTGTGCAAGCTCCATCATAACAGCATTGCGAAATGCTGGATTTGATACTGGATCAGCTACATATACAGGGAATATGGCAGCAGAGCTTTGTGCGAGAGGATGGACAAGGCTGCCAGTTGGCACTTCATTGAACAGAGGAGATATTCTTCTAAATGAAGTGAATCATGTGGCATTATATGTAGGTAATAACCAGCTGGCTGAATTTTCTTCTGATTACGATGGAGCTTCAGGGGACAGCAGTGGAAAAGAAGCGAGTGTGCATGGGTATTATAATTTCCCGTGGGATTGTATTTTGAGATATAAAGGCAACACAGAAACGGAAGAAATTAAGAATGTACATTTATATGAATGGAACGGGGGAGATAATCAGTGGTGGAAGCTGATAAAGGACACAGATGGATTCTATGAAATGCAGTGCAAAGGAAATGGTCTGTTTTTGGATGTACATGAAGGTAAAGATGAGAATGGACAGAATGTTGTAGCCTATAAAAGGAATGGAACAAATGCTCAGAAATGGAAGATAATCCCAGTAAATGATTCAATATTAGGGAATTTTGCGTTTGAACTCGCTCCGAAAATCAATACAAATAAGCGTTTGGATGTGTTTGGAAATGGAGTAGACAACCATACAAATATTGATATTTATGATACAAATGGTTCAGATGCGCAGCGTTTTTACATGAGACCAATCGGAGAGGGCTATTATCAGATTATCAATATCAACAGTTTAAAATCTGTTGATGGAGGCGGAATCTTATAATAGTGAAAAGAGGGCTTGTAAACAGGCTCTCTTTTATTGTGCGTATTATGCAAAAAGGTGGTGAGAACATGAGTGAACAGAACGAATTTGGAAGAACAACAGCAGAGGAACTGGAAAAAGTATTTGAAGCAGAAGAGCAGGAGGAAGAACAGGAGGAGAAATAATGAGTATTTGTAGAGGAATTGCCGGCAGGAGAGGTAAAAATCCTGTCGGTATTTTTATTCATAATGGGGCAGACGGTCAGAATGCTACGACAGCGTATTACAGGAATTACTTACAAAACGCAAACTTGGAAAACGGATTTGCCCATTATTATGTGTGCAGCGATGGAATCTTACAGGCGGAAGATGACGAAAATTGCGCTTGGCACTGCGGATACTTGAACGGAAATCTCAATTTCTTGAGTATAGAGGTCTGCCAGAGCATGGGGGACTTGGATACCTTTAAGGCGAACGAAGAAAAAGCATTGCAGTTAGCAGCGCAGAAATGTAAGCAGTACGGAATTACACCAAGTGCAAGCACGATTATGTTACATCAGGAGGTGTTTGCCACTGCTTGTCCGCACAGATCAGTGGAGATTCACGGTGGTGCGACAGCGACAAAAACGTATTTTATTAAACGTATCAGCGAACTGATGAATGGAAATCAAGTCGCAACAGAAGATCAGGAAGGAGAAGAGACTATGCAGTGTATGTTTACAGTAGAAGGAAAAGGATGTGTTTATTGGATGCATGATGGAGTTGTGACAGCTTTAGCACATCCAGACGAGTTAAAAATCATTCAGCAGGTCTATAAGGATAACTTTGGGCATGATATGCCGTGCTACAGTTGGGGCAAAAATGCACCATGGCATGTGAGACTGATGAACCCATTGTATCGTGAACCGGTTAAATCTATTTAATAAAACCCCCTCGGAGATTAGCTCTCTGAGGGGTGAATATTGTATCAATCTTATTTTTATCAAAAAGGTATTACTTATTTAATGTGGATTAGTTGCATCTTGGATGTGCGAAAGAACTGGCCCATATGGAAATGATTTGTGCCATTGTGCATCAGCTGACGAAAAATCTTTCTCCGGAAGAAATTGAGAGATCCGGGTTTGCTCCATACTATGTAGATCATACTCTGGCATTGTGGCCACAGGCTGCAAGCGGAGCACCGTGGACTGCAACCTATTTTCAGTCAAAAGGTGATCCGATTACAGATCTTCATGAAGACCTCGCTGCAGATGGTACGATTGTGTAAAGACAACATTGAGGTTTTAAAAGATAGTTCCCAATAATCTGGCATACTAGCTGCCAGATATGAGAACTTTAGAAATTCCAATGTATCTCAATAGGTACTTCCTTAGTTACAGGGTCTTTCTTACCGACCAATACATAATCAATCAGCTTTTCAACCGTTTCCCTGTCTAAGTGTTCAAGATTTGTATATTGCTCGATTAACTGTCGTCTGTTATCGCCAATCAGCATTTTTCTTTCAATAACATCAAGCTGTTTCTGCGTATCAATTACCAGTTTTTCGAGCCTTTCTTTTTGTGTTGAGAAATCTTTAGATAAATCCAAGTAATCAAGTTCGGAAAGAATACCCTTTACCTTATCTAAATATAGTTCACGGATTCCTTTTGTGTATTCCGCAATCTTTTTTTGATAAGCAGCAATCTCCGTTTCCAAAGCTTCTTTTTGACCTCGCAAGTCATTATTGAATTGCACATTTTGTTCAAGCTCATCTTTATCCAGATATTCTGCGGATAACTTATTAAGTTCATCAATCACAGCTTTTTCCAATTTGTCTACTGAAATGAAAGAACCTATACAAGCGTCCTTTGCTACATGGCGGTTAGAACATTGTAAATAATGCTTACCACGATTCTTTGATGAACGCATTGTATAACCACAATTCATACAGCGAGCTTTTCTGGCAAATAAGCCGATTGTGCCAACTGTGAAAGGTTTTGCCTTTTGAGCTACCAATGCTTGAACCCTATCCCATAACTCACGGTCAATAATCGGCTCATGTGTACCCTCAACTCTGTACCACTCGTCTTTTGGTCTGGGTTTGTTTTGCTTTGTCTTATAAGAAACGCTGCCATATTTCCCTTGAACCATATTCCCGATATAGATTTCATTCACCAACATATCTGATATGGCAAAATATTTCCATAGGGTACTGTTTTTCGTTTTAGGCTGCTTGTAACGCAAACCATGAAGTCGTTTGTATTCCGTAGGGTTTGGTATTCCTCTGTCATTCAGCATACGGGCAATGGCGGTCTTTCCATATCCCTGTGAAAACAGTGTAAAAACTTCTCTGACAACTTCCGCAGCTTCTTCATCAATAATCAAATGCCCTTTTACGTCAGGGTCTTTTTTGTAACCATACAGGGCAAAAGCACCGATATGGTGTCCGTTCTTTCTTCTGTCAGTGAGAACGCTTTTAATGTTTTCTGACATATCCTCTAAGTACCACTCATTCACCAGACCATTTATCTGTCTTGATTTCTTATTTCCTTTATTAGCGGTATCTGCATTATCAACAATGCTGATGAAACGAATACCCCAAATAGGGAAAAGACCGTGGATATATTTTTCCACTAATTCTAGTTCTCTGGTAAATCTGGATTGTGTCTTACAAAGGACAATATCAAATTTACGATTCTTTGCGTCCTCCAACAACCTGTTAAATTCTGGTCGTCGTCTGTCAGAACCAGTGTAATCATCATCACTGTATATGTTGTAGACTTCCCAACCATGCTCTAATGAGTATTGAAGTAACATTGACTTTTGATTCTGAATACTGTTACTGTCGTCTGTTTCTGATTGTTTGTTTCTATCTTCCTCTGATAAGCGGCAATAAATAGCAACTCTTGATTTTGATTCTATCATGCTTCGTTCTCCTTTTAGAGAAGACGAAACAAACTATCTCTACATAATGTTATTATAACATCTCGTAGGATAGTTTGTCTATCATCTGGCAGGAGTTGCCTTTCCTTTATTTTTTTCATATTGATTTATCAACTCTATCCATTTTAGAGTAAATGCTTTTGTAAACGCCGCTCTATCACAATTTTTAAAAACATTCTTGCAAACTACCTTTGCGTCATTTGCCATTGAACCACCTCACTACAATATATTTACAAAGTATGCAAAAATGCTTGTACATTATGAAAGAATTTGTCTATAAATAAGAAGTAATCAGATGGCTTTGGAAAGCTCCACTGGAATTTCACCATTCCCATTCTGATGGGTGAACCGTGTCATACGGGTGTATCATTATTCTGATATACAGGTCATGGCAGCAACTTTTCCAACAGTCGCTTACGGATCACTGGCATGGTCGCTCGCTTCTTTATTCCTCCTTTCGTGGGTCATGGCGTTCCAGTCCGTCGGCTCACCGTATATCAAACGTATCTGATTACTTTATTCATTTTTCAAAGAACACTTGTAAAACGGAGCTGGAATGAGGTGATAGAACACTCCGTATATATTCGCTTATTTCACTCTGACTTCAAAACCTAGAATTGCTTTAATAAGAGCAGCTCTGATTCTGCCTTTCAGTTCCATGTCGACCACAATATACATATTTCCGTGTTCATCATAGAACGGGCGTAAACTTGCTTTTGATATGTAAGCGTCATAGTGATTTAATATTTTCTCTATTGCCACTTCGTCGCCATCAGCAGCTAAACTGATTGTGGAGAATAGAGGACACTTTTTTGTAGACTTCATCATGTTATAATTCCTCCTCATACATATCTCTAATGAGCTTTAGTGAACACATTCTGTTTCTATAAACAGAGTTTCTGGAAATATCCAAAATCTCTGCGATTTCTGCGTCTGGTAATTCCAGAAAATAGAACATCAACACAACATTGCGTCGTCTTTCGCTTAATTTTTTGATTGCTTCACATAATTTCTCATCATAGACACGAACTTCTGTACCAAACACATCAAAGGAAGTAAATTCAATCGGGTATTCGTCCGATACACCCAACTGGTTTAATTCCAGCTCTGGTATTTCACAGAAAGATATTTCATGCTTTGCACGTCTGGCAAGTTCTTTGTTGTAGTTCTTTACAGTTCTGCCAATCACCTTACGAGCCAGACAGTCAAATTGAAGTCTTATAGCGTTCTCAAATGAAGAAGGTTTCATAATCTCACCTCCTTTCAAGTTGAAGTTGCTAAAACGAAAAGGCTTTTTACCTCTTTCCGCACTAACACTCAACACGGAGGGGCGATTTGTAACCCGAATCAGAAAAAAATCAAAAAATTTTTTAAAGTAGCAAAAAAGCACAAGGGCATATAAGAAATGCTGTTCTTGTGCTTTTAAAATTGTTCCTGTTATGTAACGTGAAAAACCATATTCAAGGGTATATTGTGCCGCTGTGAAAGCTAGGATTTTTTTGACAATAACGGATATATTGAAGATTGTCGATTATACAGGTCTTTCAATGCGGCTACCTCCCAAAGCCGCTAACCCAAAACCATTATGTTGTTTTTCTATTGATGGGAAAAGAAAAAGGCGGCTTTTCAACCGCCATCTGGAAAAAGGTATTTTGTGACACGCAAAAACGGTACTGTTGATAGCGGTTTTTTTTATTTGCCGCTATGCAGCACTTTTTAATTGATTTACGCATAATAGGAACTGATAAACCTTTCTATACGTTTTTCTATACCTGTTAGAAAATCAACAGGAACAGTAAAATGTAGTGAGGTGATTACATATGCGTAAAAAAGAAGATAAGTATGATTTTAGAGCCTTTGGTCTTGCAATCAAAGAAGCTCGCATGAAACAAGGTCTTACCCGTGAACAAGTGGGAGCAATGATTGAGATTGACCCACGCTATTTGACGAATATTGAAAACAAAGGGCAGCACCCAAGTTTACAAGTATTTTATGACCTTGTTCATTTATTGAATGTATCAACAGACGCTTTTTTCCTGCCTGCTTCTGATCTGGTGAAAAGCACCAGAAGAATACAGTTGGAAAAGCAGCTTGATAACCTGTCCGACAAAGATTTAGTTATCATGGAAAGCGTTATTGACGGAATCATCAAGTCTAAGGAAGTGGAGGAGTAATCCTATGCTTTTTAGCTTTCCAATAAAATAAGCCGATAACCCAAGATAAAACTATTCTCGGTGTTATCGGCTCTGCGTCTGTGCGTCTGGCTCTTTGATTACTATTATTTGTAGATTTTTGGCTTCTATTAAGGTTTCCTGTTTACATTTCGGACAATAGAGCGGGTAATTTTTTAAAACCGTATCTTCTCTAATTCTGTCACGGGTTTTGTTGCCACAAACAGGGCAGCGTATCCATTCCGTTTTTTTCATCATTACCTCCACTTTGCTATTTCTTTCTGTTTTTCCATGCCTTATAAATCAAATTGGCAATAGGAAACAACACACAAATGACTATAAACCATTCTGGAAAATGTGGCATATCCTATATCCCCTTTCTCTAATGAATTTGCATAAACACAGCTATAAGTATGCTACCTACACCAATTAAAAATCCTATAATAATTCGTTTTACTGAATAACTGTATATTTTGTCTGGCTGGTTTCGGTCATATCGGATAGGAATATGCGTTCCTATCTCGGAGGTAAGAGAAACCTGTATGCGATTTTTTGACACAATCCGCTTGCCATTTACCAGATAGGAAACCTCTGCCAGTTTTGCATTACGCCATTTTTCGTTTGTCGGGTTTGTAGACTTTATTGAAACAATCATTCCATCTGTTTTCATTGTCTTTCCATGTTTCAAGGCAAACAAAATACAATTAAACAAGGCGAAAGTAAACGATACTCCTGCTATCAAATACAAAATAATTACATCATGTTCCATACGATACCTCCTATGCCAAATCGCTCTTTTCAAAAAACTTAATTGACAGAATAGCGGATATTGAAAAAATGATAAGACTAATTACAATACCAAAAATAATGAGCATTGTTGTGGAAACCGTATTTAAGAAATCAAACTTCATCTTATTTTCTGGTTTAAACAGAGCTGCAAACAAAATAGGGGATGCCATAATAACTAAGACAAAGAAAAATTTTGTTTTTTCATATCCCAGTTTATATAAAGCAGGAAAATAAACAGATAAAAATACAGTGACCGTAAAAAAAATGATAACCGCCATCCTAATATCAAACGTTCCAAGTTTTGGGAAAAGAAGTGTGTCAATCCCAAAAATCAAACAGCATACCGCATAAATAACCAGACAAAATAAATATTTTGAAAGTACAATCAGCCTACGGGGATATGGCGTTGCACAAAGCAGAGTAGCGGCTTTCGGATATTGATGTTCCTTTAAGGAAACATATTGTGTCAACATGAAAATACTGAAAATAATAGTAAGTGTGAAACCCATAGCTCCAGCCGCTTCAGGTGTACGCCAAAGCATAATAGGCGGAATTAAAAAGGATACAATAAGCATAATACCCACATATTTCTTTACAATTAGAAAATCTTTTTTTACTAAGCTAAATAACATTCTTTTTTCTCCTTTCCACATTCGCAAGCATAATGTCTTCAATCGTTGGTCGTTCTATAAGAACATCCTGCATACATTCCATAACAACAGAAGCCTGTTTTGTAATTCCCGTAAAATTAAATGCACTTTCTTCTGTGCAAAGAAACATCTTTCGTGTATCTGAATTCAGTTTCTCTGCACTTCCTTTTATAATTCGATAGCTGTCAAGCAACTGGTCTTTTTCTTCTTGAAAAACAATCTGCCCACTATCAATCATAATCAGCATATCTGCAATTTTGTCTAAATCAGAGGTAATATGCGTAGAAAAAAATACACCTTTTCCATCTTTGTTCATATAATCTTTTAATATATCCAAAAGCTGGCTTCGTACCAGTGGGTCAAGTCCGCTTGTCGGTTCGTCCATAATAAGTAGCTCCGCTTTATGTGAAAGAGCTAATGCCAAAGCATATTTCATACGCATACCTTTCGACAGTGTATTGATTTTTTGCTTTGGGTTAAGCTCGAAACGTTCTAAGTAATCAATAAAATCTTGTTCACACCAGTTTTTATAGGCAGGTGCTATGATGCTTTTCATTTCTGAAATGGTTAATTCATCATAAAAACAACCATCATCAAGCACAATACCGATACGGTCTTTTATTTCGCTTTCATTTCCCTTTATGTCCATACCAAAAAAATTTATTTTCCCCGACACATTGTTGGTAAGCCCTAAAATACTCCGTAGAGTGGTTGTCTTACCTGCCCCGTTAATTCCCACAAATCCAGTGATACATCCCTCTGGTAAATAGAATGAGATGTCCTTCAAGGAAAAATCATCGTAACTTTTATTGATTCCAGATACTTCTAAAATATTGTCCATTCAGTTTTCCTCCTCGTATAGAATGTCCATCATGGCATTTAATTCCTCTTTGCTGATATTTAGTGATTTAGCTGTCTGTATCATATCAAGCATTTTTTTCTCTACAAGTCGCCGTTTGGACTCCCTTAATAATTCAATATTACTTGTAGAAACAAAAGTCCCGATACCGACTTGACTTGTAATAAATCCCTCTTTTTCCAATTCATCATATACCCTCCGTATTGTTAGGACGCTGACTTTTAAATCATTTGCAAAGGAACGGATAGACGGAAGGGCGTCGCCCTCCACTAATTCCTCTCTTAAGATAGCGTCTTTTATTTGGTCTTTGATTTGCTGGTAAAGAGGATTTTCAGATGTATTAGATATTACTATCTTCAAATATCTTTCCTCCTTTAGTGTGATGTTTATACATGCACATTATATACACGCATCACTTATATGTCAATATTCTTTCTGCTTTTTCTGGAACTAATCTTCCAAATTAAGAATAGCATTTTTTGTAGCACAATAAGCAATAGCAGTTAAAAAAATTAAACGTGAATGAAAATGATTAAAGGGGAACGGTTTTTAATGTCCATTCCCCATCTTCATTATTTTACAATCTTCCAGTTACTATCTTTTTCCAGTGTCAAATCAAACTGTGAAATCTGTGTTGCCTTTGTCCTCTGGTCGAGATATTTCACTGATACGGACACTTTCACCTGTTCACCATCTTGTGTAAAGATAGGATTTACCAGCTCCGAGAACACATACTCACAATTCACAGGTTCTAGCACATTCCCCGATACATAGTAGGCAAGCTCCTTTTCTGTTGCGGTAGGGTATAGCTTGAAGAATGTTTCCAAGAACTCTGTAACTTCCTCCGTAGTGGCAGCGTCCACTGTTCCGTCCGATTCTTTTGTTTTTGGTTCATAGCCGGATTTTGTTGGTATGCTGCTGATGGTCGGATTCTGTGTAATAACCAGATTTCCGTCACCATCTACATGAACTACCACCATATAAGCGGAAGTGTAACCGATAGTAGTTTCTCCTTCCGTTACCGTTTGATCTACCGAGTAGACAACGGTAAAGTCGTTCATTCCAGCCGCTTCAACCTCCCAAATCTTAACGTCTGTTACCGTAGAGCTTGTAGGTATATCCATACGGACGGTATCAACATTCAAATCCTGTAAGCTCTTTGTCAGATATTGGTTGATGGCTGCGGTTCGTTTCTCAATGGATTCCTGCGTGTTGCTCCAAGAATAGTAGGACTTCGCAAATGCCTTGACGAAATTCTCTATCTTGTTGGTATCAACAATACGCTGCTCAATGACTTCTTTCTCATGTACCGTGTGCATATCAATGGCGGTGAAATTCTTATACACCCCAAAGCTGACACTGGCAATCAGCACCAGCCATAAGGCAATCACGGTTTTCTTATGCGTGCCAACTTTCATCACAGGCACTTTCTTTTCCTTTTTTGGTTTTGATTCCTTATCCTTTTTCTTAAATAGCATAGCACCATTCCTTTCTAATTGGTTTTCACTCGTCCGGCACCAATCAAGTGTTGCTGCCAGTACGAGCTTGTTAAATCTGCATATCCGATAGGGTCGCCAGCATGATACATTCTGTTGTTTCCAGCATAGATTCCTACATGAGTGACGTATGTTCCAGCGTTATAGGTTGAGTGGAAGAATACCAAATCACCAGCTTTTGCCTGTGACAGCGGTATGTGCTGCGTAGCGTCATACTGTGCCTGTGCGGTACGGGGTAAGCTGATACCAGCCTTTCCGTAGCACCACTGAACCAATCCCGAACAGTCAAAAGAAGTGTTGGGATTGCTGCCGCCATACACATACTTCCAGCCTTGATACTTCAACGCTTCATTGAAGATTGCCTGTGCGGTAGCGTCACTGAAACTAGGCACAGCCAAATACTGGCTGACTAATTTTACATAGAACATATTCCCGTACCTGTAACGCCAGCCGCCATTTTCTTTTATGGCAATCTCATTCTTATAGGTGACTTTGACACCGCCGGACTTGTCCTTTGCGAAACTGACCGCCAGCTCAAAGGTGTACTTTTTCCCATGACTGGAAACGTAATCAATGAAGCCGCCGCCATAGTTATAGGACTGTACCACTGTGTTGATGTCACAGCCTTTCGCTTCTGCGGATTTCAAAAGCTCCGAGAAGTATTTACACCCTTGTTTGATGGAATCCTCCACAGACAAGGAATTAAGCGGTAGACCAAGTGATTCACTGGCTTGCATAACGTCTGTCGTGCCAGTGCCGCCGGATTCCACCTGCATAATCGCAAGCAGGTAATTCACATAGTCAGAAATCCCGTATTCCTTTGCGTATTTTTCTACCGTAGGCTGATGTTTCAAGACTTCTGCTGACAGGTTCAGTCCAGAAAAATCCAAGCTGGAAGAGCCGCTTTCTTCATCATCTGCGGTCACGATAAACAGGAACAGAAGCAGACAGATAATCACTGTGAAAATCCCACCGAACACAGCAAAATGCCTTAACTTCATTTCTTGCCGCCTTTCTTACTTGTAGATTTCTTCATTGTTGATTGATTTGTGGTCTTTTTCTGAACCGTCTTTGTCTGCTTCTGACGTTGTACCGTTTGCCTTGAAATATCTGTGGTAGCTTGTGAATGTTTATTTACTGCTGATGAAGTCTGTTTATCTGCCGGACGGGATTCTCTGACAACCTGTGTTCTTACATTCTCCTGTGATTTTGTCACAGGCTCTTTACTCTTGCTTGATTGCGGCTGCTCCTTTGTCACTGTGACAGGACGCTCTTTGACTTTCTGCTCTGGTTTTGAAGCTGCCGCCTGTGAATCCGATTTTACAGGAACAGGCGTTGTGGCTGGTCGCTCATGCACCGGGGCAGCTCTCTTTGTCGCTGATCCGGTGACCTGTCGCTCTTTATCCTTTGATTCCAGCTTGTCCTGTTCCTTATCCACACTCGGACGCTGTGGATTCTGTTTCTCTGACTGCGGCTGTTTCGATACCGATTTTTTATCCACGATTCCACGCTTTGAGGTAGACTGTGATTCCTGCGTATTGCTCTGTGAACTATGTACGGTCTGTGAGGAATCCGTCTGACTTTTCTTATCCGGCAATGCAAGCGGCTTCTGTGATTTGGAATCCGGCAGAGCTGGCGGCTTGCTGTTACCTCCACTGGAAGAAGCAGAAGTATTGTGATTTGCTCTGGTATGCGTATTACCTGTCTGTTTGGTATTGTCTGCCTTTTTCGTAGAAGCAGAAGCCGCCGCAGCACCAGCTACACCGCCAGCAGCACCAGCCGCCATTGTCCTACCGATTTTACGCTCCAAGCGTCTTGCCCTGCGGTTGAGGAACATATACGGGTGTCGCATGATTCGTCTGCTGACTTGCTGTGTATCGGAAGATTGCAGGCTGAACATTGCCATCAAATCACCTAATTTAAAATAGATTCCGGCAAAGGTGACTATCTGTAGAAATGCCACCATGAAAAACGGATAGCCGGAGGAAATGGAATAAAACATAGTCGAGATACTAAAGGCTGTGGTAATAATCAGTGTGATTCCGGCTCTCATCATAATGGTATTGAACAGCTTCGTAAGAGCCTTTTTTGCCATGCCCTCATAAGTCGGTATCATGGAGAGGATAAAACTAATCGGCAGGAACATGGCGTAAATGATGAATAGCACCTGCGAGAAAATCATCATGCCGGTAAGCAGAAAGACAAATGCCGAGATACCAATATTGAAGATAAACAGGAACACTACCATACCTAAACGGGTCATGGTCTTTGTGACGCTCAAATAGTCATTGTCCTTATCCTCGATTTCCTCAATCACAACGTCCTCTCTGTCGTCCGTGTCTG
>OGYG01000095.1_pt1 | contig 100079 bp, 99 predicted proteins | sample 1576481 | NCBI WGS metagenome assembly OGYG01 (sample SAMEA3541497, study PRJEB24748) | human gut metagenome | biome: human gut; feature: human-associated habitat; material: faeces | place: China | collected 2012 | reverse complement strand
CCTGTGACCCTCTGCTTGTAAGGCAGATGCTCTCCCAGCTGAGCTAAACTTCCATTTTGGTGACCCAGCGGGGATTCGAACCCCGGACACCCTGCTTAAAAGGCAGGTGCTCTGCCGACTGAGCTACTGGGTCAGGTCAAAAAAGTTTTGCGCTGAGTATGAAATTAAGTCGTATGCCGTAATGGCAGGGACGGCTGGATTCGCTTTTGCTGCGGCAAAAGCCACGGCGGTTACAATATGCCACCGGCATATTGCCAAGAGCCGCCTTTCGAATCCAAGGATTCAAAATCTGCCGTAATGGCAGGGACGGCTGGATTCGAACCAGCGAATGTCGGCGTCAAAGGCCGATGCCTTACCGCTTGGCGACGCCCCCGTATTCGTTTGCTCGAAACAGCGTTACCCTAAAGATAACGCGCTGCGTTCGCAGCGCGTCACAGGGTTATATGGGGTGGGTAAAGGGACTCGAACCCTCGACCCTCGGAACCACAATCCGATGCTCTAACCAACTGAGCTATACCCACCATATAAAGTTTGCAGCCGACGGAAATGGCACGCCAGGAGGGATTCGAACCCCCGGCCTACTGCTTAGAAGGCAGTTGCTCTATCCGGCTGAGCTACTGGCGCATATCAATTCCGACAAACCCATTCAAAGAAAATGGAGCGGGTGATGGGAATCGAACCCACGTGTTCAGCTTGGAAGGCTGACATTCTACCATTGAACTACACCCGCGGGTCTTTCTGACGCTCATTTAGTATATCAATAAAACCCTATAATGTCAACATCTTTTTTCAAATTTTTTTGAAAAACTTTTTTCGGCCAAATTTGCAAAGAACATCAAAAGGGCAGACGGTCATGCTATACTGTAATCAAAGGAGGGAGAGAGCATGAAAGCAACGATCTTACTGGCCGAGGACGAGCAGGCCATGCGGGAGGTGCTGACCGACTACTTCACCGCAAAGAGCGGCGGTGATTTTACGGTCGTGGCTGCGCCGGACGGCGACACGGCGCTGCACTTAATCGAAACCCGGCGGTTCGACCTGCTGCTGCTCGACATCATGCTGCCGGGCACGGACGGCTTTGCGCTGTGCCGCGCGGCACGGCGGCAGGGAGACGCACCTATTCTGTTCGTCACGGCGCGCGAGGACGAGCAGGACAAGCTGCACGGCTACGGCCTCGGTGCGGACGATTATGTGGTCAAGCCGTTCTCGCTGGCGGTGCTGTACGCCAAGGCGCTGGCGCTTCTGCGGCGGGCGCGGGGCCTCGGCGCCGGGAATACGCTGACAGCGGGTACCCTGTCACTTGACCCGGAACGGGGGATTGTCACAGCGGACGGCAGGCGCATCGACCTGCCGCCCAAGGAATTTGCTTTGCTGCGGGCGCTGATGGAGCGCAAAAACCGCGTGCTGACGCGGGACGAGCTGTTGAACCTTGCGTGGGGCTGGGATTTTGACGGCACGGACCGGGTGATCGACGGGCACATCAAAAAGCTGCGCCGCGCACTCGGTCCGCACGCGGACTGCATCAAAACCGTGGTGAAGCGCGGCTATAAGCTGGAGGTGGACGGAGATGAAAACCAAACGTAGAACCTTTTGGAGCTTTTTCACACGAATCGGCGCGGGCTTCCTTGCATTCTGGCTGGCAGTGATGGCGGTGTTCACCGTCCTGCTGTCGCAGCAGCGTGCAAAGCTCATGCTGGCGGAAATGGAAAGCAAATCGGACAAGCTGATGGGAGAGGATACCGATGTTTTGCTTGATCCCTCGAGCTATGACACGACGGACGAGACGGAACTGCGCAGACGATTGAGCAAGCCGGTATTCATGGCGGACAGCGCAGACCCGCCCAATCTGCAGATCATCGAGACCGCTATCACCGACCTGAAATCCGGCAAAGTTCTGCAAAGCAACCGCTGGTGGCTTGAGTTGATCGAGGGAGACAACCTGTACCGCGTGGATATGAGCGGTCAGCCGCGCGAGGTGTGCGAGGCGGTTCTTGCGGGTGCGGGCACAGGCGAGTCGAAAATAGAATCGCTGCCGAAGATGACCTTTGAGGCGTGGGCGGACAGCGTGCCCGGATACCGCGATGACGCCTATCTGAAATCCATCACGATCGAGCCGACCAAGAGCGGCACTTGGGAGCCGACCGGAGAGGTGCGCACGATTGAATGCGCATATGACGCGGAGCAGGTGAAAGGTCTGACGCTGAAAACCATGAGTTGTAGTCGCTTGGTGTGCCCCGGACCGAACGGCGCCACGACCGAACAGATTGCGGAATCCCTGTCCTCGCCCGCGCGGCAGGCGCTGCGGGAATGGGCAGAATACCCGAGCCGCACAAACAGCAGCCAAACGGTCGAGAAGCTGTGGCTCGTGCGAACGTACCGGCGGACGATCAGATATTGTCCGTTTGCGGAAAGCGGCGCTGTGCTGGTGTCCTATGCGGCGGAAGGATATCCGCTCAAAGCCTTGCTGCCGGTACTGATTCCCGTATGGGCGTTCAGTCTGGTGCTGGCGCTATTCTGCGCGGCAGTGCTGTCCGGTGCGCAGCTGCGCGTCTGGCGCAAACAGGAGCGTGTAGAGCGGGTACGCCGTGAAACGACTGCCGCACTCGCACACGAGCTGAAAACGCCGCTCTCCGTGCTCAGCGCCACCGCAGAGCTGCTCGGTGATAACCTTGCACCGGAAAAGCAGGCACACTATCTGGGTGTCATTCAGCAGCAGGCGCAGCGGATGGACGGCAGTGTGCGGCAGATGCTCGAACTGTCAAGACTGGAGACCGGCGCAAAGGCTTTGCGGCGAACTGCGTTCTCTCTGGCAGAATTGGCGCAGGAGCGCCTGCAGGCGGCTCTGCCGGCCGATTCCACCATCCGCACCGAATTTGCAGCACAGGACAAATTTGAGGTCAATGCAGACAGGGCACTGCTTGCGCGGGCACTGGACGCACTGCTCGAGAACGCCGTGCAGCACACGCCGGAGGGCGGCTGCATCATGGTGTACCTCGCAGACGGTGTGCTCTCGGTGACAAACACCGGCGAAGCCATTCCGGCGGACGCGCTGCCGCGGCTGTGGGAAGCGTATTATCAGGCCGATCCGTCGCGTAGCGCAAAAGGCGACGGACTGGGACTGTCCATCGCGAAAACCGTGTTCGATCTGCATGGATACGCCTGCGGAGCGGAGAATACCGAAATCGGACCGAAGTTCTGGTTTCGGTTTGCCGATAAATAACAAAAAACCGCTCGAAAGAGCGGTTTTTGCTTTATTAAATAACTTTTTCGAATACCATGGTTGCCTGAATGCGGTCGCCACCCATCAGACCCTTGCTGCCGCCGTTCGATGTAGTAATCGTGTGCAGGCGATAACCCTTTTGCGCTTGATGGTTAATCGCTTCTTCCAGTTCGGTCAGGTTGCCGGAACCGGTGCCGAGAAATTTTTCCTTCAAAGTAACCTGCAGAACAACGTAATGATAGTCCTTGCCGGATGCGGTGGAGAAAGTCGAGGAATCGCTGAAATCCATAAATAACACCTCCAAGGATTTACATGATTGTATCGTATTCTACAGGAATTGTCAATCTGCGTGCAAAAGAAAACCGCCCTTCGCTGAGCAGCTTCAGTTCTGCATTCGTGACCTCAACGACTTCTTGAAAAGTTTTAGCGGCAATATTATATGTTTATGTCTTGTATGCAGAAAGCGCTCCGCATAGCAATCCAGTCCTCACCGAAAAATCCGAGCGCAAATACAGCGGTATCGGCACTGCACTAATTGCATTTGGCATCAAGTATTCCATAGACAACGGTTGCCGAGGTGATGTTGTTTTCGATGCAAAAACCGATGAATTTGCGAAGCATTACGCAGAAGACTTTGGTGCTATGCGTATTCCGAGCATAACCAACGGTGGTCCGAAGCGCTTTATACTTGCTGATGAGGCAGCTTGGCAACTTTTCTCAAAGTATCTTGTGTAGGAGGTCAACGAAGATGAAGCAAAATGATCCCATGTATGTAATTGATGAATTAGCAGAGCAGGCTGGCGGATACTTTGCTATGCCTTCCCAAGACAACATGGCTTATACTGACCTGTTGTTCGACATCTGCCAGCAATTCGGCATCCGGTATTATTCTGCTACGCCTAAAGAAAAGGCATTTGTAGAGGAAGTTACTCGTGTCACTTAGGCAAAAGAACAGGAATCTTTGACAGGTATTAAGCAAGATATTCGTCCTGCCTTTTCCGTATAATCACTTATCCACACAATAAATAAATGGGTTCTGTGGCATCAACGCTTACAGAACCCATTTTTTATTGGCGCTTAAGATAGACAAATTCTCCGGTTAACGGTTACAAATGTGCGACCAGATAATGACGACCGAATAGACGGATCCCGTTTACAGGCATCAAGAATACGAGAGTATAAAAACAGACCTCTTTAACAACATCCTGTAGCGGTTACGACGTTTTCTGCACTTTTTCAATTACACATTCGTGCTTTTTTGTATCCCTGTTATAGATGATACCCACAAGAAGCAAATCACCGGCATAGTCGTGCAGAGCAGCGGCATAGTGCTTCTCCTTGATCTGAGCCAGAGCGCCAGTCGCGCTTTTATCCCATTTCAGCTCGATTATTGCCGCCGGTTTATCCAGATGCAGCTTTCGGGGAATGAAACAGATATCAGCACCCCCCTTGCCTGTCGGCAGCTCGCGCACGATGGTGTAATACTCGCGCGCAAAATAGAACGCAAGGTTAATCGTACAGCTGAGCGCGTTCTCATTATTGTATTGCAGAATGGAAATATCCTCGTGTGCACGGTCAATCCCTTTGGCGACTGCGTCTGCATCTCCGGCCCATAGCGCCGAAAGCAGCTCACGTGATGCCTGAACAGACTGTATGACGCCATGCCAGTCCATTGTACTGATGGCGTTGACATACTCCCGCGAGACCTCTTTATTGGGAATAGTTACGGTCTCGTTTTCGCTGTCGTAGGTCAGATAGCCCAGATGTACGAGCAGAGTCAGCACATCGTCCTTGGTAGCAAATGTCGTCATGTCATTGGCGAATGTGCCTGTATTGATGCGCACGGAAGCGCCTGCCAGCATTTCTACGACTGCATCCTTCAGACCATCCATGTCCATCTGAATATAGACCTTTAATGCCTCATAGGTTTCAGTCTGGTTCCAGTAAGTGCCGAATTTATGACGGAGCATAGTTTCAACTACGGATTTCGGACTGTACATGGCGTAATGAATATCGCCCATCCGCCGATGAGAAATCAACTCATAGCTGTCATACCATGCCCGTGCTTCATCAAAATTCATATCGTAGTTTTCACAGAGCAGCTGTACTTCCTGTTCGGTGAAACCGAAGAACGGTGCCAGTTCACCTGGGTCGGTCATAGAATATTCGGTGAACATATTGAGCGCCGAGTGCGTGCCGTATTTTTTGATCGGCAAAATGCCGGTCATATAGGCCAGCGCCACATAATCTTTATCCTTGAGCCATGACCGCAGAAAGTCGAGATACTGCTTCTGTGCAGCGGTATCATGCTGAGATTCCCGGAACAGGCAGTCCCATTCGTCAACAAGAACGACAAATGAACGATTGGTTTCTGCATAGATATCCCGCATCATCTGAATGAGATTATTCTTATCCAAGAAGGCTGTATTCGGAAATGAACGTATCAGCTCCATAACAAGGTATTTCTTCAGCATTGTCAGCATTTCATCCATGTTGTGCGTCATGCTCAGAAAATCCTGCATGTTGACTTTGATTACATTGTACTGATTCAGATGCTGGCGGTAAGATGCTGTATGGCTGATCGTCAGGCCGTCAAACAGCGCAGAAGAATCCTCGCCGCAGGCATAGTATGCAGACAGCATATTCACCGCCATCGACTTGCCAAAACGGCGCGGACGGCTGACACAAATGAATTTCTGTTCTGTATCGAGCAGGGCATTCGTCTTTTCAATCAATCCGGTCTTATCGACATAAATTTCTGAATTCAGACTTCTTTTGAATCCAATGCTGCTCGGATTTAAATATATTCCCATGTCGCAGCCTCCTTGTTGTGGGCTGTCATGAATATGAACCATCGTTTTTACTGAGAAATTACTGTCTTTCTCGGGAAGCACGCTTTCAATGTCCACTTTTACATTCTCAATATCCACTTTCGCATTTCCCATATCCACTTTTTCTTCATTCAAAAGTTCACTTATATGTAGATTGCGATTATGAAGCTCATTCTTCTCGTTCAAAAGCAGATTTCTGAAAAACACTTCCAGATACTCCGTTGTTTCGTGAATACCTTTCTGCAGGTTCGTATAGTTTGCACGGACAAGTGCATTTCTGAAATACCACGCATTTTCCGCAAATATATCATTGGTAGCAGAAAAACCAAGTGTCCTCAAACAGGATTTGAGTTGCATAATTCTACTTCAGCTTCATCTTTCCCTCCATTCGCATCATCTCATTCTGGGCTTGCGCTTTGGTCACGTTTGCATAAACGCGCATGGTTGTTTCGGCATTTGCGTGCCCCATGATAATCTGAACTGTTTTCAAGTCTATTCCGCCCAGAATCATCCTCGTACAGAATGTATGCCGCAGCATATATGTTTTGATTGTAAAGAGGAGACACTGCTCCGTTAAATTTAATCAGTGCGCATATACATCAATTATCTCTTTATGAGAGAAAGGAGTGCTTTTGCTTGAAATTTCTTCATAAAAAGAATTCGAAAAAAGGAGCTATCCCAAACGGATAACTCCTTACTTTCTGTAAAGCCATTTTGTTCATATGTGGTGTCAAATTGGTGTCAAACCAATCCCACAATGCCCAAAAGTGACGGTATATCTAGACTTTTTAGTCCAGCGGCTTCATTGTCGGGAATAAAATTTTGCTCTCTCCATCCTGCCCCATGCCGCTCTGTAAGGGTTCAAAACTCGCACAATACTCGATTCGTGAAACTTTTTTCATTCGTCTTGCGTCCTCTTGTGCCGTCCTTTTCGCCTCAAAAGTTGTAGAAAAATTGTAGAAAGTTGTAGTGCGTCTGTTATGGCATATTACTGGCACAGGAATGGCAGCATTCTGCTATGCTATCCCAGTATGCCGTATCCACCATAATCTCTACATGAAGAACGGCTTGTTTGTTTAATCGCAGACGCATACATATTATATGATAACCTCCAAGCCCATCCAAGTCAACGGTTTTTATTGAAACATTTTATGACTTTTATTTCCCTACCTTTAATAATTAGTAAAGAGGAGACTGCCATGCCTGAATACCAACTTCAAATTAAACAAGTGGTAGATTACCCACGATGCCGGATTTATCGTGAGTTCATCCACAAACTGATCAACGACCGGAGCATCCGCATAAACGGAGGCTCCGGCCTTTTTCATTTTACTGTACTTTGCAGCTATGCAAACTTCCGCACCTCATACCGCCGTATTGACGGGATCAGTTATACAGTCTCGCCCGGCGAATGGGTGTGCACCGTCAAGGAACTGTCTTGCTGGTTCCGCACCCGCTTTCATCGGCAGGCGCTGTCCATGCTGGATACCCTTCAGAAGCAGCACTTGATTTCCTATACACTGCTGGGCCGTGGCAATGTAGTCAAATATAAAATCCTCCACTGGGCCCGCCACAATTCCGCACTGGAGTACAATGCCCCATGCCAAAAGGATACCGGTTTTTTCTTCCTTCCAGTCTCTGTTGCCCTGGAACTGGTCAGCTCTGCCCGCTGCTCTGAAATGGACATCATTCTGGATCTGTGGATATCCGCTGTCTACAACGATACGCAGGTGCAGGGGTCAGAGGTCGGTCCGGTAGCCTACTTTCGCAATGGTACAGGAAACCCGTTAGTCAGTTATACCGAACTCTCCTGCCGCTGGGGGCTGTCACGCGCCACCGTATGCCGGATACTGAAAAAGCTGGACAGTCTTGGGTATATCTCTATCATGTCGTTTCCCGGCCGGCATGGAAGCGTGATCTACCTGCAGAACTACCTGTCCACCATGTTTGAGATTTCCGATGTTTTAATCGACAAGGAGGAAGTTGCCATGACCTTAAACATTCATCTGGAGCTTCCGGAAACTGCTGAAACCGAAGAGAGCCATTCCATCTCTGAGCATGAGGTCATTGTTTCGGATGCACTTTCCAGCGTTTCAAAATCGCACATTGAAACGATACTCCGCAAGATGGCTGACATCCTATCTACGCAAGGGATTTCCTGCTTTTCCTGTCCGCTCTCCCGCTATAAGTTATATCCCTTATCGGACGACTGCTGGGAAGAGTTGATTCCGCGTGCGCGAGGGAAATCTACGGCCCACTTTGGTCTGACCATCCTCTGCGGCACAAACGCTTCAATCGCCACTTTTGAACTTACACTCACTCCCTTTGAGGAGCACGAAAATAGGAGGAACCTGAAATGAGAAAATTTGTTGAACCTGATGTTGCTGATAATCCCCTGTACCATGACACCTGGAAACTGCTGAAAAAATACCGGGATGTTGTGTGGAGCCTGGAGCTTTCTGTCCAGCATGTCCGCACCAAGTTTGAGATCGAGTATGGCACCTCCATCGAGGATTTTCTGGATTCAGTCTATCTGGCTGGCGCTGATTTGGCCGGAAGTGACATCGAGCACCATGCCAAATGCATTGAACGCAGCCACAAAATGCTCAAGCTGCTGGATTCCGCAATCGAATTGCTGCGTACCAAGCACAAAAACGGTGAGGCATATTACTGGCTGCTGTACTACTCCTTCCTCTCGCCGCAGCAGCTCAAAAATGTTGAGGAAATCATCGAGACCCTACGACCGCATATTCGTGACATCAGTTTCAGAACCTACTACCGCAAACGCCGGGAAGCTATTGAAGCCCTCAGTTCCGTCCTTTGGGGCTATACCTCCAAGGACAGTTTAGACATGCTGGAACAGTTCTTTCCAGAGACAAAATCACCTTCCGGACAATCGGGCAAATAATTGGCACAATTCGGGAACAAAATTGGCATGGTTCTGCTCTTTCAGTGTAAATACCGATGTGTTAAACTGAATATGCTCAAACTTGCACCCAAAACCGAACAGGACAGTAACGGCACCTTTCATCAGGGTGCTTTTTTGCTGCCCAGATGGCCGCCCGGCCATTTGAAAGCCCACATTTGTTTTGACAGGTGTGGGTTTTTCTGTTCCCTATTGAGCATCAAAAAATCATTCAGAATTGGAGGATCGCAAATTGAAGAAAACGAAAACCCCTCAAACTCCGCAGCTTCAGGAGCCGGATACCCAGTCCAAGCGCAGGCTTTCGCTGCCCAAAGTGGCTTACAGCGCCTTCCTGTGTGTGATGATGTCCATGATGTTCTGCCAGCCGGCTTATGCGGCAACAGATGTATGGACCAAGGCCAAAGAGATCATGCAGGATGTATACACCCAAATCCTTGCCATCTCCACTATCGCCGCCATCGTCACTGCTTCGGTAGCCTTGCTGCTCATGAACTTCTCCCGTTCCGGACGGACGGTAGATGAAAGCCGCGCCTGGCTCAAACGAATCTGTATCACCTGGGCTATCCTCAATGGCTTGGGCTTTATCATGGCGTATGTGACACCGCTCTTTAGTGGTGGACAATGGACAGGCTGATTGACCGTCTGACTGCTCGCCGGAAAGGAGGCTTGCATTTATGGGCATTTTAGACGGCATAGTGGAATGGATCGCAGAACAGGTAATGGCCGGTCTTGATCTGGTGACCACATCGGTTTTGGGTGCGCTGGGCTGTGATATGGCTGTATTTCTGCGTTATTTTCCCGCAGCAGAGACTATGTACTCTGTTTTCGTGGCTCTGGCAATCGGGATCATCCTGCTCAACTGGGTCTGGCAGTTATTCAAAAACTTCGGTCTTGGCGCAGGTGTGGAAGCAGAAGACCCGGTAAAGCTGAGTATCCGTTCCGTTATTTTTATCCTGCTGACGCTCTTTTCAGATGAGATCGTCAATATTGTTCTTACCATCGGCGGCACCCCCTACCACTGGATCATGGAGTCCGACCTTCCTGCATTAAGCTTTGCAGACTTCAATTCCGTGATGTTGGTCATCATCGGTGTGTGTGCCAATGGGGCTGTGGCGCTGATTACCTTGATTTTGGTTCTCATCCTGGCCTGGAACTACCTAAAACTTCTGTTCGAGGCAGCCGAACGGTATGTGCTGCTCGGTGTACTGGTCTACACGGCTCCTGTGGCTTTTTCTATGGGCGCCAGCCAGACCACAGCAAACATCTGGAAATCCTGGTGCCGGATGCTTGGTGGTCAAATTTTCCTATTGGTCATGAACGCCTGGTGCCTGCGCCTGTTCACAAGCATGGTGGGGTCCTTCCTTGCGAACCCGCTTTCGTTGTAAGGAGGTCTTATCCTTGAAGAAACTCAAAAAAATTTTGTTTGCGGCCTTTACAGTCGCAATTCTCTCCTGCCTGCTCTGCCAGCCGGCTTTTGCCGCTATCTCCGAAAGCGATGTGCAGGCTCAGGTAGACGCTGTGGGAAAAGAAGCCGTTTCCGGCAATGTGTTTATCTGGTTTCTCTGTGCTATCGGCTTTCTCAAAGTCGGCCAGAAAATCGATTCCTTCCTCTCCAGTCTTGGTGTCAATGTAGGACATACCGGCGGCAGCATGCTGGCTGAGGCTATGATTGCTGCCAGAGGCATCGGCGGCATCAAGAACTTTTCCAGTCACCACTTTGGCGGCGGGAGAAACAGCAGTTCCACCAATGTCAACTCAAACGGTGGTAAAGGCAGCGGCGGCTTTGGAGCAGGGTTTGCCAGCGGCGGTCTTGCTGGAGTGGTGAGCCGAAAAGTCACAAACAGCGCCATCAAAACAGCCACCACAACTCCTGGCTCCAAGCCTTCCGGTCTTGGCAGTCTTTTAGGCGATGCTGCAGCCGGAGGGATCGGCGGCCATATGTACGCTTCTTCCGTCAGTAAGGGCGGCAATTTTGCCAACAATGTAATCGGCAGCGTAGCCACGGGCAGTATCAGCCAGATGGGTTCCATTTCCGGTGAAAAAGCCGCCGAAGCCCTGCACTCTTACATGGGATATGCGGCACTGGAATCCGGAGCTGAAAATATTCCAACCTTCCAAAATGTCGAAATCGGCGGCGGCCGCATCACCGGAACAGAAGTGACCGAGGAACATCCCGAAGGCATCTCCTTTGGTATGTACCACGCAGACCAATATGTTGCCCCGGAAGGCCAGTACACCACCGTTCATGCCGTGGATGGCACAGCATGGTATAAGCAGTACGCTGTGGATGCTGTTGACAAATCGCCCTATATGGCTCCTGACGGTTCTATCGCCTTCAACGAGTCCATTGTCAAAAAGCTGCCTCCAGCCCCGAGGAGAAAGGACAAGATATAAATGCCAGAAGATCAAAAAAGCAGTTTTTCCGAAGCTGTGGAGACCGGTGCCTCCGCAGCGCATACCATCCGCGGCGCAATCAAAACCGGAAAAGCTATTTCCTCCGCTGCCAAAGGCGCTGCCGCAGGCGGTCCTTACGGTGCAGTTGCAGGCGCAGTGTGGGCAGGCCGGAAGCATATCGGGAAAATCATTGTGGCAGTCATTGCCCTGCTTATGCTGCCGGTATTATTTGTTCTCATGCTCCCCGGTCTTATTTTCGGCGGACTGACCAATGCCTTTTCGCCATCTGACCCCGAAATTCCGATTTTGAATAGCGAAACAGCGATTATTGAGAACGCCAACGAGATCACCTTTACCCTCAACGGCATCTTGGGCGAGGCACTGGATGATGTACTTGCCCGGATCGAAGCTGACTTTGCGGCATCGGGAGCCGACCATATGGAGGTCAAAAATGCCTATTCCGGCGGTCCCATTTATAACGCCAACCTGTTTATCTCTCAGTATTGTGCGGCCAAAGACAAGGATTTTGAAAGCATTTCTCTGAATGACCTTGCCGCCACCCTGCGTGAAAACAAACAGCATCTATATTCCTACACCAGCAAGCAAGAGATTCGTGAGAGCACCGTGACTGATCCGGAGACTGGGGAAGAAACAACGGTGTCCGAAACATGGATGGTCTATACTGTCCGTTACAACGGTGAGTCCTATTTTTCTGATGTTGTATTCCAGCTTACCGATGACCAAAAGGAGCTTGCATCTGATTACGCCTCCAACCTGAGCCTGTTCTTGGGCGATGGTCTGCTGCAAAATCTGGAAGCGTGGACCGGAAACAGCATCACCGCTCTGGGCGATGTTACTTTCACCGACGGGATCACACCTGTTGTTTACTACAATCAGCTGGATGAACGCTATGCCGGTAAAGCATATGGTACGGACAATATTGGCGGTTATGGCTGCGGCCCTACCGCTATGGCAATCGTGGTGTCCTCTCTGACGGACGATATGGTTGACCCTGTGGAGATGGCCGAGTGGTCTTACAACAACGGCTACTGGTGTAAAAGCAGTGGTTCTTACCATGCGCTGATACCTGCCGCCGCTGGGGAATGGGGGCTTCCGGTTTCCGGCTGTACCACTGCGGAACCACAGCGCATCACAGACGCACTGGCTAATGGTAAACTGGTAGTAGCAATCATGTCTGAAGGCCACTTTACCTCTTCCGGTCACTTCATTGTCCTGCGTGGCGTAAAAGACGGCAAGATCATGGTGGCTGACCCTGCCAGTTACACACGGAGCGAACAGCTCTGGGATCTGTCCATTATCTTAAATGAGGCCAGCCGGCGCGCTGGAGCTGGCGGTCCGTTCTGGATTATCGGCTGATGTGCCCGCCCGGCTTCGGAAACGAGGTTAATCATGAATCATAAAATCGACCGAGATACCTACATAATACCACCGAATTTCATCGAGTCAGGCACCTTCTTCGGTGGTATGTTCAAAGCCCGCAATGTGATTGAAGCCGGCATCCTGGCATTTGCCATTGGTGTGCCGGTTTTTTCATTGCTTCCTCTTGGCCTGACTGCCCGTATCATCGCTTTGTGCCTGACCGCACTGCCAGCAGCATTGGTGGCGCTTATCGGAATTTCCGGTGAGAGCCTTTCCTCTTTTCTGCTGATTTTCATAAAGTACCTGCGAAACCGCCGCATTGTAGGCGGTAACAGCGCAGAAGATGCGGTTCCTGCGGCAGAGCATGGCGGCAAGCATATTAAAAAGAAGGCACACAAGCCCGATAAGGCTCCCAGGCGGTCACGGCGCTCCGGCAGAGAGGATTTCCCAGCGGAGTTTGATGAAGTTCGTAGCTACGAGATCCGCCAAAAACTCCGTCCTGTGAAAAAGCAGAAGCCTGCCAAGGAGAAGAAAGCCGCCAAGCAAAAAAAGAAGGTCTCCAAAGAGCGCAAAGTAAAACGCCCTATCCGCACTCAGGAGCCGAAGCCCGCCTGCCTTAACCCGGTAGCAGATTATCTGCCGATTTCCAAAATTGAAAACGGCATCATCTACACGAAGGACCACCGCTATGTCAAGGTCGTCGAGGTAGTACCCATCAATTTTATGCTGCGCAGCGCCCAGGAACAGCGGAACATCATCTATTCCTTTGTGTCCTACTTGAAAATCAGCCCCATCAAGCTGCAAATCAAGGTACTAACACGTCGGGCAGAGATCAACCGCCATCTGGATACCGTTCGGAAGGAGATGGAACAGGAGACCAATGAACAGTGTCTGCTCATGCAGGAAGACTACCTCCAGTTCGTTCAACAGATCGGTTCCCGTGAGGCAATTACCCGACGTTTCTTCCTGATTTTTGAATATGAGCCGTGGAGCAACACCAAGCGCTCTGATGAAGAAGGCGAGGCAATCAATGCCCTGCAAAGTGCAGTCCATACTGCTACCAACTACCTCCGTCAGTGCGGTAACGAGGTCATCGTTCCGGAAAACTGGGATGAGTTTACCGTAGATGTCCTCTATAACCTGCTCTGTAGAAATGAAAGTGCTGTAAAGCCGCTCTCCGTCCGGGCACAGGAGGTTGTGGCTGAGTACCTTGCCAAAGGGCGCGACAGTGAGATCGACCATATCCCTGCCACCGAATTCTGTGCACCAAAAAGCATTGACTTCACGCATGGTCACCATATCTGCATTGACGGTCTGTATTATGCTTATTTGCTGGTGCCCTCTGATGGCTACAAAACGCAGGTTCCAGCCGGCTGGCTCAGTCTTATCGTCAATGCCGGTGATGGGATCGATATGGATATGTTCCTCTCCCGTCAGCCCAAAGAAACCATCATCCAGAAAGTCGGACAGCAGCTGCGTATCAACCGTTCCAAAATCAAGGACGCCAGCGACACCAACACCGACTTTGATGACATTGATGGCGCTATCCGAAGCGGGTACTTTCTCAAAGAGGGCCTTGCCAACAACGAGGACTTCTACTACTTGAATCTGCTGATTACCATTACTGCCTCCAACGAGGAAGACTTGGAATGGAAGGTCAGTGAAATGAAAAAGCTCCTGCTCTCACAGGACATGAACGCCTGCACCTGCCATTTTCGAGAGGAACAGGCGTTTTTATCTGCCCTGCCATTGGTGGCAATGGAAAAGAAACTGTATGAGCGGGGTAAGCGCAACCTGCTGACAGGCGGTGCGGCAAGCTGTTATCCCTTTACATCCTATGAGATGTGTGATGATAACGGTATCCTGCTGGGTGTCAACAAGTACAACAGTTCCCTTATTATCGTGGACATCTTCAATTCTGCGGTCTATAAGAACGCCAATATGTCGATCCTTGGCACGAGCGGAGCCGGCAAAACCTTTACCATGCAGTTGATGGCGCTGCGAATGAGGCGGAAAAATATCCCCATTTTCATTGTTGCGCCCCTAAAAGGCCATGAATTCCATCGCGCCTGCTCCAATGTGGGCGGCTCCTTTATCCAGATTTCACCGGCCAGTCCCCACTGCATCAATGTCATGGAGATTCGGCGGGTAGACCGCTCGGTGAATGAACTTCTGGACGGTCCAGGCATCCAGTTATCTGAACTTGCAGCAAAGATCCAGCAGCTCCACATATTTTTCAGTCTGCTGATCCCCGATATGTCTCACGAGGAACGACAGCTTTTGGACGAAGCCCTTGTTCGTACCTATAACACAAAAGGCATCACTCATGATAACGCCTCTTTGGAAGACCCTGCTCAGCCCGGCCAGTACCGTGAGATGCCGGTGCTTGGTGACCTGTACGAAATTTTGAAAACCTCCAAGGAAACGATGCGCATGGCCCACATCCTAAACCGTCTGGTAAACGGAAGCGCCAGCACCTTCAATAAGCAGACCAATGTTCGGCTCGACAACAAGTACACTGTTTTGGATATTTCCTCCCTCACCGGAGACCTGCTCACCGTAGGTATGTTTGTGGCGCTGGACTTTGTTTGGGACAGAGCCAAAGCCGACCGTACAGAAGAAAAAGCCATCTTCATTGATGAGTGTTGGCAGCTTCTATCCGGTGCCGGTGCTGCTGGTGTAAGATTGGCTGGCGATTTTCTTTTGGAAATTGCCAAAACCATACGCGGTTACGGCGGCGCCTCGATTTTTGCAAGCCAGGATCTTGCCGATTTCTTTGACCTTGACGGCGGCAGATTTGGTAAGGGCATCATCAACAACTCCAAGACCAAGATCATTCTGAATCTGGAGGACGACGAAGCCCAGCGGGTACAGGAAGCCCTGCACCTGTCCGATGCTGAAACAATGGAGATCACTCACTTTGAAAGAGGTCACGGTCTGATTTCTACCAATAACAACAATATTATGGTGGAGTTCAAAGCCAGCCCTCTGGAAAAGGATCTGATCACTACCGACCGCCGCGAGCTGCGTGAAATCGTAGAGCGAAAACGCCGTGAACAATCCACATCTGCCGAACAGCAGATATAACAATTTGAAAGGCGAGGTGATTCCCATGTGCAACTTTCCTGCCAGACGCCGCTATGCGTCTGCTTTGCGTCTGTATTACGCCTAAAAGCCAGTTTTGCCAGCCAGATCATCTTTTTAGCTTACACTGACTGGCTTTCCTTCCTATTTAATGCGTCTTGAATACGCCTATATTACGCCATTGGAGGTGATACCCATGAAGACCAGGGCTGAAATCTATGGAAATGAAGCTGCGGCTCTGCTGCGGATCGTCACGATGTATCCCGGTCTCAATATGCAGCAGCTTCTTTGCTTTCACCCTGGCAAAGAAGAAATCATCAAGACCCTGCTCTCCCATCTGCAAAAGCAGGGCCGTATTTTTCAAACTGATACAGGCGGTTACTTTCCATCTGGTTGGGCAGCAAAATCGGACAGCTCCCTGATACGGGCTGCCTGGGTACTCTTGGATTTTATCGGGCAGGTGGAATACCATGCTCCCGGTGATTTTCCGGTCAAGCTTATCTTCTTTGCAAACGGTGAACTATACGAAATCGTCTACGCAGCTTCCGGCCAGGAGGCCCTGATCAACCATGCGCTTCGGGATGACCGCAGCGGTGGACGCCGCATCATTTTGGTCGATAATCCGGAAGACATTCGCCGCATTGACTGCCCTGGCATTTCCGGTTTCTGCACCGTGGATGCAGCGGGCCAGGTGCATTACTTTAAAAAAACAGGAGGAACTTGATTGGAACGAAAAATCATCTCACACCGGATTGGAAGCATTCTTGATGATATATCCCGTTTGAGCAATGCTCTTTACGCGATGGATACCACGGATATTCAGCGCTATCCGGACAACTATGAAGTCTTATCCACTGATGCCGCCCTGCGGGCAGAGAAAATTGCCTGCAGGCTACGGCATTTGATATATTCCAGCACCACCATCCGCAAAGGCGATTACCTGACATCCGCCGGTATTGTACACGGAATTGAGGTTGTCTATGAGGACGGTGTACTGGAGGTCACCCTGCCTGGCCTGCTCCCAAAACGCAAGCAGAGGCAAAACACTGAGTTTCTGCTCGACCCGTTCTACTTCTCATTGGAGCAATACGCCAAAGAGCATCCCATGCCCCACTTCAGCGATTGTGTGGTGTGCTTTACGCAGGTTTATGACCAGTGCCTTCCCACCCGGCGTATCCGTGACTACGACAATCTGGAAGAAAAGCAGCTTCTGGATGTCCTCTCCACCTTCGTCATGGCTGACGATACCGGCCTGCTCTGCGATGCCTACAACACCGCTGCGCTGGGCGAAAAGGACTGTACCAGAATCAGTGTCATGGAAAAAAAGCGGTTTCCCGCCTGGCTTGCTGAGCATGAAAACACCCTAAAATCCATCTCGGATTTTTGAGCATTTTCAGCCATTGCTTGTCCGACCTGCCGCAACATCGTATTTCGCCCCGGATTTCGGGGCTTTTTTCTGTCGTTACACCACGGATTTTTACCGAAGTTCCTTGCAGTCTCGGTAAAAGCCACACACCACAAGGAGGTGATCACTTGGGAAATTCCCACAGCCAGACACGATGGCGTACAAGCTTCTCTCTCTGACTGCCATCTCCGGCGAGTTCCCCACAGACCAGCTTAACAGACTTCCCGGCAGTCCATATTATCTGGAGTCTGTTATCACTGCACTGAAAAAAGACGGGCTGCTGCGTACCTATTACCGGGATAAACTGCGCGGCTACCGTCTGGGGCCGCGAGCCAAAGCCACTCTACTGGATAGCCGACCGGACAGGTTTGCCAGCTACCTGACGGGAGATACCGACACCAACCGTTTGAAATGCGAAATTGACCGAAGACTCCGGCTACACCGCCTGGCAGAAACCTATATGACCATGGATAATGCGGGTGTATGTGTGTATCGGGATGAAAAACCGGCAATTTTTGCGCCGGAGGGTTACGCTGGCGGCAGGATTGTCTATCCTGCTTTTTTCAGTTCCAGAGAAGTGAAAGAAATGGGGATCGACACCACGAAGATCCGCAGTTCCCGCTCCACTGGAATACTCCTTGCGCCCTCCGGCATCTTCGTGACCTACAACAGCAGCAGCGCCCTGATGAAGTGGCGCTACAAATCGGAAATGCGGGTCAAGGCATTGATTTGGAGCGTAATCTGCCAACAGCGCCTGTCCCCACAGTTTCGCCATGAGGATGTTCATGGACTGATTCTGGGCAACAGCATGGATCTGGCTTACCAGATTTTGACCAGCACCGGAGGACGCAAACATGATTTCTTCATGCTGGATGGCAGCTATGAGCATTTTCTTTATCTTACCAACGACCATCAGGGGGAGGTGATACTTGCACTGTTGTGCGACCCTGGGAAAACTGCGGAGCTGGATCGCATTCTGCTCCAAGGTCTTACTGCGAGGCAGCCCGGACTGGCTATTGAGCATGACGGCATTTCACCGGATGGCTCACCAGTCCTGTTTGGCTATTTCTGCGATCTGCCCCGTATCGCACGCTTTAACACCTCTCTCGAACTATCCGAGCGCCCGGGCACACTGATCTGCTTTGACTTCCAGGCAGAGGTACTTCGCAGCTACTGTGGTTCCCAAGTGCGCTTCCAGACCATCGACTTCACAAAATTCGAGGGGAGGTTGTTCCCATAAACAAGAAAAAACTGATTGTGAGCCTGATTGCAGCGCCCTTTGCCACTCTTACAATCCTATACGCAGGCGGCTTTCTGGCGCAGCTTTTGGGTAACTATGCAACCTGGAAACAGGGCGGCGGTATTCCCGGCGATGGTACTTCACCGCTGGCCGCTTCGCCCGACTTCCTTCTCTGCCTTTCCTCTGTGCTCCGACCGCCTTATGGCGTGTATGGCATCTTGATCTGCATTGGCTTGTTAGCAGTGCTGCTCATCATGGTCATGCGCATGGGATATGGTGATGCCGGCGAGTATGATGAAGACCGTAATTTCTCCTACTCCGCCAAAGGCACTTATGGCACCTCCGGCTGGATGTCCCGCAAAGAGATGTCCGGCGTACTGGATCTGGTGCCCGATCTGCGAAAACACAAGGGTGTTGTACTGGGTATGCTGGATGGCAAAGCAGTCTGCATACCGGAAGATACCAGAATCAACGGCAATCTGGCAGTCTACGGCGCCAGTGGTTCCATGAAAACCCGTTCGTTTTGTATGAACCGTATCCTTCAGGCCACTGTCCGAGGCGAAAATGGCGCCAGAGAATCATTGATCATCTGCGATCCCAAATCGGAATTGTACGAGAAGTCAAGCGAATTTCTCCGCAGCCGGGGCTATTGTGTCAAGGTATTCAACCTCGTTTCGCCTGAAAACTCAGATTCCTGGTGTTGCCTTGCCGAAGTTGAGGGACAGGAACTAATGGCCCAGCTTTTTGTAGATGTCATCATCAAGAACACCACAAACAACGGCAAGAGCGACCATTTCTGGGATGCCTGCGAGATGAATCTGCTCAAGGCCTTGGTACTGTATGTGGATCAAGGCTATGCGGAAGAAAACCGCAACATTGGCGAAGTCTACCAGCTGCTGACCCTCAATGGAGAATCCCAACTTGACACATTGTTCGAGGCGCTTCCTTCCACGCACCCTGCCAAAGCACCCTACAGCCTGTTCAAGCAGGCCAGCGACACAGTGCGAAGCGGCGTGATTATCGGTCTGGGCAGCCGCCTGCAGGTATTCCAGTCTGAACTGATCAAAAAAATTACCGCTAAGAATGAGATCGATCTGGAGCTTCCGGGGCAGCAGCCCTGTGCCTACTTCCTCGTTACCAGCGACCAGGACAGCACCTTTGATTTTCTGGCCTCGCTGTTTCTATCTTTCTGCTTCATCAAACTGGTGCGATATGCAGACCACAACTGCGAGGGCGGCAAACTGCCTGTGCCTGTCCATATCCTTGGGGAAGAACTGACAGCGTGCGGCACGATCCCAGACCTCTCCCGCCGGCTCAGCGTAATACGCTCCCGGAATATCTCCATGTCCTGTGTGTTCCAAAATCTCGCAGGATTGCAGAACAGATACCCGCAGAATTTGTGGCAGGAAATCATTGGAAACTGTGACGCGCAGTTGTTTTTAGGCTGTACAGACCAGCTTACTGCCGAATTTATTTCTGCCAGGACAGGGCTTGCCTCTGTAGCAGTATCCAGTAAATCCAAACAGCTAGGCACCTGGCGTATCTCCAACTATACACCGGAGTTTCGTGAGACCTCCGGTGTTGGAAAACGCCCTGTACTTACTCCTGATGAAGTCCTGCGGCTCCCTCTGGATCAGGCGCTCATCATCATCCGCGGCAAGAAGGTTCTGCAGGTAGACAAAATGGATTACTCCAAACACCCGGAAGCCAAGTACCTGCGTTCCTGCAAAGCATCTGCCCATGTACCGGAATGGCGCCGCTTGGAAGAAGAAGCCGCCAAAACACCGCAGCCCGCTCCGAAACCGGCTCCGGCAGCAAAGAAACAGGCAAAGCGCAAAGCCACAAAGCCGGCATCCCCCACAGATAAATCACCCAAAGAGGCTCCGGCTCCCAAATCTGCTGGTACGCCGGAAGGCATTATTACCACAGACAAGGATTCCATCCTGTCTTGAACAAAACTATCAAATTCATAGGAGGTTTTAATCTATGGCAACCAAGAAAAAAGAACTTCTGGAACAGGACGCTCCTGTTACCGAAACCGTTATGTCGGAAGACGAAACTCTGCCGGCCGATACCGCTCAACCTGAATCCCTTCCTGCAGACGCTGGCGATGGTCTGGATTTGAACGAACTGCTGGGGCAGATGGATCAGCCCCAGGAGGACACATCTGCCGAAGATATGGCTGAGGATCCCCTTCCTGAACTTACCGAGGAGGAAATGTTCGGGGATACACCTGCTGAAACAGACGATCAAAGCGCTGCTCCCACTGATATGCCGGAAGACTCTGATGTGCAGCCGCCTGATGTTTACGAAGATAACGCCGACGCTGTGCAGGAACCCCCTGCACCTCCCAAGCCCAAGCGTACCAGCCGAAAGAAGAAAGAAGCTGCTGCTCCTGAAGAAACTTTTACAGAGGAAGTTCCTGCCGAAACAACAGAGTCGCCGGATACAGCCGAAACCATTTCTGTTGCGGAGGAACCTGCTGTGGAGCCTGACGTTCCTGCCGTGGAGGAAGCTGCCGCTCCTGCACCCACTCCTCCTCCCCGGCGTCAGCCCCGCCCCCAGCGCGGCGAGGCCCCCGTCCTTACCATCCGCAGCCGGGATGATGTTGAGACTGCCGAAGACCGTGATGATGTAATCTGGCATGAAATCCATAATGCCTACCGCACCCGCAAGATCATCACCGGCAAGCTGGGCGGCATTGAACAGCTGGACAACCGCAAGACGGTGGCAGTTGTGGATTACAAGGGGTTCCGTGTCATTATCCCTATCAAGGAAATGATGATCAATCTGGGTCGCAGCCCTTCCGGTCAGGAATACGCTGACCTTATGCTGCGCCAAAATAAGATCCTTGGCAACATGCTCGGTGCTGACATTGACTTCATCGTGCGTGGTATCGACTCCAAGACCCGCAGCGTAGTTGCCAGCCGCAAGGAGGCCATGCTGCGCAAACGCCAGATTTTCTATTTGGATACGGATGCTGCCGGTATGTACCGTGTCTATGAGGGGCGCATCGTCCAGGCGCGTGTGATTGCAGTGGCCGAAAAGGTTGTGCGCGTGGAAGTCTTCGGCGTTGAAACCTCCATCCTTGCCCGTGACCTTGCCTGGGACTGGATCGGTGACGCCCATGAGCGTTTTTCCGTAGGCGATGAGGTTCTGGTCCGTATTCTCAGTGTGCGGCGCAACAGTCTGGAGGACTTGGGCATCAAGGCTGACATCAAGAGTATTTCCGAGAACACCGACAGGGACAACCTGCAGAAGTGCCGTATCCAGGGCAAGTATGCCGGCCGTGTCACAGATGTCCACAAGGGCGTTGTCTATGTGCGCCTCTCCAATGGCGTCAATGCGGTAGCCCACTCCTGCTATGACTACCGGATGCCCGGCAAAAAGGACGATGTATCTTTTGCCGTCACCCGTCTGGATATGGAGCGGGGTGTGGCCGTAGGTATTATCACTCGGATCATCCGCCAAAACCTGTAAGCAAAAGAGCCTGGGGAGCAAAATAAACTGCTTCCCAGGCTGCCTTCTATCATTGGCTCGCCACTTTCTTTATATTAGATTTTTGACAGCCGCACATTACTTATGTGTAATTTAATGTGTGGTTGTCATTTTTGATTGACAACCACATATCCTCTCCACACGACTATCCTCTTAACCCCTCTATATAGATTTTTATTTTTCATTTGCGTTGATTTTTCACAAAAACGCGGATATAATATATTATAGCAAGGATTTAGGAGGTTGGTTTTATGCTGATTCAATTTAGTGTAGAGAACTTTCTCTCTATCAAAGATAATGTCGTGTTATCCCTGCTTGCCAGTAAGGATAACGAACATCCGGAGCACCTGATTGTGGACGGAAACAAAAAGCATTTGAAGTCTGCCGTGATTTACGGCGCCAATGCTTCCGGAAAGTCCAATGTCTTGAATGCGTTTTGGTTCATGGTAAATTATGTGCTGACTTCGCATAACCAGCAGCTCCACAAAACCATTGAGCGTTCGCCGTTCAAGTTTGACCGGGAAACACCCTCTCGCCCCAGCAGCTTTGAGGTCATCTTCACCACAAATGGCATCCGATATGCGTATGGCTTTTCTGTAACAGACAAAGCTGTTATCGAAGAATATCTGTATTACTATCCCAATGGCAGGCAGGCACTCATTTTTGAGCGAAAAGACACAAAAGATTTTCGCTTTACCGTTGATGTCGATGAACAAAACACTCTCAAGGATCGCACTTCGGCCAACAAGCTCTATCTGTCTGTCGCATCAAACTGGAGCTATTCCAAAGTGATTCCGGTTCTGGAATGGTTTGCTTCCTGCCAGATCATCACGAAAAATTCTGTTGCAGATGCCTACGGCCTTGAAGCAGAACAACTCAAAGATGATGATTACCGGCATGTGATCGCCTCTATGCTGCGTGTTGCAGATTTTGGCATACAGTCCCTTCAGATGCGTGATGCAGAACCCGCTCCTTCTCAGCACAATGATATCTTTACCAATATTGAGGCCATTCACACGGTACAGGATACAGAGGGAAATACTTCTTCCTACGCGCTGAACATGGCAGAGGAATCTGATGGCACCAACAGTTATTTCAAACTGATCGGTGTTGTAAAAAAGGTGCTAGATGAAGGAACCCTTCTTGTCGCTGACGAGATGGACGCTCATCTGCATCCTCTTCTGACAAAGCATCTGGTCTCGCTTTTTAACAGCGTGGAGTTCAATCCAAATGGAGCCCAGTTGATTTTCACATCACACAACACCAATCTTCTTGACCTGGATGTACTGCGGAGAGATCAGATTTGGTTTACCGAAAAAGACGAGCAAACAGCGGCTACCGATCTGTTCTCCCTTTACGATTTTTCCATCCGCAAGGATGCCAAGGTGGAGAAGGGCTATCTGATTGGCCGTTATGGTGCGATCCCCTTTATCAAGGGAGGGCTGTAAAATGGCACGTGGAAAAATTGAAAAGCGTGGACAGCGACGCAGAAAAATAAAGCCTGTCATTCTGATTGTAACGGAGGGTTCTCAAACTGAGCCTAAGTATTTTGAACACTACCGCAACCGTCAGACAAACATTGATATTCGTGTGGTCGGCAGCCGCACCAGCGGAGGTGAAACTGATTACCTCAGCCTGATCAGGAAAGCCGTGGAATATCAGAACAAAAATCAGATTTCCGTATCAGAGGGAGACTCTGTATGGGTAGTTGCAGATGGAGATGTGAACTACAACAACCCTGACCCCATCACTGCAAAGGACAGTCTGCTCTCCAAGGCAAGGAAAATGGCAGATGCGAAGGGGATTCAGATTGCACTCTCCAATCCCTGCTTTGAATTTTGGTATCTGTTGCATTTCCAGTACACCACCAAATTTTTCAAAGACTATCCCGCAGTGAAAAACGCATTGACCACTTATCTCCCTGATTATGAGAAAGCTGGCGATGTATATAACCAGTTAGCAGAGCATACAGCCATTGCGATTCAGAACGCCAAACGTGTAGAGCAATACCATCTTCAAAATGACAGCAGCAAACCGTTTGGAATTGCTGTCAATCCATTTACCGACATCTATCAGCTGGTGGAATCACTGCTGTAATGTTTCAAAGAACCATGGTTGGCACAAAATTGTCTCTACATTGGCACAGTCCTGCCCTTTCGCCGTAAATCCATATCTGTTATACTTGATACAGTCAAAACTTTGCATAGCAGCCGCTCCGGTTTGGAGCGGCTGTTTTCAATTTCAGTAAAGGTGGTGGTTTCTATTCTCTTTCAAAAAGCCCGGAAAATGCTGAACAACGAGCGGGGCGAGGCCAACTATTTCAGTACGGTGGTCTTTATCTTCATCGCTGTCCTGCTGCTGGCCTTCATTATCGACCTGTTCAGCATCATTTCCACCAAGCAGGAACTTGACCATGCCGCCGATCAGATGGTCAAACAAATCCAGCTTTCCGGCGGCGTCAACGGCGAGACCGATGAGCTGTTTGAATTTTTGAGTTCTCAGATCGAAGGAGCCGAAAATATTTCCTACTCCATTGACGCTACCTACACATCACCCAGGCCATCCGGTATGACAAATGCCATCCAGTTGGGCACCCCCTTCTTCATTACTATCGAGGGAGATGCCAAACTGGGCGGGTTCTGGAATTTTGACCTGGTAAACATCACAGTGGTTGCCCGTGGCAGCGGCGTCAGTGAGCACTACTGGAAGTGAGGTGACCTATGAAACGTATATTCCTGCGGCTGAAACAGCCGCTGCGAAACGAACGGGGCGAGATCACCTTTTTCGCCTGCTTTTTTGTGGTAGGTATCGTGATGCTGATTTCCTTCCTGCTCCTGTACGCTTCCATCCGGATCACCTGCATCAACATCCGCAACGGCGCTAAAATGGAGTTAAATAACCTCAGCGGCACGATTTATGCAGACACCTACCGCTCCCAGCGTGAAACCAACTTTGAAGAGTACCTAAATACCCTTTACTCCAGCAGTGACTATACCGACATGCTGGAGGCTACAGTGGCAGGCGGCCTGGACTCCAAGATTCCGCTTTCAACGGAGGATTACAAGGTTTCCAACATCAGTCTGGAGTTCAATGTAGAGGATGGACGGGTTGAGTACATCTTTTACTGTGATGTGGAGTTCTATGTGCAGATGTTCGGTCACAGTTATCCGGCTATCACCCAACGGGTGGAGCTGACAGGCTACCACAACACAAAATTCTAACAATACTGTTGAAAGCCCGGCACATTCTACCGTATAGGCTTTATATAACAGCAAAAAAGGAGTGTATGTAAAATATGAAGGAGTTTTTCCAATCCAAAGGCTTTATTGTTTCCTCGCTGGCTCTCCTCTGTGTCACTATTCTGGGTGTCTGCTGGTTCGTAAGCCGCGACCGTACCGGAGATTTTAGACCGGATGAATCCCCACCCAGCAGCGTCACCGGCGCTTGGTCAGATGGCGGCACACAGACAGATGGTGATAATGGAGCAGATGCTTATGCTCCCGGCCAGTCCACAGATGCCGAAGAAGAATATCCCAAAGTAACCTCCCAAACGGAGGATGAGGTTGTGATCGACTTCACCGATACTGAAAAGCTTGAAGAAACGCCTCCTCCGGTGCCGGAAGGTAAGACCGAAATCAAAGATCCTGGTCAGGAGCATACCGTCAATCCCGACCCGTCAGTTCCGGAGGTCACTGCCCCGCCCGCCGAGCAAGCGCCGCCCAGCAATGAGCCGGTTCCAGGCTCCAGCAACGGAAATGGAGCTGTATATGATCCGGTGTTTGGCTGGGTTGTTCCCGGCAATGTACAGCAGTCCACCGGTGACAGCGATGGAGATCTGAACAAACAGGTCGGCAATATGGGCTGATTTACTACAACTGAATATGGCACTACTTGGCCGTCACAGGATTGTGGCGGCCTTCCTATTTTCAAAAGGAATGGAGCGTGATGTATTTGAAACGACTTCTCGCCTTCCTATGCTGCTTTACCCTTGTTTTCTGTCTATTCCCCTCCTCTGCCTTTGCAACGGGCGGAAATGGAAACATAGATGGCGGCGGTGGCAGCATGGGTCACGGCACAAGCAGCAACTTCTGGAATTCAGGCAACGATGGCGTCCGTATTACTGTTGTTGACGCATCCAGCGGAACTGCCGTATCTTCTCCGCTGGACTTTTCAAACCGGACACAGAAGACCAATCTTCTCCATTTTGGGAAAGTCAACAAACTGCAATACCTGGGCGGCGCCGGTCTCTCCCTCCAGTCCGGCGTTGCCTATTCCTGCATTAGACCTACACAGTCTATGCCCACAATCGTCAGCAGTAAGGGGCAGAGCAACATCGAAGCCATCAAACGGTATTTCTGTTCTGAATATGCGTGCATGATGGTCGCTCAGGCAGCCGGAGTCGATTATGAGCGGATGATTGCCGGCGAGTACAAGCTGCTGATCGAGCCCATTGCCTATTTCACACACAACGGCCAGTACTACTGTATGACAGCTACTGAAGCCGGCCTGTATGATCAGATGTCCGGCGGCAATCTGCGGAAAACCATGACCTCGCTTACCCATAAAAATCTGCCGCTGTCAATGTTCCTGGAATTCAGCGACCTTGGCATCTCCGCCTGGACAGGCAGCACCACTGGAAAGCAGAACAATTCCGACATCATCAGCACCCTTGGCGTTGGTATCGTCTGGTTTGATGAAGCTCCGCCGGAAGGAGAAATTGAGGCCCCTGATGTCGAATACCGAGTAGATACGGATGTGATCACCGCCGTCACACTGCGGACAGATCAGGATCTGACGCCGGATAATCCGGCATCGGTTACCTTCCATATCCTCGGCACCACCTACCGGGTCAATGATATAGTGATCCCAGCCGGTGACAGTCAGGTAGTCTGGGTCAAATGGCATACCCCCTCCACCCCACAGACCGTGACCATTACAGTATCTGTCAGCGGCGCCTATACCGCTCAGGATACCTTTGTCGCAAAGATCGTGGATCTGAATGAGCACATTCCGCCTGACCCTGTGGCAACCGACACGAATCCCGGCTACTCTGTGCCGCCCCTCCCCAGTGAAACGCAGAAGCTCACTGCCAACTGGGGCGTCTGGAGCTGCTACTGGGTGCCTGTATGGGTATGGTGCGACCACGGTGAAGATGGCGGGCACTGGGTTGATGAAGGATATTGGGAATACGAATATACGGGCTACTCCGCTTCCATCAGCGGCGAGATGTCCCTAATGCCAGACGATATTGTACCCACAGCATCCGGCAAGACGATGAAAAGCGGGTACGGCGTTAAAACCGAAGTGCGGGCAACGCTGTCCACAGATGCCCCGACCAGCCACATTACTTATCCTCAAACCGCTTTTTCCGTATTTCCTGAGTTCCAGTATCAGACCTATCTGCGGCTTCTGCAGCGTTCCGGCGGCCAAAGTGCAAAATTCATCTTCAAGCCCAACGAGTTTTCTACCTATGACCGGACAGTGCATTTCACACCGCTGTGGTTCCCCGATGCCACCGACTACACCATCTATACACAGGTGTGGGATACCTGGACTCCTGACGGCATGTTATCCATCAACCTAAATGACTATGTTTCGATCCAAGGGAGCCTTTATGATGACTGGTATACCAATCGAGAATAACCTCTGGACAGCTTACCTGCTTACCATATTTTTTGTGGTGGCCGGCTTTGCTGTCTACGATGTGCTTTACAGACGGGTGCCTGACCGGGCACTCGTCTTTTTTATCCCCTTAGCTGCCTTGGCGCCGGTCCTGCAGGGGTATTTCCTGTTAAATCATGGGCTCCCGCCGCTCTTCCTCTGGCCGGTCGCTACCCATGCCCTGGTAGGCGCCCTGCTCGGCTTTTGTATTCCATTGGCAGCTGCACTGGCAACAAACGGCACTGGCCTGGGCGGCGGGGATATCAAGTTCTGCGGGATATTAGGGCTGGTCTATGGCCCTTCCGGCATGGCACTGGTCTTTCTGACTGCCGCTGTTACCGCAATGCCTGTGATCTTTCTTCTCAGGCGGCTTTATCGAACTGGGCAGCCCCTTGCTGTCCCGTTCCTGCCATTTCTCGCCTGTGGCTGCTGTACAGCGACCCTGGCCCAACTATTTTAAGATAGGAGACAACGCTTATGAAACTGAATAACCGATTCATCTTCGGTATCCTCTCTCTGCTGTTGGCGGCAGTTATCGCCTTCGTGGCACTTCCAACCATCGCCCGTCAGACCAATGGAAAAGAGGAAATCGTCCGTATCACCCAGCCGGTATTGAAAGGCGAGCAAATCTCGTCAGAAAATGCCGAGGTGGTTGAGGTAGGGGGCTATAACCTCCCCTCCAACATCGCCCATCAGCTCTCTGATGTAAATGGTCTTTACGCTACCGCCGACTTGGCTGTGGGTGACTATATCCTTACCAGCAAGATCAGCTCTGTACCGGTTTCGTCCGATGTGGCGCTCAACAGCATCCCTTCCGGTAAGGTTGCTATCTCGCTGACCGTTAAAACACTTGCTTCCGGCCTCTCTGACAAGCTTCAGCCCGGTGACATCATCCGTATTTACCACTTTCTTGATACGGCGGCCGAAGTACCGGAACTGCGTTTTGTCAAAGTATTGTCCGTCACAGACTCAGACGGCATCAATGTGGATAATGCCAAGGAGCCCACGGAGGATGAAGAAAAACAGCAGTCAGCCACCATCACTGTGCTGGCAAGCCCTGAACAGGCGAAGATCATTACCGGTCTTGAAAATGACGGCGTAGCTCATGTGGCTCTTATCTCCCGCAACAATGACAAACTGGCAGATGAGCTGCTTGCCGAGCAGGATAAGACTCTGCAGGAAATCTACTTCCCCGAAACTTTGATTGAGGAAGAAGCTGCAGATACGGAAAATTCTGACGCTGAAGGTGAACCCCAGGAAACGGTAAATGCAGAGACTGCACAATCCACCAATGAAACTGCACCCTCGGCAGAATAATCAAATCAAGGAAGGAGGATCTTCGTTATGGGTAAAGTTATCACCGTCTGGGGAAGCCCAGGCAGCGGCAAATCCATGTTCTGCTGTATTCTGGCCAAAGCCCTGACCCGGGACAAGCGGAAAGCCATCATTATCAATGCCGATATGAATGTCCCTATGCTGCCGGTCTGGCTGCCGGAGCAGATCATCCAGACCAATACCTCTATCGGCCAGGTTTTGAGCAGTGTGGAGATTGATACATCTCTGGTTGCCAGTCATGTGACAGTGCTGAAAAACTATCCCTTCATTGGGATGATGGGCTATGCGGCAGGAGAAAACCCGCTGAGCTACCCAGAGGTCAAATATACCATGGTACTGCAGCTCATTCATGCTGCCGCCAAACTGGTAGATTTCGTCATTCTGGACTGCAGCACCAGCATGACCAATGTGTTCACTCCCGCCGCCATTGAAGCCGGCGATGTGGTCATCCGTATCCTCACCCCGGACCTAAAGGGCATCAACTACCTGAAAGCCCATCAACCTCTGCTTGTGGACGAGCGCTTCCGGTTTTCTGAGCATATGACATTCGCCGGTCTGGCCCGTCCCTTCCACGCCTTGGATGAAATGGGCTATATCATTGGCGGGTTTGACGGCCTGCTTCCCTACAGTAAGGAGATCGACCGATGTGCTACCGAAGGCGGTATGTTCAAGGCTATCACCTACTGTAACCCCAAATACACTGCTTCACTGAACAAGGTACTGGAAATTCTGGAGCAAATGGAACTGGCCGAGCAGTCAGAGGATGATGCGGCGTATGAATGTGAGGAGGATGCCGATGAGTAATTTGAATGATATATTCTTCACACCGGCCGCCAATCAGGAGCTGACCTATGACCAGGTACTGGAGGATGTGCAGCGGTATTTTGCCGAAAACCATGCTTCCACCATTGCCGAAGCCGGGGAAGGCAATGCAGAGCGTGCCACAAGCCTGCTCAAAGAACTGATGGAACACTACATTGTCAAGCGAAAGTATGCCCTTGACGGGCTCTCTACAAAAGAACTGTGTTCCAAGCTCTATGAGGATATGGCCGGCTACTCCTTTTTGAAGAAATGGATCTATAAACCCGGTGTTGAGGAGGTCAACATCAATGCCTACAACGACATTGAAGTAATCGAATCCAGTGGGCGCAGCATCAAGATCCCTGATAAATTCAGTTCGCCCCAGCACGCCATCGATGTGATCCGCAGGATGCTCAACGCCTGCGGCATGGTCATTGATGACACCATGCCCAGCATTGTGGGATTTCTGGACAAGAACATCCGCATTTCGGTGGACAAAACTCCCATTGTGGATGCAGATGTAGGCGTCAATGCCTCCATCCGTATTGTCAACCAACAGACCGTCAGTGAAGAAAAACTGCTGAACTCCGGCAGTGCCACCGCTGAAATGCTTCACTTTCTGACTGCCTGTATCCGATATGGGGTGTCCGTCTGCATTGCTGGCTCCACCGGCTCCGGCAAAACCACGATCATGGCCTGGCTGCTGTCCAATGTGCCCAATAACCGGCGCCTTATTACCATTGAAGAAGGCAGCCGCGAATTTGATCTGGTCAAGCGGGATGCGCAGGGCAATATCCTTAATTCCGTAGTACATCTGCTGACCCGCCCCAGCGAGAACCCTGCGTTGAACATCAATCAGGATTTTCTTCTGGAGCGGGTGCTGCGTAAGCATCCGGATGTCATCGGTGTAGGTGAAATGCGGTCAGCGGCAGAAAGCCTGTCCGCAGCCGAAAGTTCCCGTACCGGCCATACTGTATGTACCACCATCCACTCCAACTCCTGCAACAGTACTTACCGCAGGATGATGACCCTTGCCAAACGCAAGTACAACATGGATGACTCCATCCTCATGCAGATCATGGTAGAGGCGTATCCCATCATCGTCTTTACCAAGCAGCTGGAGGACCGTTCCCGTAAGATCATGGAAATCATCGAGGGCGAGGACTACCAGGACGGGCGGTTGATCGCCCATTCCCTATACAAATATGAAGTGGAGGACAATGTAACTGATGACCGTGGTGAAACCCGTGTGGTGGGGCACCATAAAAAAATCGGCTTGATCTCCGATTCCTTAAAAAAAAGGCTGTTGGACAATGGCATTTCCAACAAGGAATTGGAAGAATTCATGCAGCCGCCAAAGGAGGTGGGTTAATTGCAATGGATCTATCTTATCTGTTTTATCCTGCTCAGTGCCGGGCTTTTGGCTCTGTTTGGTGTGAAGCCGGGTGATTTTATTGACGCCCTCTTCCGCTCCCAGCGAAAATCCGCCACCTTGTCGGATGAACTGAATGTTCTTCTGGGTACACCAGCCAAGGGCTTTTTTAATCAGGATTACGAACTGAAACAGATCTTGAAGGGCACTGGACGGGCGGACCGCTATGAAGCGGTAAAACGACTGTCCCTGATCCTGTTCGCTGTGGGGGCTGTACTTGCCCTTTTGATTGGGAATGTGTACATGGTGCCCATTCTGGGTATCGGTTTTTCTCTTATACCGATCTGGTATCTGCGCAGCACTGCCGCCAGCTATAAAAAGCACCTGAATGAAGAACTGGAAACCGCTATTTCCATCATCACGACTTCCTACCTGCGTACCGAGGATCTGATCCGTTCTGTCAAGGAAAACCTGCCCTATATCAATGAGCCGGTAAAAGCCAACTTTGAAGCCTTCGTTTATGAAGCGGAACTGATCAATGCCAACATCACCAGCGCTATCAACAGCCTGAAGATGAAGATTCCCAACCGGGTCTTCCATGAATGGTGCGGCACCCTCATCCAGTGCCAGTCCGACCGCAGTATGAAGAATACCCTTCCTACCATCAACCAGAAATTCTCCGATGTGCGTGTGGTGCAGTCGGAACTGGAGGCAATGATGCAAGGGCCGCGACGTGAAGCCATCACTATGATATTTCTGGTTATCGCCAATGTGCCGCTGCTCTATTTCTTGAATGAGGATTGGTTCCACACCCTTATCTTCACCACACCGGGCAAAATTGCACTGGCGATCTGCGCAGCCATCATCCTGTTTGCGCTGACCCAGATCATGAAACTGAGCAAGCCCATCGAATATGGAGGTGACAGCGTATGACCTTTCTGGCGCTCATCGCCATCATCTTCTTCGGTTTTGCCGTTTACAACCTGACCTGCGCCTTTGTGGACATCCCAACCAAGAAGACCTCACAAATGATGATGCTCTCCCGCAAACAGCAAGGCACCAAAAACGAAAAGCTGCTTGATGTCTATGTGACAAAAATCGCCGGTTGGATCGCCCCTTATTTGCGGCTGGACCGGCTCAAGCGCAATAAGGTGCAACGCGCTTTGGACATTGCAGGTCTGCAGCTTACCCCAGATGTCTATACGGCCAGAGCCTGGGTAACTGCAGGGGCAGTTGGCCTGTGTGCCATCCCCATGGCATTTCTTATTCCACTGCTGGTGCCTATTTTGATTGGCCTTGCGGTGGCACTGTGGTTTTCAACCTACTATGCAGCCTTTGATTTTGTTAAAAAACGCCGCAAACTGATCGAGGGCGAGATTCCCCGATTTGCTTTGACCGTCGGACAAAGCCTTGAAAATGATAGGGATGTGCTTAAAATCCTGACTTCCTACCGCCGTGTGGCTGGGAAAGACTTCGGTGCCGAACTGGATCAGACCATTGCTGATATGAAGACCGGCAACTATGAAAATGCTCTCATTCGATTTGAAACCCGCATTGGCAGCCCCATGCTATCCGATGTGATCCGTGGCCTGATTGGTGTCCTGCGCGGTGATGACCAGCGGATGTACTTCAAAATGATTACCTTCGATATGCGTCAGATCGAGCAGAACAATCTGAAAAAGGAAGCTGCCAAGCGCCCCAAAAAGATTCAGCGCTACTCTATGATGATGCTGATTTGCATTATGATCATCTACCTGGTGGTGCTCTGTACCGAGGTTATGAGTTCGCTCGGGGCGTTCTTTGGCTAATCGGCATCCGCCATGGTACTTCCGGGCGTTTTCATACCTGCTCCTCATATGGAAGACAGATACACAGGGAGGTGAGCATTTGTACCCAAGCGATTTTCCATAGCGGTAGGCACATCATTTCTTTTCATCTGAACCGAGCCGAACTGTTTCATCAGCCCGGCTTCATTTTTTACAGGAGAATGCCTATGCCCAAAAAGAAATTTTATCCGCCGAATGATACCGGCACCAAAAAACGCCGCTTTCGTTGCTTGCTGTTCCAACGGCCTAAAGCATATCCGAACCGGCCCCGTTCCAACAAGAACAATCTGATCAAGCCTATCCGCCGCGCTTAACAGACGGTGGACTTGATATACCATCCACTCAATCATCAAACATATAACAGGAGGTTACCCATGAGAAAATTCACGACCCGTATCTATACCAAAGCCAACTATCTGCTCAACTGCGGCCGTATGGCATTGTCCAATCAGCGCGGCGATTTTTACATTTCGGACGCCGTCAAGATCATTATCGCCGTAGTTTTGGGTGCGCTGCTCCTGTCGGCTCTGACCCTCATCTTCAACGATACGGTCATCCCCCGCATCACTGAGGAGATTGAAAGTCTGTTCTCCTAAGCACCAAATCAGGGGCCAGTTTGCAGAACTTCTGCAGCTGGCCCCCTTTTTATTTTTAGAAATGCAAATGTACTGTAACGGAGGTGAAAGCATGAATCAAAAACCGTGTCAGTTCTATTCCTTTCTGCAGGCAGTCCGGGGTAACTGGCGTAACGCCCTGTTCATCCGCTGCAGCGGTTCACTTTGTCCAATGATCCGGCAGGCATCCTGTGAGGGGTTCCTGATGGCAACAGACGCAGGCTGTCAGCCGATCTTTCTGTCCGTCCAGACAGTGCGGAAGCTGAGTGGAGAAGCAGTAGACCCCGAAGAATGCTCTGCAATTCTGGAGTGCCGCTCGTTCCGGACTGCTTATACCAAGTTTCTGGAATGGCATACCTCTTCGGACCATGTATGTCCATTTTTACAGCTATGCCCAGACCGGGATAACTACTTCGGATGATTCTGCCTGTTAAGACGCAATGCCGCCGTCATCGGCGCGTAATGGAGGTGATTTTATTGAAACAAAAGCAAATCAAATGTCCGTACTGTCATGCGCACGCTTCTCTTCGACCTGCAAGCCTTGTGTATGGATCTACCCCGCAAACCAGAGGGAAGTACCTGTATGTCTGCGACAGATGGCCGGCCTGCAATGCCTATGTCAGTGCTCATGAGCGCACACTGCTCCCAATGGGGACACTGGCGAATGGCGATCTGCGCCACAAACGCATTTTGGCCCATCGTGCCCTAAAAAAACTGCAGCAGGACTGCCATATGGAAAAATGGGAGGTCTATATCTGGCTGCAAGCCAAGCTGGGGCTGGATGCGCGCCAGACTCACATCGGCCAGTTTTCCGAATATATGTGTGAGCAAGTCATTTCCCTCTGTCAGCAGGCTCCGGCGTACACATCCGGGCGTGCTGCCTGAACGGAGGTGAAGCCTGATGAAGCAAAACTTTAAGCTTACCAAAGACCAGCAGACTCTGGTAGAAAAAAACTTGTCCATCGTTCACTGGGTCATTGTCAACAACATCCATGTAAATCCCGGCATCTGTGGTTTGGAGTATGGAGATCTGTTTCAGGAAGGGTGCCTGTGGCTCTGCAAGGCCGCCTTTACCTACCATGCCGGACAGGCACAGTTTTCAACCTACGCCAAAAAGGTTGTGAAAAATGGACTCCTCTCCTACTGCCGCAAAATATGTAGTCAGGGACGGCACATCAGTCGGCTAATCATCGGAGAACAGGGCGAACTGGCTGCAGATGGAGAACAGATAGACCAGCCCGACGACCATTTTGACTCCCACCTTTCTCGTCTGGAGACCCTTGATCTGCTGGAAGCCAGCAAACAGAACTATCAGGGCGTTGCCAGACTCGGCATCGAAGCGCTAGCACTGAAGGTTCAGGGAATGCGCATTACAGACATCGCCGCCCTCTATCAAGTCCCTCCTTCCCATGTGGGTGCCTGGATTTCCCGCTCACTGGAAAAACTTCGCAACGACCCTGACTTTTTGACCTGCCTGCTTTGATTTGTTGAAAATCAGCATCAATAACAGTAAGGGATATGTATAAAAAGGAGGTATCGAAATATGGCAATCAAAACCCTATACACTGCGGTCGGCCGGTTTGAACGAAGGACAAACGGCTGCAACCGCAGTTGTCCAATCATCCTGTTAGGCGGTCAGGAATACATGGTCGATATGCAGGAAATGGTGATTTGGAGCATGCTCAACTGGAGAATCCTGCGCTGGGATGACATCGCACAAGAATACGAAAAGCTAGCCACCGCATCCGGTTACTGTACCGAGCGTTCTTGGGAAGACTGTACAAACCGACTGCTTACCCGCGGTCTTCTGGTATCCGGCAGCGGTGAAACAGAATACGATGCTCTGTATGACCTGCTTGGTTCGCTCAGCATTATCCCAACCAGCGGACCGTTCTTCCTCCGGCTCGCCTCTTTTGTCAAGCTGACGCTGCTGGCACATGTTCCGGTATCCGCTGCGCGGAAACTGTTCCAGAAAGATAAACGCACCAAATACGAAGCTCTGGTCATGCGCCTTGCCGGACAAGCCCTGCTCTCCACTGCAGAGATCATCAAGTGCATAGATAAAAATATTTCCCGCCTCCCCAATGAATGTGCGCTTTTGGATTCCCTCTACGGAGATGAAACGACCACCAGTGACAACATTGCAAGCATGGTCAAAATCAGCCAGAGCAGCAAGCCGGTAACATTAGCCGTTGCCAATCTTTATCTGCGGCAGCAGATTATCTTTGAGAGGGTATGAGCATGATGAAACAATGGACTCTTTTTCCCACTGTATTGCAGCGAAAGTTTCTGCTCACTCTGCTGGCCGGAATCGCCAGTGCGGGAATCAGCGTCATCATCTGCGTGGCGACTAAAGATCATATCCTGCTGGCATTGGGGATTGTCGTACTCTGCGCCTGTCTTATATCCTGTAGAGGAATCTGGGCGACTGCAGCACATAAGAACTACGAGGTAGTGGAAGGCATCTGCGCCGGTATCAGTACACCTATGCTCCGCCGCTACCGCAAAGTACATCTGATAGACAGCCATGGCATAGAGATCACACTGCTTCTCAGTAAATCGGCCCTGCTTAAAATAGGCGAGCCCTACCGATTTTACTTTCAGAAAGGGTCACGGCCTGTCGTTGGAAATGACTATCTGGACGCAGCACTTTCAACGAACAGCTTTTTGGGCTATGAAGCAATCAGCGAGCCGGAGGAGCATCCCGATCCGTCCTCTGAATCCTAAAAATGCGAGGTGGTTTTGAGCCACCTCGCTTTCTTAAAGGGCATTTTGCAAATCACAATGACCAACGCCTGATTTCCTTATATTTTGCAGAATACATTCCTTCTGTCCCTATTTATTGGGTAGATCAAGGAAAGGAGGGTTTCCTATGTATAAACCCCATACCATTGAACAATATAAAGTCTATCGCTTTCTGGAGGAAAACTTTGCGCTGGAGCATTTCCTGCTCGCCCCTTTGTCACGCTTCGGACTGATACTGGAGGACAAAACCGGTGAGAAAATCGCGTTTGCCTTTCTCAATAACTGTGTGCAGGAAATACCCGTACCGGCTCCAGCTGCTCCGGAAACAGTAACCGCTTTTCTAAAACAATTCCGCAGCCTTACGCCCCGCCCAGTCATCCATGACTTTGAAGCGCTGACCCGCTGGTGGCTGAACAATCCCAACCCGCTTACCTACCAGCAGGCACTTGGTATGTCCGATATTCTTTACCGCCATTTTCTGTCCCATCCTTTGATCAGTGAAGATGAGACCCTTCGGCTGGCACGCAAAGGACTCGTTACCGAATCGGAATATAATGACCTGCAGCTATGGTATTTCAACGGCCATACAATGTCCTGCTGGTTTGGTCCTCTGGGAGTAGATGGTACCGGCAGCCTGTACGGTCTGATCTTTGACTATCAAACGGCATCCCCAACAAAGACTCAGTTCTACCTATTGGATGACTACTACCGTGTTATGAACCATCTTACAGAGTAAAACCTTTTCAACTACTACATATCGTACTTGTCACTGGCTACAAATCTATATATAGCCTAAAATGCAATAATTAACTTACCGCAAAGGAGTAGTCCTCGAGGTAAGTTTTTTTATTACAAAAAATCCGAATGGAGGTGCAAAAATGTCCGAAGTAAAAAGAGCAATTACCGATGCAATGCGTCAGCGTATTTACGAGATGTGGATTTCCGGATATAAGGTAGCGAACATCGCAGCGGACATCGGTGTTAATGCTCACACAGTAAAGAGTGAGTTGGAGCGCGGCTACACCGGTGACATTTACATCGGTGGACGCAAGGTTTATGACCCTGATCGTGCATCCGCAATTGCAAAGATGGTAAAGGCAGGGCGTCCTCCAGTGCGCATCGTGCCGCCCGTTGTATTAGGTAAGGAGCCGCGCCATGACTGATACTGGTATCATCCGTAAACTTGATGCACTGGGACGTATTGTTTTTCCTAAAGAGCTGCGCGACACTTTCGGCTGGGAAACCGGCACAAAAATGCAGATTTACACTGAGGGGCAGAAAGTCATTATCACAAAATATGAGCCATCTTGCATTTTCTGCGGTGAGCCTACCGAGAAGCACATTAAGGAGTATCGTATTTGCCCCAGTTGCGCAGCTAAGTGCGTAAGCAAGTTGCAAGCCATCGCTGAGCAGGCCGATTAAGGAGAGAAACTTATGCCGTATCGTTTACACGCTACAAAGCGCAGCCTGTACAAGCTGGCCGCAGAAAAGATCGCAAACCTGCCGTGGTGCGAGCTGCCCAAGATGAGCGATGTTCTGTTTGAGCATATCAGGACGTCTTATTGGCTCCGCTGGCCGTATCACGAGGTTTACTTTACGACCCTCATTCCCGGCACACCGCTGCTGACCGTCACGCAGTACGATTACGCTCCGTCTGACGATACCAAGCATCAGCGTAATCGCAGGGTATTTAGATTTACAATAGCCGAGCTGACTGAACGCGGCATAGCGAAAGAAATTTCATCGTGCAAAACTGAATGTGTTCCAATGGAACACGCAGACTGACAGGAGGACGATTGATGCCTTATCAACTTTCCGATAGCTTATCCATTCGTGCCCGGAATCTGGCTTTTTACGAATTGGTAGCCGAAAAACTCAAAGAGCAGCGAATTTGTTCGCTTCCGCCCTTTAACCAGACCTTTTTCTCCAGAGAGTATGATATTCTCTGGATGAAATGGCCTAATGGCGTGTCTATACATTTAAGCATCTTCAAGGGTCAGCCGTTTTGTTGCCTTGAAATGAGCGTACCGAACGGTATCCCATACCGCAAAGAAATTCCCGTCACCTTTGACGAACTGCTCGACCGTCGTTTGGTCGAAACACACTAAACTAATTTTTCTTTTAATCAGGAACAGCAGCGTGGAAACTGCTGAAACCATGTGTTCCAATGGAACACACGACTACAAAGGGGATAATTTTATGAAAACCGTATCTATCATCAACCTCAAAGGCGGCGTTGCTAAGACACTGACCACCGTCAGCATGGCCTATGCGCTGTCGCAGCAGTATAATGCGCGTGTACTGGTCGTAGATAACGACAAGCAGGGAAACTGCTCCAAGACCTTTGGCGTACACAGCTATGACCGCCAGAGCATTGCCGATCTGATGCTTGACCGCGATGCCGATTTGGCAGAGGTTATTCAGCACACCAAGTACGACCGCATTGATGTTATTCCGGCGAATATGACATTGCTCACCGCAAATATGCAGGTGATGATGGACAGCTCTCGTCCGCAGCAGACACGCCTGCGCACTGCACTCCGCAAGGTTGCAGACCTGTACGACTACTGTCTAATCGACAACGCGCCGGACATCAACATTTCGACGGTAAATGCTCTTGTTGCATCTGATGAAGCTGTTATTCCGGTCAAGATTGACAGCTACGCCTTTGACGGCCTGATCGAGCTGAAGAACCAGATTGAGATCACCCGCGAGGAACTTAATCCGGGACTGCGGCTTGCCGGTTGCCTTATCACCTGCTTCCAGCGTCAGGCCGGAGAGCAGACCGGCGAGGACTGGTTGCGTGAAAATCTGGATTGTCCCGTCTACAAGACGCATATCCGGTACAGCGGCAAGGTAGTTGGCAGCAGCTTTGAGTGCAAGCCGATTATCGAATACAGCAAGACCAGCGCCGCCGCGCGTGATTACCTCGATTTCGTCAGCGAGTTTCTGTCCGCAGAGAAAAGAGGTTGAGTGATATGGGATTTTCTATTACCGATATGCTGAACAAGGATACCTCTATGGCAGCTGCACCTGTTAAAGAACATACCATTGAGCGTATCAGCTACTCCAAGCTCGTCCCCAGCGAGGATAATTTTTACTCAATGCAGGAGATCGAGGAACTGAAAACCGCTATCGAGCTTGCAGGCCGCGTGCTGAACAACCTCGTCGTTACTCCGTTGGAAGATGGCAAATATAAAATCCTGTCCGGCCACCGCCGCCACAGAGCGGTCGGTATGCTGTTGGACGAGGGCAAGACAGAGTACGAGTTTCTGCCTTGCTCCGTAGAACAGATCGAGGACGCCGACCGCGCCGTGCGCGAACCGGTGTTGCTCATCGCCGCCAACTCCCAGCGCGTGAAAACCGCATGGGACAAGCTCGAAGAAGTCCGCCGTATGCGCGACTTGCAACGACAGGCTAAGGCAGAGCGAGGCCTGAACGGTCGTGTACGCGATCTGGTCGCACGCAGTCTTAACATCAGTTCCAGCCGCGTAGCCAAGTATGACAGTATACTGAACAACCTCATTCCCTCTTTAATGGAAGAAATTAAGGCTGACAATCTGCCGATTTCCACTGCCTATGAGCTGAGTAAGCTGAATACAGAACAACAGCAGGCTACATTTACCTGCTTTGTGCAAACCGGTAAATTGCCGACCGGCGATGATGTGTTCCAGTCGAACACGCCTGACACCACCGCACAACCGGAAGTATCTGCTCCGCAGTCGGAGAGCACACCGGCAACGCCGCAGACGGACAATGTGTTCCCATCGAACACGCTGCCTGGTGATGCAGCACGACTTGTCCAGCAGCTTACCTGTCTGCCGGATAACAAGCTGCCACGCCTTGCAAAACTGCTCGGCACCAGCACCGCGCAGCTTACCGCTGACCTCAACGCACTGAACAATTTATATTAAACCACGAGCCTTGCTCGTGGTCATGCGCCGGGAGCGCAGGAAACGATCTATCCCCTTGTTGACTGCGTTTTCCAAGCCCGGCGTATGACCATGTGCAAGACTATAATACTATGAGGAGGACAACAACCTATGGAAGTACGAACCGATTTCCCTTCAAGTATGTACCACACGAAACTTCAGTGGGCGCAACTTGGCAAGGCTCTCAATGCTGATGCAGTAGGAATCGAAATGTGGGTCAATTCCTGCCAGATCAACAGCGCAATCTTTTACACTGTCGATGAGGTACACAACGGGACACAGACCGAATTGGATGAGGTATTGGAGCCGCTCCGCAAGAAAGCCGAAGCCTCTCGCGTTGCTCGTCTGCGCGAAAAAGAAGAACGCCTCATTGCACGCGAGAAGCGGATCAGCGACAGCGCCCAGCAGCGCGGTATAAAAAAGGTGCTCTCGCTGCTTGCCGCCGCAATGCCGCAGGCCGCAGTACCCGAAGCGCAGGCCATCGTAATCGACACCGAAACGACCGGTTTAACCGACAGCGATGAACTGCTGCAAATCAGCGTGATCGACGATGCCGGAACCGTTCTGTTCGACAGTCTGGTGCGCCCGTACTTTCATACGGAGTGGCCAGAAGCGCAGAAAGTCAATGGTATTACGCCGGAAATGGTCGCAGGCGCGCCGTATCCACACGAGTTGTTACCGCAGCTTGTAGAGATTTTCTCCGAGATGTCTGTCTGCATCGGTTATAATACATCGTTCGACCTCGGTTTTCTTGACCGCATTGGCATACCGACCGAGCATCTAACCGTAATTGATGTCATGCAGATGTTTGTGGACTACCTCAACGCCAACGGCGGTACTCGCAGACGCGCTTCGCTCTCTACCTGTACAAAACATTTTGATTACCAGTGGGAGGGTGCAGCACACAACAGCCTTGCAGATGCCAAAGCCACTTTGTACTGCTACAACATGATGAAGATTATCAAGTAATATTGCTATGACTTATACTTATCACTTAAATTATCTTTGTATTCCTGATGGCGGCACGCCGTCCGAACTGGACTGCTGCGTAGAGCTACCGGTCAAGCTGCAAAACGCTAATGATATTGAGCAGCTTAAAGCAGCGCTGGCGCGGGATTTTATCAAGAGTGAAGCATATCATTCACGCTATTTGCGAAATCCAACCGCACATATCGCTGTTATTATCCGCAATATTATGCTGCTGCACAAGGAGGATAACCCTGATGACTGAGTTATCTATCATTTACAGCGTGCCTGCAACATCGTCCGATCTTGAAAAGCAGTCCAGTGCTACACCGGACTGCATCAAGCACAGTATCGCATCTGCGCGCCGGTCGGAGCTGATCGAGCAGCTTGCTTCTTGCCGCAAAGCGAACGGAGGTGTGAACGATGCGTAAAATCCCTCGCACCTGCCTTGCACCGGAAGATCTCGCTGTAATCGCGTACCACGAGGATAATGGCGATCTGGTCATATTGCGTTTCTCATATGGACAAGAGCGCGATATACGCTTTGCGTTCCGCTGTATTACAGATTACGATCCCGCGTGTATCATGCTGCATCGCCAGCCGCATCTAATCTGTTTCCTCAACAATGATCGAGGTGAATAACATTGCCTATTATCAAAGCAATATCCGGTAAATCACCCATTAGAACCGTACTTACCCGTGTAATGGACAAACGAAAAACCAGTGAAAATTTGTTGAGCGGTTGGAATTGTACACCGTTTACGGTTAAAGATGAAATGGAAGTAACAAAACGTCTATGGGGGAAAAATGGTGGGCGAACGTATAAACATTTCATTCAAAGTTTCGCCAAAGACGAAAACATTTCGCCTGAACAGGCTCATCAGATTGCGTATCAACTGGCCGAAGCACTTCCCGAATGGGCGGACTTTGAGGTGCTGATTGCTACACACACTGATACGGAATATTTGCACACACATTTTATTGTGAATAGTGTGAGTTACGTAGATGGACACAAACTCCAGCAAAGCAGAGATGAACTACAAAATATGAAAGATCAGTCTGATCACCTATATCGTGAAATGATGGTAAATCAATGAAACTGTTTTACATGATCCTCGCGTCCCTCATCACTGTTTTAATGGCAAGCTATGCGCTCTGGTTGATCGCGCACGACGATATGCCGCTGCCGAAACGCTTAGTGCAGCTTTTCCCACCGTTTTTTCTTTTAATCATGGTATTTTTACGAATTTTCTGGCTTTTCATCAGATAAGGAGGACGAAATGAGCAGTATTTCTATCAACAACTGCGTATTCATGGGCCGCTTAACCGGCGAACCAGAAATGCGCTACACGCGCAGCAATAAGCCGGTCACAACCTTTCGCATTGCTGTCAGCCGCCGTTCCAGCGCAGATGTTACCGACTTTATCCCCTGCGTGACTTATGGCGCGCAAGCAGAGTTTGTGTCACAGTGGTTTCAGAAAGGTACGCTGGCTATCGTGATCGGTCAGCTCACCTCGCATATGTGGACAGATAAGAACACTGGCAAGACCCGTGTAGACTATGAAATCCAGTGTGACAATGTGCAGTTTGGCGAAACCAAAAAGCAGCGTATCGCGCGTGAGCAGGAACAGCCGCCGCAGACCGCAGAGCCGGAGGAAACACCAGTGCCGCAGGCCGCGCCGCAGAACGAGCAGGAACGCAGTGGATTGCAGATTGTGGCCGTAGATACCCTTACGGGCAATGTACTTGCAAACGCCGTCTACGACCTGTATACGATGGACGGTGCAACGGTCAGCCTGCATAACGGCACCGATGCAGACGGCATTGCATCTATTGTCGGTCTGTCCGCAGGTGATTACATTATCACTGAGGTAACTGCGCCGACTGGCTTCCGCCCGGTTGCTCGTTCGGTCAATGTAAATCTGGAACCGGGCATCAATCACAGCATTACCTTCCCTCACAGTGCTGAACCCGCGCAGCAGCCGCAGCCGTCTATCCCAGTCTATAATGATATGCCGACAGGTTATGTCGATGATGATCGTGATGTTATGATCTAAAATGTGTGTTCTATCGGAACACAAAGGAGGTGCACGCCGGTGACGAAAAGCGATTTAGAACAGCTTACACTGCTGAACTCTGAAATCTCCCGCGACTTAGAGCGTCTGCAAGAGCTGTACGCACTTCTTACCGGCTGCACATCGTCCATCAGCGGTTTACCTCATATCGGTTTGCTGCGCGGCAGCGACCGCACAGACAAGTTTGTATCCATGATTGATGTGCTGGAGCAGCAGATCAAAGAGCGCGTCTTAGATAGTGCAGCGCTTTACATTCAAATCTGGTCATATATCAACACAATTCACGATCCCCTCGTGCGTCAAATCATAGCTTTGCGCTACATAGATGGCCTGCCCTGGCAGCAGGTTGCTAACAATATCGGCGGCGGTATTTCTGCCGATCATGCGCGTATTTTACTCAATCGCTACCTTGCAGCTAACGCAGGGTAGCAAGGAGGTTTCCCTTAATGTCCAACACCGGCTTTACCATCGGCTACAACTGCATACTGCGAGATAAGTCCCTGTCTTTGACGGCAAAGGGGCTTTATCTCGTTATTTCCAGCTATGTCGGTATGCCGGACTGGGCATTGACTAAGCGCGAGCTGGCAAAGGTCTGCGGCACTAACTACGCCATGGACAAGGCATGGTGTGAGCTGCTTACCGCCGGTTATCTCAAACATTATACTGCGCGCGCATCTTCCGGTGCGTTTATTCATCGTTATGAGCTGATGCAGGAGCCGTCTGCGGCTGCGCCGCACGCTTTTATTGCCGGTGCAGACTTTGTAACCGGTGACTGCCGTATCATTCTGTCCGGCGAGAGCAAGCGTGATTTCACGCAAATTCCAAACTTGATCCTGCGCAGCAAGCGTATTCCGCTGGCTGTTAAGGGTCTTTTCGGCGTGGTCGCGCATCTTATCAATATCCCGGATTTTTCTCTTAACCCGGCTGGTGTACAGGCGTTTTGCATGGAGCACATTAAGCGCTTTTCCTCCATCTGGCGGCAGCTCAAGCTGGCTGGCCTGCTCAAACAGCATCGTTACCCGACCGGCGAGGAGAACAGCTTTGAATATCAGTACGAATTGCTCGACCAGCCGGATAGCGAAGCACCGTACCTCGTGAACCATCATGCGGACGGCTCGGTATCCAGCGAGCGCACGATCAGCGACTACATAGCGCAGGCCAGTGCAAAGATCAAGCGTCTGTTCGGCGCAGACGGCTCTCAGCCGCCGCGTAAGCACCGCAAGAACGCCGTCCGTAAATCTTCCGGCTTAACAAAGAACGCGCCGCCTGTGCCGCATGAGGAGCGCATCAAAGATATTCGTGAACAGATTGATGCGGACACGCTGGAACTCCATTACGCGCAGGGAAATGTGGAAATGGCAGTCGAAGCGCTGGCTGAATTGAAATATGAGAAAGACATCAAGATTAAAAACAACGATATTCCGCTGGAAGATCGTCAAGCGGTTGTTGCGCGTGTTGCTCGTCCCAATATTTCTCATTTCCTTAGTGAAAAAGAGAATGTTCTCGCGCGCAGCACGCAAAATTCGGTCGCTTACTGCCGCACTGTGTTGTATGATTACCTGGTACAGCAGCAGGCAAAAGACGATGCACAGCCGCAACAGTCCGATATAATCCCTCTGTGGGAGGAAATCTGGCTTAAACAAAAAGAAGAAATCCGCAAGCGCCGCGCCGCTGAGGAAGCGAAACAATCTGAACAATCCGTCAGCGAACCAGTAAAGGCATAATCAGCCGTAACTCCAACATTCGGAGCTACGGCTATTGCCCTTGCTTTTTTCTTTTCTTAATCTGGATTTCCGGCTTTCTTACAAGCTGTTTCTTGCATCTCCGGTCGTTTTTCGACCGGATTTTTTGTTTTCTCTTACCATATACCTATTTTCATGGGGTGGGTATAAAAAAGGCACTTTGCAAATTGGTCACACTGCATAAAGGGTGCAATGCAAAATGGTGCAAAATAATTAGACTTCTTCCATTTATACTCTTTTAATTATACTCTCTATATCATACTCTGTTTGTGAGAGAAAAAGCGAAGAAAAAGCAATTTGTTCGTTTTGTTCGCTCAATCTGTGCTACAATATAAACTGGGCGAAAGCCTACGAGAGTTACATACAGTAAGACGCTATTTTTAAGAGCATCGGTTTTTCCGACGCTCTTTTTTTGTACCCAAAATCCCTTGCCGCTGTGTAGGAGGTATCGAATTTACATATGTTAAGCAAAGAGGAATGGAACGCCAACAAGGATAGCACCAGCATTATTTATTGCTTTGAAGATGGCACGACCAAGGAAATCACAATGGCAGAATATCTGCGCGCTCATCCGGAGCATAGCGCTGAAGATTTTCGTATTATCAAAGAGCTTTCGGATGAACTACTGTACCATGATTACCATTCGGACAATTATCATGGATACTGGAAAGCTGATCAAGATTTCAGCGGACTGGCTGCTCTGGTTCCATCTCCAGAACCGGGGCCGTTGGAAAGCCTGCTGCGAAAAGAACAGCTTCGCTTTGCTTTTCGTGTAGCTGCGCGCCTGCTGCACAGCGGCAAGCTGACAGCTGTACAGCGCCGCTGCTTTATTGCATATTTCATCAAGGGTAAAACCGTAGCCGAAATTGCGCATGACGAAAAAACCTACCGCATGACAATCTGGCGGCATATTCGCCGCTTAGAAGCTGCCCTGCGCGACGCCGTTTGATATGTGTTCCATTGGAACACTTTTTTTATTTTCTGAAATGAGGAGTGAACACTATGCCAAAATTCACACCGCAGCAGCTTGATGAGCTTTATCACCAGACGCTTGCGGAATTTGCTGCATCCCCAGAGAAATGGACGAGCTTTCTCGACACAGCAGCACGACTGTACAAGTATGATTTCAAATCGCAGGTATTGATCTGGTCACAGCGACCGGATGCAACAGCCTGTGCCGAGCTGCCGCTTTGGAATGATCGTCTGCACCGCCGCGTCAATCGTGGCTCAAACGGCATCGGTATCGTTGATAATAGCAGCAATCAGCCGCGTATCAAGTATCTGTTCGATATTTCGGATACTTCGCCGCGTGACCAGTCTGTCGCACCGCCGTATATCTGGCAGATGCGGAACGATGCATACGATACAGTTCTGGACGGTATCTCTGCCGCATTGGGCGAGAATATGCAGACCGATTTTGATTTCCCTATTAACCTGTATCTGTCCGCCCAGTGCTTTGCAGATAAGAAAGCCAGTGAATACACTGACAACACCGATCTGATCCGTATTGCGGTCAAGTCAACTGCTTACTGTGTCTTGCGGCGCTGCGGCTTTGATCCGACGCAGTATAGCTCGGACATCCCGACTGGGAACCTCTCGCCGGACGAGCTTGCGCTTGTTGGACAGATTACGCAGGAAGCGTCTGAAACGGCATTACGCTCAATTGAGCAGTCTATGAAGAACTTAGACGGTTGTAAACTTTTTCGATTTACAACGCGAAAGCGTATTGCGGAACAGCCTTCTATGTTGTATAATAAAGGTACCGAAAGAGTATCTGAACCGACAAAGGAAGGAGCTGTTATAGATGGCAAAACTGCCGAAGAAAGTATATTACCACGAGGGACCGGACGGCAAGATGCACCCCGATCTGGTAAAGCCGGAGTACGGCGAATGGGGCGCAGCGCGTCTGAGGTACATGAAGCAGTACCTGCCGGAGGAACTGATGGAGTTGCTTCGGAATTGCGAGCTGAACCACTATCTGAACAAGCTGGATCGCCGCGCGATGGACAAATTCGAGTCGCTGGTAGCACAGAAAGCGAAGCATCATGGCGTGACAGAGGAACTGAAAGAACGCGACCCGATGCAGTGGATCGGTCTGATGGGCAACATTCAGCACGAAGTGACGCAGATAATCGAGGAAACCTTCATTTATTAAACAGCCAAACAGCAGCAGAGCCGGAAAAGCCTGCTGCTGTTTCTTTTGAGCAGATGTCCCTGACGGACACTCCCGATGTGTTCCAATCGAACACACAGCCTGCCGCCGAACCCGATGTGTTCCAATGGAACACGCCCGATGTTTCCGATGAGGTAATCAACCGCGTACTGACCGCAGGCAGCAACAGTACCCATAGCCGCGAGCGTATCGCGGCTTTTTTCATGCAGCCGAATATCAGCATGGCGGATGCTGCTGCATTCCTGCGGCGAGAATACCGCATAGGCGGCGCAGGCGTGCGCGTCCATAACATTGACCATTCCCTCTGGTTTGACAGCAACGGTCTGCGTATTGCACGCGGTCACGATACCCGCACGCCGCGTGCTGTTGTACTGACTTATGAAGATGCAGCTAACCGTATCTCCACGCTGCTGAAAAACGGTCAGTATGCGAGTGCAGCAGAGCTGACAGATGCAAAGCCTAACGAATATCGCGAGCTTGCATCGGAAATCTGGCACACCTATCACGATATGAGCGAGGAAGCGCGGGAGCAAGGCTTTTTTGCGCAGACAAAGGAATTTGCTAACGATGTTTTCCCTCCGGCTGTCGAGAAGCTGACCGCAGCGCTGAGTGACCCTGCACAGCGCACTGTACTGACCGGTGAAATGGCGGATTACGCACGCGCTGTGCAGCAAAACAGCGATCTTTGTCGCTTTCACTTTAATGTGCAGCGTTCCGAAGATGCGGCAGAACGCTTGCAGCGTACTGAGCACATGACAGCGCTCTATGCTGCCGCAGACGGTTTTGAACCGGTGCGCGCTGCTTTTATTACGCAGGACGAAATAGACGAAATGCTGCGCAGCGGCAGCGGCATAGAGCGCGGCAAAAAGCGCATTTCTGAGTTTTATGCAGAAAATCATACGCAGAAAGAACGCATCGAATTTTTGAAAAACGAGTACGGCTGGGGCGGTCGTGCTTACGGCGGTTACAGCGAAAATCACGATGGCAAGGGTATTACATTCGAGCGCAGTATCGACAGAACTGTATACGATAGGATAACTCTGTCGTGGAGTCAGGTCGATCACCAGATTAGTACGCTCATCCGGCAGAACCGCTATCTGACACCGGAGGAACAGCGCCGGTATGCGCAGGAACGGACAGATACCGTAACGATTTCTGAACCGGAAAATGTGTTCCAGTCGAACACACAGAACGAGCCGCCTGCCGCCGAGCCAGACGATTTTTCGGATATTGACCCAATCGCAATCCGCGAGGCGCTTGCTGAACGCGGCATTGTCAACGGCAAAGTGGTTGACCCGGAAAAGCTGAACCGTGACCCGTTCATTCAGCGTGTCATGGCGGATGTGGGACAAACGCTGCAAGCCGATGTGTTACAATCGAACACACAAAAGCAGCAAGCGCCGGTTGACACACTGAACGACTATAATTCCATTAAACTGAATGCGTCTTACGCAGACAGTATCGTACTGTTTCAAGTAGGCGATTTCTTTGAAATGTTTGGTGAGGATGCAAAACAGGCTGCGGCTCTGCTGGAACTGAACCTTACCACGCGCGAACTTCCCGGTACTGGTCGTGTAGAGATGTGCGGCATCCCGGCGCACAGCTTGGAGCGGTATGTGGAGAAGCTGCGCGACAAGCATGATGTAACGATTGCCGCCACCAAAGGTAACAGCACCGAGCGCCATGTCTATACTATGCGTTCCATCGACCACGAAGCAGAAGATGCTATAAACGCTTACGAAACTGAATTCGGTGCAGACGGCTTGCGGGCATTCCGCGATACTTCTGCTGGAACACAGGCGAATGTGTTCCAATCGAACACGCGGAGTGCTGAGCCGACACAGCCTAAGCAGTTCATTGCCCATTTCTATGTTGCAGAGGATATTCAGAAACGCGGCGCTCTGGACATCAAGGAGTTTCATTCTCTTGAAGATGCTCTGAACGCTTACCATAAACTCCCGAACAACCAGAGAAAAGCGCTGGGAGCAATGAATACCGAAGCTCTTCCGGGCAGTCTGGATTTTGTTCAGTGCGTAGACGGCAAGGACACCATTATTCAGGATTATACTAAGGTGGCAGGCTGGCAGAACGCCGAAGTCCTTAACAGTATCGCTCAGATCGAACGATCTCTCAACACCAGAGAAGCTGTGTCTGTTCCTGCGGAGAATGTGTTCCAATCGAACACGCCGGAAGAACCGGACAGCGACCGCTATGAGATCTACCAGCTTACGGCTGATCCAGCCAATGCAAAACTACTGTTTACTTCTTACGACGGGATTCATGCGGGCGGCATGACGATAAACCGCAGCAACTACGAGCTGAAATATTCCGCACCGCTCACCCCGGATACCACATTGGACAACATTTATGATCAGTTCAATATCAACCGTCCTGCCGACTTCACCGGTCACAGCCTGTCGGTTTCGGATATTGTGGTGCTGCATCGAAATGGACAGGATACCGCGCACTATGTGGACAGCATCGGCTTTGCCGATGTACCGGAGTTCCTTACCGAACAGACGCAGGAAAATGTGTTCCAAAGGAACACGCCGCCGGAGCGCGATGTGTTCGAGGGCAATTCTCCGGCAGAACGCGCAGAACTTGCCGCGTCTGATCCAGACAATGATGTGTTCGATGGGAACACATTGACTGAAGCGGTACAGAGCGCCGAAGCGCATACTGCCGAGGACAGCGATCTCAAAACCGCAAAGCAGTTGATCAACGATTACTGTATCGAGGAATTTGATACAATGGCGGACTTCTCCGACCTTTCTGATGTTGGTCTGGCATACAGCACAACGGTGGACGATGAGCATGAAATACAGGTCAGCGCCGATCTGAACACTTATTGCATCAATTACGCCGTAGATGGTGAAACGGTTCACAGCGTTTCGTTCGATAGTCTGCATGAACTCAACGATCATTTTGCAAGCCTCTATTTCGACGCGATGATCTCCGATGCAGAATACTACTATTACGAACTGCACCCGAATGAGAAAACGGAGAATGTGTTCCAGTCGAACACACCAGCCGACAACTCTATCATGGTGCGCTGTGAATGGAGTGAAAGCAGTGCGTTTGAGGACGGCAAGGTTTATCCCCTTGCTGAGTTTGACCGCTTAATGAGAAAAGCGGATGAGGATTTTGTTTCCGGTCGGGAAAACATCGAGCAAAAGTATGGTTCATTGGAAAATGCTTTCAATGCCGGATATGAAGAAGCATACCAGTATGCCGGTTACAATAAAACCAAGTTTACGCTTTTGCTGCCGGATGGCAGAACATTCACCGAGCGTCAGGATATTGGTGACGGTGACGGCGGCCTGCTGGATTTCCTTAGTCAGTATCCGGCTTATAATGATATTATGCCGATGCTGCGTGAAGCAGCAGGAAGTATGCCGGAACCGGAGAATGTGTTCCATTGGAACACGCAGGACTACCATGCAGGCGATACCGTTTATCTGGATGGCAGGCCGTTCGAAATCACCGAGATTGGCAAACTCAATATACAGCTCCGCGACCCGGCGCAGCCTTATCCGATTTTCCGGTCGGAAAGCCGAGAAAGCCTTGCGCGGCTGATGGCGCAGGACGAACGCAATGCGGCACCCGAAGTGTTCCAATCGAACACGCAGGAAACTGCTCAGACGGATGGCGCACAGCCGGTATCCATTATGATCGACGGCAAGTGGACAGAGTTTCCCTCGGTGCAGGAGGCTGAAAAAGCCTCGCTTGAGGAATACCGCAATGCGCTGCGCCGCAATCCGCCTACTTTCCATATTACCGATGACAACCTCGGCAACGGTACGCTTGGAGAAAAATTTGACCGAAACCTTGCGGCTGTCCGCCTGCTGAAAAGTCTGGAAGCCGCAGACCGTCCTGCGACTGCCGAGGAACAGCAGGTGCTCTCTCAGTATGTCGGCTGGGGCGGCATGGCAAGCGCGTTCAGTCCCGACAACCGCCGCTATGAGCAGCTACGCAGTCTGCTCACTGAGGACGAATACAAGGCCGCGCGTGCGTCTGTCCTGAACGCGCACTACACCTCGCCCACGATCATCCGCGCGATCTATGACGCTGCGGCTCAGTTCGGCTTTGAAAACGGCAAAATTCTGGAGCCGTCTATGGGTGTCGGCAACTTCTTCGGTATGCTGCCGGAGCGCATGAAGGACAGTCAGCTCACCGGCGTGGAGCTGGACAGCATCAGCGGCCGCATTGCCCGCAAGCTGTACCCGAATGCTGACATTAAAATCACCGGTTACGAGAATACCAAGTTCGCGGATAACTCCTTTGATTGCGCCGTCGGCAATGTGCCGTTTGGTGATTACAGCCTGCACGATAAGCGGTATGACAAGGAGCATCTGCTCATTCACGATTATTTCTTTGTTAAGTCGCTTGATAAGGTGCGTCCGGGCGGCGTTGTTGCCTTTGTCACCTCAAAGGGTACGCTCGACAAGGCAAACCCTGCCGCACGCCGCTTAATGGCCGAGCGTGCCGACCTGCTCGGTGCAATTCGTCTGCCCAATACGGCATTCAAGGCAAATGCCGGTGCCAGCGTTACCACCGACATTCTGTTCTTGCAAAAGCGTGACACGCCGCCGGAGCAGCTGCCCGCATGGACGGAAACCGGAAAAAATGCAGACGGCATGGAGCTGAACAATTACTTCTTGCAGCACCCGGAAATGATTCTGGGTACGATGCAGGAGGTCACAACTCAATACGGTAAGGATACCGCCTGTGTCCCCGATCCGAATGTCGAACTGGAAGATCTGCTCTCCGCAGCAGTTCTTCACCTCGGTCACGAGAATGTGTTCCAGTCGAACACGCTCATTGAGGACGATGTGTTCCAATCGAACACGCAAGAACCGCCTGCACCAGAAACCGCTGATGTGTTCCAGTCGAACACGCCGATGGAAGAGCTGCGTCCGTTCTCCTATGCTGTGCAGGACGGTAAACTAATGTTCAAAGAAGCAGACGGCAATCTTGTACCGTCCGAAATGAACGCTACTGCTGTTAAACGTGCTATCAGCATGATCGGTATTCGAGATGCTGTGCGTAATCTGATCGAAGCCCAGCGTGACGGCTGTGACGATGAGCAACTTCATGCTTTGCAGGCAGACCTCACGCAGAACTACGATACATTCGTAAAGGAGTTCGGCAATATTCATAAGCGCGGCAATAAACTGGCTTTTCGAAAAGATGCTGGGTATCCGCTGCTGCTTGCACTGGAAAAACTGGACGATGAGCAGAATGTAATCGGCAAGACCGCCATTTTCAGCAAGCGCACGATCAGTCCGCATATTGTTGCAACACACGCAGAAACGCCAGAGGATGCGCTCGGTCTGTCGCTGGCAGAACGCGGCAAAATCGACTTTGCATATATGTCCGCACTGCTTGGCGGTATGCCGCAGGAACAGATTACTTCTTCGCTGCGACAGCAGATCTTTCTCGACCCGCAAACACAGGAATGGCAGCCTGCGGACGAGTATCTTTCGGGCAATGTACGTGCCAAACTTGATATTGCACGCGCAGCCGCGCAGAGTGACCCGGATTTTGCTGTTAATGTGCAGATGCTGGAGCGCGTGCAGCCGGAGCCGTTGACCGCCGCAGACATCAATGTAAAGCTCGGCACAATATGGATACCGCCGGAAGACATCGACCATTTCATCCGCGATGTGCTTCATCCGCCGTTCTATGCACTGAACAAGATTAAAACCTCGTATTCTGATGCTGCAAAGCTCTGGTATGTATCCAATAAGAGTGTAGATAAAGACCCTCATTCGCTGGCATATACGAAATACGGCACTTCCCGCGTGAATGCTTACGAACTTCTGGAACTGTCACTCAATCTGCGCGATGTGCAGGTCAGTGATGTAAAAATCATAGACGGCAAGGAAAAGCGTATTCCGAATACCAAGGAAACCATTAAGGCAAGAAACGCACAGGACGCACTTCGTCAGGCGTTCAAGGACTGGGTATTTGATGATCCTGCGCGCCGCGAACGACTTGTGGGTTATTACAACGAACATTTTAATACCACCCGTCCGCGCGAATTTGACGGCAGTCACCTCACTTTGCCCGGTATCAATCCAAGTATTCAGCTATATTCTCACCAGAAAGATGCAGTTGCTCGTATCCTTTACGGCGGCAATGCGCTGCTTGCACACTGTGTCGGTGCTGGCAAAACATGGACGATGGCTGCGGCAGCAATGGAGCTGCGGCGGCTCGGACTTTCTCACAAGCCGATGTTCGTCGTGCCGAACTCGCTGACCGAGCAGTGGGGCACAGAATTTCAGCAGCTCTATCCCGGTGCAAATATTCTGGTTGCCACAGAAGCGGACTTCACTAAGGAGAACCGCAAGGCGTTCTGCGCACGCATTGCCACTGGCGATTACGATGCGGTCATTATCGGCCATACACAGTTCGAAAAAATACCGCTATCGTCGGAAAACGAGCGCAGGCACATCGAGCGGCAGCTTGATACTCTGGAACTCAGTCTGACCGATGCAAAGCGGAACAAGGACTTAAACTTCACTGTAAAGCGGCTGGAATCCTCGAAAAAGAAGCTGGAAACTCGTCTGGAAAAGCTGATGGACGCAAAGGAAAAAGACGATGTTGTTACCTTTGAAGAACTCGGTGTTGACCGGCTGTTTGTCGATGAAGCAGACGAGTTTAAGAACCTTGCTTTGTTTACAAAAATGCGCAATGTCGGCGGTATCAACACAAGCGCAGCGCAGAAAAGTGAAGATATGCTCGCTAAGTGCGAATATCTGAACGAGAAAACGGATTATCATGGCGTATGTTTTGCAACCGGCACGCCGGTTTCCAACTCCATGACCGAGCTGTACACAATGATGCGCTATCTCCAGAACGATACGCTGGAAAGTGTCAACATGACCGACTTTGACAGTTGGGCGTCTAACTTTGGCGAAACCGTTACAGCGATGGAACTGGCGCCAGAGGGAACCGGCTACCGCACGAAAACGCGCTTTGCAAAGTTCTGCAATCTGCCGGAACTGATTAACCTTTGGCGGCAGGCGGCAGATATTCAGACCGCCGATATGCTTGATCTCCAGCGCCCGGAAGTGGAATACCACAATGTAAAGGCACAGCCAACAGCAGCACAGCAAGCCATGGTGCAGGAACTCGGCAAACGCGCTGACCGCGTGCGCAGCGGTGCAGTCGCACCCTACGAGGACAATATGCTCGCTATCACCAATGACGGACGCAAGCTCGCGCTCGATCAGCGGCTTGCAGACTCGTCCCTGCCGGACAATCCGGGCAGCAAGCTCAATATGGTCGTGGAAAATGTGTTCAATACATGGGAAAGCAGCAAGCCGACCAAAGGCACACAGCTTATCTTCTGCGACCTTGCGACACCCTCTGCGGCAGGCAAGGACAGCGGTCGTTTCTGCTCCTATGACGATATACGGGATAAGCTGATCGCCAAGGGTGTACCGGCTGACCAGATCGCATATATTCACGATGCGGACACACCGGCAAAAAAGAATGCACTCAGCAGCAAAATGAAATCTGGTGCAATCCGCGTGTTGATTGGCTCGACTGCCAAGATGGGCGCTGGCTTCAATGTGCAGGAACGCCTTGTTGCGCTGCATCATGTCGATTGCCCATGGCGTCCGCGTGATGTAGAGCAGCGTGATGGTCGTATTCTCCGTCAGGGCAATACAAATGAAAAGGTACATATCTATCGTTATGTTACTGAGGGTACATTCGACAGCTACAACTGGCAGACGGTCGAGAACAAGCAGAAGTTTATCTCGCAGGTCGTAACCGGCAAATCTCCGGCGCGCACCTGTGATGATATTGACGATGCTGCGCTGTCTTATGCCGAGGTTAAGGCGCTTGCTGCCGGTGATCCAGAGATCAAGGAGCGCATGGAACTTGATGTTTATGTGCAGAAACTATCCGTCCTGCGCACTGCATACCACAATGACCAGTATAAGCTGGAGGACGATGTAAATGTGAACTTGCCGCACAGCATTGTTAAGAAAGAAAACATGATTGCGGCGCTGAAAAGAGATCAGGCAACGCTGGACGCAAATCATGCCCAGACAGAGGGCGCAACCTTCCGTATCGAACTGAACGGAAAAACTTACACAGCTAAGGACAAGGCCGGTGAAGCGTTGCTGACCATGATAGCGGATGAACGCAGGAAGATTTCGCAGAACATGGAAGGCAAGCTGTCATATGATGACACACGCTCTATCGGTTCGTACTGCGGCTTTAAGCTGGAACTGAAGCGTTCGCTCATGGACGAGGTGCGTATCTGTATTCATGGTGCAACCAAGCGTATGGTTGAACCGGGTGATAATGTGGCCGGCTGCATCCAGCGTATGAACAACGCTATGAATGACATCGGAAAGTTTATCGGTGACAACGAGCAGAGCCTTGCTCGCCTGCATGAGCAGCTTGATGAAGCCAAGGTCAACCTCGGTAAGCCATGGCCGCTGGAGGACGAGTATCAGCAGAAGATCTCTCGCCTTAACGAACTGAACTACAAACTTACGAGACACAGTTCTCCACGGAAATCGGCCGATTTAGCAGAGCCAGAGTTGTGATGTATTAGTCATAGAGATAAAGGTATTCTGCGATTTACATACAACAAGACTTTGCAACAGTTCGAACGATTCTGGCTCAAAAATAATAAGCTGAGGGTAAACCTCAGCTTATTATTTTCACTTCACCATATCTATCCAAAAGCCACCGGTTATTAGCAGAACGATTGTCATTACAAGGATATATAACCCATAATAGCCTTCGACATTGTGCTTAAAAATTGATAATTCACCATTTTTCTTTTTCAGAGATTCTTTATATATTGACGCTATAAACGATGGAATAAGAATCCATACCGGAAAAGAATCAATAGAAAATAGATCACAGATGATCATCCATGGCACCAAAATAACGCCTATAATTCAACAACATACAAAATTTTGATAACATAGTAAGTTGTTTTCATGTGGACTCACCTCTTAATCTATGTCTATATTAGGCTTTGATTGTATTGGAAATCATAGTCTTGCTCTCCGACAGCGAACCCTTATACGCCGTTACCACGGCAGATACGCGGTATGTCTTGCGGAGCACTGCCGAATATATATCGCTATGATGCTTCGTATTTATCTTGAGCATCAGACAGTCGGCGCTAAAAACTCAAGCTCCTTTGTTTGTCCAATGTACAACCTGATTACGACAGAAAAATGGTTCCTTTGGCATAGGTTCCAGTGTCACCCTTTGTCAGTTTAATATAATATTTTTCCTTTGCATCAATGCTCGGAAATACGATATGTACTTTTTCACCGTAATTCACGTCAATTCCATCTACAAAAGTATTTTTCTTTTTTTTATAGAGTGCGACTGTATAGCTGGTGTCTTTCTTATTGCCAGTTGTAGCAGATACTTCTACATTAAGGTATCCATATGGATTCAGGAAACAATAGTTTGTGTATGTGTAGTTCTTAAAATTGAATGTTCCAGTATAAGTTTCTTTTCCCAAGTCGTATACGGATGTGGGGATACTATTACCACGCGCTTGCACATCGACCAACAAATTCTGACTGTATTTCTTCATATTCTGTTCGATTTCTTCATCCGAAATCGGTTCAGATGATACGATATACGGTGCACTCTCATCATTTTCTGTCACAGTCGAATATGTATCAGTAGTGTCTTCATCTAACGAAAATGCACCATTTTTCTGATATTCGTTATATTCAGCAAGGATTTCTTCATCGGATTGCGGGACAGAAGAAACAATCATTGCTGCAGAGGAAAGTTCCGTATCATCGGCTTTTCCGTCTCTGCGCGTTGCACCTGCGCTCATCATCAACGCCGAAGCTGCCATACAGCCTGCGAGCGTTACGCTCATCATTTTCTTGAACTTAGTCATGTTGACCTCCTGTTCTCATGCTTTCTGTGATAGCCATACAGATAATGTACGGCTCCATACCTTTCATTGGACACTTGCGCCGATCTGGAAAATCGGCTATACTATATCTATCCACATAAGTCCGATGCACCGCTGATGCGGTGAGGTGTCCAGCCTTTTCGGTTTTATGTGGATTTTTAACAAAACATTGGAATCACCTCATACCACAAGCATATGACACCCACACTCTATGAGTAAATGTTCAGTGCTAATTCAACTTTTTAAGGCAGTTTTACTTGAACTCCGCTATCACACTTCCGCCACTAATCATATAAGTCGGTTTGACTGTTATCTGGTAAATACCATTAGATCTGATATTTGCAGTCCAAGATTCGTTTGTCATCAGCGTTGCATAACTGTTGTTCCAAACATACTGATTGTTGGAATTAAGGCGATATATGGTGATGATTAAACCCGCATTATCTGGTTTCCAAACGCCAGTGAAGGTAATCTTATCTCCCGCATCAAGGGACAACTTTGTCCATCCCACTTTTTCCTTTCCAGCCGCAAGACCTGTCAGATCACAGGGAAAAGAGATACGTGGACTAATCGAGCTTTCTTCGGAAACCTCGATATCAGACATATCGGTTGCAACCGCACCGGAGTTCAACATCAGAGCAGAAACAGCCATACAACCTGCGAGCGCTACACTTAGCATTTTCTTAAACTTATTCATAGTATACCTCCGCATTTTAGTTTATGCTCTAAGATTGTTGTAAAGTAATTACACCGACCTTTGTTTTCTGTTATTATGATATCTATCGAAAACTATGTTACATCAAAATCCAAAACCGTGGATAACATAATTATCCATATAAGCCCAATACACCGCTTGCGTGGTGAGATATGCACTTTTTCGGTTTTATGTGGATTTTTAATAAACCATTGGAATCACCTCCGATCTTATTATCAGCATTAAGCCTTGATTGTCTTGGAAATCATCGTCTTGCTTTCCGACAGCGAACCCTTATATGCCGTTACCACAGCTGATACGCGGTATGTCTTGCCAGATGATACGGAATAACTGCCGCTGATAGATGCCTTGCGTCCATTCTGATCATCAGACCAGGTCTTCACAGTACTCCACGACAGTCCATTCTTCACCTGCAGGTTCGCAGTGATCTTGCATCGGGTAGCGATACCGTTCTGTCCGCGGACCCAGCCATCTACATACGCCTTGCCACCGGAGATGGAAAAAGTGATGTCGGCGTCGTTGATGTAATCCATGCAGGGTGCGACAATGGTCTGTGCCGCACAAGTCTGTTCGGTGTGCGCACTATCTTCCAACGCCATTGCCTGCGGCATTGCTGCTGCGAGCAAAGAAGCAGACAGACATACGCCAGAAATCAGAGTTTTTACTTTGCTGTTCATAATAGAAAAGCCCCTTTCATTTTTTCTTATTCACTGTAACGAACGAGAGCACCCGTTTGTGACACATCAGCCAAAAAAATTTTTCGGGTAATATCTGTTCGTTTGTACATGGTAACGAACGAGGATACCCATTTGTGACACCAACGCAAAAAATTTTTTCATTGCCCTGAAATTGCATTTAGAAACGCTTTGTGCTATAATCTGCTAAAATCCACTAAGGCGGTGTCAAATGCTAATTTATCTCGCAGCCATCAGTTCCGATGAAGATAAATCCAAGTTCGAGCTGATATACCGGCAATATCGTAATCTGATGTACTATGCTGCAAACCAGATCCTGCACAACAGCAGTGATGCCGAAGATGTCGTGCATCAGGCTTTCTTAAAAATAGTCGAAATTCTTGATACGATTTCCGAAATAAAGAGTCACAAAACGCGCTCACTCATCGTTACTATTACCGAGAGGAAAGCAATCGACCTCTATCGCTCCAAGAGCCGCACCGCTGTCCTGCCGTTGGACGAGACATACATTGGCAGCGTAGCGGCGAACGAAATCGAGCATATGGCGGAAAGTGATGCGATCGCCGCGGCAATCGCTGCTTTGCCTGCGCGTTACCGCGAAGTGCTGCTTTTGCGCTACGACAACGGCTTTTCTTATTCTGAAATTTCCAAAGCACTGGATATGACCGAGGCAGCAGTGCGCAAAACCGTACAGCGCGCGAAAGAGGCTTTGCAGCGCACATTACAGATACAGGAGGAAGATACCGATGAAGATAACCGATGATATGCTGTATCATCACGCGGAGGCTGCACGCGAAAAATGGCTATCCGAGACACTGCCGCCGCAGATACCGGAGCACAAGTTCTCCGGGAAATTCGACCGAAAGATGCGCAAACTGATCCGTGAGCAGCGCCATTCTGCGCAGTTCAATCGCCACATAAAGCTGTTGCAGCGTATTGTCGCAATTTTTCTTCTGGTATGCACCGTATCGTTCGGCGGCGTTATGACAGTAGACGCTTACCGCGAGAAAATCATTGAAACCGTCGTGCGTGTGTTCAACGAGCTGACAGATTATCGGTTCAGCAAAAGTGCAGATATGCCCGAAAGCATTGCATATGCGTTTCCGCCAACGCTTTCCTATATCCCGGACGGCATGAGCAAGGCGGAGGAAAACGCCGGAGAGCAGCTGTATACTGTCACATATGAGGGCGAGGACGGAAACTTTTTCGACCTGTCCTGCACTATCTTTACCGATGAAACGCAGACCGAAAAAATTCTCGATACCGAAGATGTGCAATCGACCGAGTTTGAGCTGCATGGAGAAACGGCAACGCTTTTCAGCAAGAACGGAGCTACCACGATCTTCTGGACGCATGACGATGTGCTGTATCACTTGTACGGTACAATTCCAGCTGATGAATTGCGCAAGGTCGCGGAGAATATTGAATAAAATGAAAAAACACCCCTCGTTCCAAGCATTCGCTCAGAACGAGGGGACTTTTCGCTTTTGGCCGTTAATCTTAACGGTAGCAATCTCAATGCTTTCGGCAGTGTACGATTTTATCTTCTGCGCAATTATCAGACTTCATAAGCTCCTCAATCACGCGCAGCCGTCTGCGGAAGAAACGAACGCGCGATACCGACACAATAGTTAAGATTGCACCGAAAATAACTTCGCAGATAATCGCGATTTTCAGTACCCACATCTTAATGATTTCCCAAAAACTTTCCGCAACCAATACGGGATAAGCTGAATGAGCATCTTCAATTATAAGATAAGTCATCATACACCCACCGATAAAAAGGAAAAGATACACTAATAAATCCCTTTTGAAATACTTATATCTCTTGTATGTTTCTTGATGTTTGGTGGCCAGTTCCTGACCACCAAATCGTCCGAAATATTCCTTATCCTGCTGTATCTGCATAACAGAGAACGAATAAAAACCGCTCACTTCGTTAAGATGTTCACACTCTTTACGCAGTTTTTCTTTCCAGTTCATAGATACCTCCTGTTGCTTATTTAGGGCGCGCAAACCCATACATATGTGATTTCCAGTACGAATTGGATAGGTCTGCGTAACCGATTGGATTTCCGCAATGCAACATTTTACCGTTGCCTACATAGATACCGATGTGCGAGATCGGTTCGGGGCAATCGTAGGTGTTCGCAAAGAATACCAGATCACCCGGCTGTGCCTGCGAGGCCGAGATTGGTGTGCAGCGCAAGTAGATACCATACGCTGTCATTCGCGGGAGATTGCATACGCCGGACTGCGTGTAGACCCAGCAGATAAAGCCGGAGCAGTCGAACGAGGTCTGCGGAGTAGAACCGCCGAACACATAAGGCATACCGATGTATTTCTTTGCTTCGGTCATGAGCTTCTGGAAGGTTTCACTGCCGTAAGCTGCGCCGCCGGTATACTGCTGAACCAGCATAACATAGAACATATTGCCGTAATTGTACCGCCAGCCGCCATTTTTCGCAGTAGAAATAGCGTTTTTGTAAGTAACACGCACACCGCCAGAGTGCTGCTTTGCAAAGCTCTCCGCCAGCTCAAAGGAGTATTTCTTACCGTTTTTCGCTACATAGTCAAGGAAACCGCCGCCGTAGTTGTACGCCTGTACAATGCTGTCACCGTCTACACCGAGCTGCTTTGCTCTTTTAACCAGTTCGGCATAGTATTTGCAGCCCTGATTGATAGATGCTTCCTTGTCCTTGATTGCACCGGGCGGCAGTCCGGCACTCTCCGAGGACTGCATAACATCAGCCAACACGCCGCCGCTCTCGACTTGAATAATCGCCAGCAGTGTGCCCACATGATCGGAGATACCGTACTGCTTGGCGTATTTCTCTACAAGTGCCTGCAAGGCGAGAACTTCCGGGGATAGGTTTGCCGCAGCCGAACCGAATATCGAATTCAGCAGTCCTTGCAGATCGTTGCGGTACTTATCCAGCAGCTCCTTCAGCGTTGTGCGCTGCATTTTCGTAAATCCGTACTTGTCCGCAGCCTGGTCAGCAGTCAGTGCATTGATCTGCACATGAAGGATACGGGTTTTATTCACGACCGTAATCCACTTGGTATAGGGGTTCATATCTTTGTATACCTGCGCCAGAATCGCTTTTTTCTTATCGTCGATTTCGATTACATCAAGGCCGTCTTTTTCGGTTGTTTTAACTGCAAACACAGCTAACACTTCAACATCGTTGGCATAGTTACCCTCATAGACAACCTGATCGTAACTTTCGCCGGACAGCACTTCTTCGCTCCATGCAAACTGCGCATTGACATAGGCCGTCTGGACGGTCGAGAGCTTGTCGTTTTCTGCCGCCTGCGCGTCGGCAAAGAAAAGGCCAAGCACCGATGCGACCATCGCAGCCGGAGCCGCGATCATGCACATAACCAGCACACCTGCGAGAATCGGAATCAGCGCTTTAGATTTCGCAAACCGCACAGTAAACTGAAAAGCGGACTTCATTGCTGCCGAAAATCCTTTTTTCACTATACCGTTTGCATTAGTCGGCAAGGTCTTTCCGGCGAGTTTCGCAGCCTGCTGACGTTTCATTTTCTTCACACCAGCTTTGCGCGCCTTGATGCGGTAGCGCATACTCTTTTCGCTGCGCTCCGCAGCAGCTTTCCGCACCCGCGCATTATAAGCGGTGGCAGCGGCTTTACGCTGCTGTACAGTGCGTATCTTTGTCTGTGCAGAATGGGACGGGCCGTATACGCTGCTTCCTGCTTTATTCCGCGCTGAACTGTACACCTTAGATGCCGTACTCTGCGGCGTGCGGTACTGCGCACTCTGCCGCTGCTTGATCTGTACCGCTGCTTTTTTCTTTGCTGCGGCTTTGGCTCGCACAGCAGCGGTCGTGCGCTGCCGCCGCATAAACTGTTCACGCACTGCACCGCGCGGCGTAGTGGCACCATGCGCTGTGCGGATACGGTATTTCTGATACTGCTTTACCTTAACGCGGCGGATATTCTTATTTTCGCGTGTGGACTTGTAGGTAAGTCGTATACGCGCTTTGCCGTCTGCACTGCGATACCGCTGTGCGGTACGAACGACGGACTTGCGCGCACGATAATCTTTCACCACGCTATCCGCGCTCCGGTACAGGGAGCGTGCGGCCTTGCGAACCGGCTTTGCAGCAAGCTCTACGCCGACATAGGCGGCATCGTGCATACGGCGCTGTATCTGCTCGGTTGCTTCTGCCGCTGCATTGCTGCTGGCCTGTTCTTCTTTTTTATCGTTTATCGTGCGGACGGCTGTTGCAATCGCAAATCGCTTGATTACACGCTTCTTGCGGGACTTTTTCTTTTCGGCACCGTCTGTACCCGGTACTCCGAAAGTCTGCTTAGCACGCAGCTCCGCGCCCGCACGAGTGCTTGCTCCTCCCGTATTGCGATAGGTCTTGTTGTCAGTGCGGCTGTAAGATACCCTGCGCCCGGTCGCGGGCGCAGAATGTACCTTTGCAGCATCACTTTTGTCCTTGTATTTATACACCATTTGGCTTTACCTGCTCCCGGTCTGCCGGTTTTGTGGTCATGAGCTTGTACAATTCCGTATCTTCCGGGAAGCTGTTCACAAACGGGATAAACGCGCCGCCGAACTTCATCAGGCCGCAGCCGGGGTCGGCGTTTTCGACATAGGAAAGCTGTGTGTCCGAAATGTTCAGCAGTTCTGCCAGTGCCGCGCGGTCAGATGCAGACTGCGAAAGCATAATAAGAAACTCGGAGTTTGCCAGCATCCAGCAGGCGTCCTTGCTCGTCAGCATCTCACCGACATTTTGCGTAATGCCGGTCATATAACCGGCGCGCTTACGAACCTGCTTCCACATTCTGAGGAAGAAATTCGTTGCAAACGGATACCGGAAGAAGATAGAGAACTCGTCCACAAAGACCCATGTGCGTCTGCCAGAACGCCAGTTTTGGATCACGCGGTTGTAAATGCTCTCCAGAATAACGAGCATACCCATCGGGAGAAGCTGCTCACCGAGGTCGAGAATATTGTAAGAGGTCAGGCGGTTATTCTGGTCTACATTGGTTTTCTGTGCGAAGATGGACAGCGAACCGGAGATAAACAGCTCCGCTGCCAGCGCAAGCTCCTGCGCTTCCGGCTCCGGCTGTTTCTTGATCTCAGCCTGCAAGTCGGTCAGTGTCGGTGCATTGCCCTTGTAACCGCTGGCGATATACGGACGGTAAACAGCCTGTACGCAGCGGTCAATGATGGAACGATGCTGCGCTTTGAGATCGTCCTGCATGATCTGCTCAAACAGCGACAGGACGAACTCGGACTTGTCCGGCAGAGGGTCTTTGCCGTCATCAGCATAGCCTTTCTCCATGTCCAGCGCGTTGATGCGTACCGCAGACGAACCGGAAATGTCGATCATACTGCCGCCGAACGCGCCGACCATCGGCGTAAACTCTCCCTCCGGGTCGAGCACCAGCACATCATCGTGCGTGGACAGCAGCACATAAGCAATTTCCTGTTTAACAGAGAAAGACTTGCCTGCACCGGATACACCCAGTCGGATACAGTTACCGTTGAGCAGATTTGCGCGGTTGGCAACAATGAGGTTGCCGGAAACGGCGTTGTTTCCGTAACAGATGCCACCCATCTGCTGGATTTCCTGCGCAGAAAACGGTGTAAGGATGGAAACATTGTCAGTAATAAGCGTGCGCTGCTGCTGTACGCTGCGCAAACCATACGGGAGTACGGTGTCCAAACCAATGTCCTGCTGATAGGCTAATTTCGTCAGATTGCAGCCGAAACCGCTTGCAATTTCCTGCAAGCTCTCTGTATCGGCGTTAAGCTGTTCCAGCGTTTTTGCGGAGTGAACGATGGTGATGGTGGTCAGCATTAAACGCTGGTCATGCTCGGTAATATCGTCCATGTAGTCAGCAACAACCTTGCGCATCTGCTGGAACTCATACGGGATTTCCGCCGCGAAATTATTGTTGTTGTTCTGTCGCTGCTGCCAGCGGCCAATGTCGGATTCGACGCGCAGCGCAAGACCGTTGAGCAGCTTGTGTGCTTCCTGCGTGTTTATCGGCTCGATGTCCATAGACAGCATCATCTGGCGCGGCAGTCCCATGAGGTCGTGGATCAGCTCATCGGACAGGCGCGATGCGAACTCTTCGACGAAAAGCACGCGCATAAAGCCCTGATCTGTCTGGATATAATCTTTATGATAACGCAGTGCCAGAGGACAGAAAACATCAGCAATATTCTGCCCGCGCGCAATCATTTCGTCCAGATCTGCCTTTGTCATGCGGTGATCTGGGCGGAAAAAGTCATGCAGAATACGGAAACGGCTGTTATTGTCCTGCAAACGAATGGAGGACGCAAGGCGCTGCATACCGATGCTCAGGCTTTTGCCGGCACGACCGAAAAACTGCCGGGCATCGGTAATATTCTTACGCTTGGCAGTGAGGGTCATAAATTTCTGCTGAACGATGCCGTTACTGCCCTGCGCCTTGGACATAATCACCTGATTCAGTTCTGCGCGGTATTTGTCCATACCGTCATGCTGCTTGCGCAGGAACAGCGTTCCTGCGTTGGCTTCCTTGTCGAATATACTGTTTACCAGAGTGACTTTCATGCGGCTGTCTGCCGCAAGACCGTTCAGCACACGCCCCCAGCTGTCCAGAATGGTGCGCTGATCGTCCAGACTGGCTACGGCATAGTTAATATCGGAAAACGACCATGTCTGACTGAACTCGTTGTTTCCGACCTGCCAGATTGAATCCGGAAATACGCGCTTAACAGGGATAAGCTGCTGCACGCTGCGCGGCAGGCGTACCGGCTTTGTGGTTTTCTCCTGCTTTTCTTTTTTCTCTTTAATCGGTTTGGTTTTGCTCATTCTGTTCTACCTCGCTACTGTGTTCACTGATTTTCTGCTTTATTTTCTTGCGGCTCCTGCCTTTTTTAGATTGCTCTTCCGGCGTAAACTGTGCATAGAAGTTAGCAGAACGGTATACATACCAGCCGTTATGCATAAACATCGTGCGCAGCCATGAAAGAGCGAATTTTTCAAAGGGTAGACCATGAAAGGACACAAAGCCGATTGCTGCCGGAATTGCCGCCGCCAGAATACATACGACACTCGCAAGTTCTGTTCCAAGAAACGGCTGTAAGCCGAAGTTCGCGGCTGCGGCCAGACCTGCGGCAAGCAGACCGCAAACCGTCTGCCGCACGCTCAGACCCATGACTACGCCCTCGTGATAATTGCGTATCTCTCGATTTACATTTGACTCCATAACGCTCCACACTCCTTGTTACAGCGCAAACATTTCTTTAACGGTTTTATCTGCTGCCTTGACCATACTGCCCAGAATTACCATCTGAATAATAACCTTGAGCATATAAGTCAGCACCAGTCCAACGCCGCTGTCACCAAAATTGATTGGAAAATCTGAACCATCCACCGATGTAAAGGCATTAAATATGATGCAGGCAATAACGATTACGATTGCTTCCATGCACGCGCCGATTAAGCCTTGCATATAAGTCCGGCCATGTCGGCTGGTAAGTTCACCTGCAAAAGTGGACATGGGCAGCGGTGCCAGCGCAACATACATATAAATACGGAAAAAGCGTCCGTAAACCGTCATCAGCAGACTGATAGACAGCACAATAACGACTGCTGACAAAATCAGCGACACCAGATAAATGAATATCTGTGGGATAATCGAAGCATCTTCTATCGCGTTTCGTATATTTTCCGGCAAAGTGGCGGCAATCTCTGTCAGACCGCCCATCTGCGCTGCAATATCTCCGATAAAGCTGCCGCTGATCTTAAATATCAGTTTTATCACTTCCATGCCCTGTGAAATCAGTACCTTTGCAGCGACAAAACGAATCAGATAACCAATGATCTGCTCCGGGTGGCGAAATTCACGAAACGAAACCGTATGCTTAAAGAAACTCATGGCAAAAAACAGGACGAGCAGGCCGTAGCCTGCTCCCTGTAATGCGGTAAAGATTTTGGTAATTGCATTCCAGACCGCGCCGTTGTGAAAGGTTTCCGGGGACTGCGTGAGCATACTCCAAATAGAGGACAGTGTGGAGTTCCATAAGGTGATACAGTTTTCAATAATATCTACTACCCACATAGGAAATCAACTCCTTCGTGGATCAGGCTGCACCAATGCTGGTCAGGATTGCCTTTACAAAGTAAATCAGCAGACCACCGAGAATACAGAGAACGCCCTGCGTGCGCTGCGAAGCATCGTGCGACTGCACCGACATACCGAGCTGAAGCACGCCCCAGCCCGCGCAGATCAGACCAACAGCCTTAATCAGCGCAAAGATCGTGTCACTGAGCTTGTTTACCGCATTCAGCGCTTCATTATCTGCAAACGCCGGTACAACAGCAAGGCAGGCGATGATTGCCGTCATGGACAGCAGTCGGTGCGCAGTGCGGGCGCGATTGAGTGCTTTTTTGCTGCACAGCAGTGCAGCAGCTTTCTGAGTAAACTTGTTTTTCATAATTTATTCTCCTTTTTGGGGGGATTGTGGAGGAATAACGAAGTATTCAAAGAGAACACCTCCGATTTCCTCTGGCTTGTATTTCTCGTCGATTTCATCGGCGGGAATCTCAACATGATATTTGTGGAACGGAATATGTTCCGGTGGTGAATACGCTTTTGCCTTACCGTCACCGGCAAGCCATTGTACATTTGGGTGCTTTTGCAGCACATATTTCTCATCGAACACTGGGCGTTCGCCGCGCATGAACAAAATCGAATACTGATTTTCCATGCGGCTTATGGCATCAGGTGTCATAAGCTCTGTACCAACCTTCTGGTCATTCTGGCTGGACGAACCATGCGTACCTCTGGTCTGCGAGGTCGTTTTTGAGAAGATCGTTTCCTTGCCCAGCCGTTCGGACACATATTTGTGGGTCGCGGTATCATTGCCGCCAAGATACAGAAACTCGTCACACTGCGCCATCAGCGATTCCCATTCCTTTTCGAACATAGTCTTGAGCTGTCCGATGTCTTGCAGAATAACTGCACAGGACAGATTGTAGGAGCGGCAAGTGGACAATACATTGTCAAAGCGGTCCGGGGGCGGTGTGTTATAGAACTCGTCCATAATGAAGCGCACATGACGCGGCAGTCTTCCGCCGTATTCCCGTTCTGCGCGGTCGTAAAGCTGCTGAAAAGCCTGCATATACATCATGGAAACAAGGTAGTTGAAACTGGTGTCGTTGACCGGCGTGCAGACGAAAATAGCGCGTTTCTTCTCACCGAGCGATGCTAAATCCATTTCGTCCTCCATCGTCATGTCTGCAATCTCGTCCAGCATGAAGTGCTTCAGACGCGAACTTGCCATAATCAAAATGGATTTTGCGGTCTTGCCTGCGGCGAGCTTGTATGCCTCCCAATACTGATTGGCAATGTGTTCTGGGTGCTCTTGGGCAATTTCAGCAAATAGAGTATCTACTGGATTTTGTTTACCCTCGTCTTCTTCGCTGGCCTGCGCGTTGCGGAGCAGGAACATCACTGTTGCGAAATTCTGATCTTCCGGATCACACTCCAGATAGATAAACAGCACCAGAGCCGTTACGAGCGTTTCTTCGGCGCGCTCCCAAAATGGGTCGCTGCTGTGCGAGCCTTTCGGCGTGGTCGCACGAAACAGCAGCGTTACAAGCTGCACACAGTCTACCTCGGAACGCAGATAGCGGAACGGATTGTACATATTACCACAGCGGCGTTCGCCTTCTTTGAGGTTAAACACCTTGATGTCGTAACCCTCGTGGAGCAGGAACTCTGCACAGTCACGCAGCAACTCACCCTTCGGGTCACAGATAATATACGAGCAGTTTGCTTGCAAAATCTCCGGTTTCGACACCGAACGGCTCTTACCTGTACCGGAACCGCCGATAACCATCATATTGAGGTTGCGCTGGTGCCGGAATACATCAAGGCCAATGCGTGTGTGCATGGTCAGCGGTATGTTCTGGTCTACATGAACCGCAAGTGCTTTCCGTTCTTTGCGGCGCTGGCGTTCTTCTTCTGTTAGCTTTCCGGTGATAAATTCTGCACATAAAGCGACGAAACTCGCTATGCGGTGAAGCATTTGTTTCACTTCAACCGTAAATTTATCGTGATACCGGTACTTGCTGTCTATCTGCTTGGCGTTGCCCCATTCGGCAGAGCCGTATTCTTCGCCCGGGCGGCGCTTGCGCTGGCTGTCCCGATAGAGCATGATGCACAGCGCATAAGCAGCAAGTGCGATCAGTACAGCTTTCAAGCTGTACTGGTTAAAGGAAAAATGCCAGGGCTGTTCTATTGCTGTTCCGAAAGCGTTTATCCAGTCGATCAGCGTTCGTCCCGGCGCAGCGCAGCTGCCGCCGATCAATCCGAGCCAGATAACCGGCAGAGCGAACACCACCAGAGTGGTGGTGCTCGCTGCCGAACCTCTTTTGTCCGGTCGCATAGGTGTTACCTCTGGTTACCGGATGCAATCAGAATATCGTTATACGCCCAGAAGTTCATCGGAACATCGGTGTATCGGATACCGCTTACATCGGTGGACGAGAGCGTGCGTCCCATCGTGCGGTTGACTACTGCCGCCGCCTCTGCGCGGGTAATGTAGTCATACGGACGGAATGTGCCGCCCGGATCACCCTTGACCCAGCCGCGATCCGAGCAGTACGCAATAGCGGCTGCGTTCGGCGCGGTGGAATACACATCGGTAAAGCGATTGGAGCCGTTATAGTCCGAAGTGGTATCCAGACGGTAGATCATTTCAACGAAATCCGCGCGCGTGATCGCCGCATTGGGATTAAAATAAGTGCTGCTGTCTACAATGCCGCCGTATACGAACGCAGACAGTGCATTAGAGTAGTAGCTGTTTACCTGCACATCAGAGAAGCCGCTGCTGTTGGTATACTTGCTGCCGCTTGCGTTGGTCATGCGTGCAAGAAGCTGTACCGCTTCGGCGCGCGTGAGGTTCTGCTTCGGATGGAACTGCGAGTTATAACCAACAAAGAACGGCGTTTTAACTGAACGGTCAATGTAAATCTTGCCGTTTGCACCATTACCGGTGGTCGGCTTGACCGCAGAACTCGATTTCACAGCGGTCGCGGAAATCGTGACATTGTTCTTGATGTTGTCCACATAAACTGTCACATTGCCGTTGGAATTGCGCGTCATGTCGTAATCAACGCCGTTTACGCGGATATAAGACGCGCCTGCCGATACGGTGTTGGACTTTGTGCCGACCTTGAGTGTAATATCATCGACTGCGTAGCCGGAGGACGGCTTAACCGTAAAAGCAACATCCTTGCCGTCGCGCACCGACGAGCCGGAAATATCCTTGCTAATCGTGAGGTGCGACGCCGACTTGATGGTAATGCTGTGGCTGGTGTCGATGCGCTTTGCCGTAGCCGACACATAAACCGGCTTATCAACATCGTTGACATACAGGTGCAGCACACCATCGCTGTCAGTTTCCATCTTGCAGGTCTTGCCCGCAACGCGGATAGAGGTCGCATCTGCATCTACGGTGCGGCTGCTATCGTCCAGCCGGAGCGTTACCTCGTCCAGCGCATAGCGGTCATCATCGGTGACATAGATTTCGAACTCAATGTCTGTGCCGTTGTCTACGGTGCTGCCGCAGTCCTTGCGGATACGAACGCCGGAGCCTGCCGAAGTGTCAACGGTGAGGTGGTCAGTGTCGTAGCTGCTCTCGGCGCTGACGGTGATATTGCTCTGAAGGTCGGTCAGATAAACAGTGCAGCCGTCGCTGTTACCGGACACGCGATAAGCGTTAGACCCTACAAATACCGTATTGGTGTTCGGCGTGCTGTACGCTGTCTTGCCGTCTGCTTCGAGCGTCAGCGCGTCAATCGTATAGCCGCGCTTTGCCGAGAAAGAAACGGTATAATTGCTGCCTTTCTTGACAATATCGCGCGAAATTTCGCTGCTGATGCCGCGTCCGGTGCGAACAGTGACAAGCACCTCGTCGCTGTCCGGCTGACGTTCTGCGGTTTTCAGTTCAATCGTGGTCGCAGAGGTAACACCGCCGGAGTAAACTGTCAGCACACCGGCTGCATCCACACGAAAACGGAAACCGTTAGAGGTCACATCGCAGCCTTTGGAGAGCTGGACAGTGAACTTGCTGCCTCCAATCGTCAAGTCGGCGCTCGTGATGGCATACAGACGGTCAGGCGTTGCCGTCATGCTGTATGCATCGCCCTTATTGAGCGTAGTCGTGGCAGCGGATACGGTCGCGCCGGTCTGCGAGGTAGCTGTAACTGCAAATGCGGTGCTTACCGCTTCGGCAGACAGCGTAACATCGTCCGATGCTGCCGGAATATCGACGGTCGCGCGGATCACGCTTTCGCCGCCTGCGTCCGTCTTGGACTGATAGTGGATCGGATAAGTTACGCCGTTCAGTGTCAAATCATTGTCGAGGTGTACGACATTGGCGCGGTCGGTATACTTGCCGTCCGAGATGATAAGCGTAGACAGATCGTAGCCGTCCAGCGGCGAGAAATCGAAGCTCTGGCTGCTGTCCGACACCGGAATGATATGCCGCCCCACAGAAGACACCGAGTAACCGGTGCCGTTCTGCGTGGTGACGATACGATCGGTTTTCGGGGCGGTGTCCGCCGCAAAAGCGGCAGGACACAGGGCGAGCGATGCGGCAAGCGCCGCACAGATCAATCGTCTGATTTTCATAAACTTTCTCCTCTCTTTTCCTTACCAGCCGGTAGTCGGCAGGGTCGGCTTTTTATAAGTCGGTGCGCGGTAGATGGTGGTAGTCCATGCGTCATTCGACATGATCCACTGCTGGCTGTCATTCAGACCGCCAACATCTGCCTTATTAACAAACGAACTGCCGGAAGCCGACTTGCGAACCGTACCGTAAATATAGGCGTTATCCACCATACGGAAGCCGGACGGCACCGTACCGAAAATAAACATAATCTGCGTTACCGCTTCACCGGATTTCAGGCCGAGTGCGGTCGGCGTTGCTTGCAGGACGCGGTTGACAGACGGGTCGAGATTATCTGCCAGCGTGCGCGGTGTCTGATTGAAGTTGGTCTTATAAACCACCTTATAGGGGATACGGGTGTTATAAGTGCCGGTTACGATCTTATCCAGCTGTACCGCCTGATACGGCAGATTGTCGCGCCAGTAGAAGCTCGTCAGACGAATGGAGGAATTATTGGCCACGCGGCTGATCGTCCACTTCATCTGCATACCCGGCGTTACCTGCTTCGGACCGGACTTGCCGATTACAACATTGGTGTAAACGCTCTCGTCCAGAACCTCCAGACGGACGATCTGGCTTGCAAACTCGATTTCCGCTTCAAAAGTTTCACCGGATACACCGTAATACTTCGGTGCTTTGGTTTCCTTGATAGTGTAACGACCCAGCGGCAGCAGCTTGGAGATTGCAAGGCCGCGCTCGTTGGAAACTACCGTGTCTACAACATTCTGTGCCTTGTCGTAGATCTCAAAGGTTGCGCCCTGCAGGAGCGTACCTGCGGGCAGACCATTGATACTGTTGTAGTCCTTGGACTTTTTGATGACTTGGATCTGACCATACTGCGCTGTATTTTCCCATACAATCTCAGTGGTTTCGCCACGCTTTACGCGGAAGGTGCGCTCCTGTGTGTCGCGGATATATCCCGGTGCGGCCTGAATTTCTTCTGCGTAATATTTGCCCTCTTCCAGATCGTTTTCCAGCTCGATATAACCATCGCTGTCGGTGGTATACTCGCCAACAATGTTCTTATTCTTGTCTTTGATCAGGAAACGCACACCCGGAATAGGGTCTTTCGTCACGCTGTCAATCTTCTTGATGCGGACGCTGGACATCTTGGCATTTTCAAATTCCACTGTGGCCAGTTCACCAGCCTTTACAATAACATTCTTCGGATTTGTGTCGATACGGTAGCCATCGGGCGCCTTGATCTCGGTTACGACATAGATGCCGTCCTCCAGACCGGAAATGTTGACCAGACCGGCAGAATTGGAGGTATACTCACCGATGCGCTCGCCGGACACCTTCTCAACCTTGAATTTCGCGCCTGCGAGTGCTTCGCCAGTACCCTTAACCACCTTGCGAATCTGCAAGCCATACGCTTTTTTGTTGGTAAAGGTCAGCTCATAGGACTGACCGGCCTTGACCTCAATGGTCTTGGGGGTGTCCTGCAAGATATAGCCGGTCGGTGCCTTGATCTCGGTGATAACCAGAGAGCAATCCGACAAGCCGGTCAGGGTGATAATACCGTTTTCATCAGTTTCCGCTTCCTTGATGATTTCACCATTGGACTTGGTAATACGGAACAGGGCATTTTTAAGCGGCTGACGGGTTTCTTCGTCGATCTTCTTGATGGTAAGACCAGACTGCTTGGTATTTGCAAAAGTTACTTCGTAAGTCTGGCCCTTGCGGAGCTGCACAGTTTTAGGTGTCTCGTCGATCACATAAGAATCCGGAGCCTTTACCTCAGTGATGATATATGTTCCGGTGTCCAGTTCTGCGAGATGGATAACACCGTCACTATCGGTAACTGCTGCTTCACGGACAACAGAGCCATCGCCGCGAGTGATCTTAAAGGTCGCACCCGGCAGCGCCTTGTGTGTCTGCGCATCTACCTTTTTAATGAGCAGACCCGGCTTTTTGCTGTTTTCGATTGTAAGCGTGTAAGTTTTACCCTTTTCCAGAGATACTGCATGAGGGGTCTTGTCGATGATATATCCGCCGGGAGCAGTTACCTCGGTCACGATATAATCCGCAGCATCAAGCCCCTCTACAAATGCCGTACCGTCCTCGCCGGTCGTGATGTCCTCACGAACAACATCGCCGTTGGCACGGGTCAGCTTGAACACAGCACCCGGCAGCGGCTTCTTCGTTTCTGCATCGATCTTGGTGATCGACAGACCAGGCTTCTTAGTATTCTCGATGGTGATAGAAGTTGCCTTGTCGGTGGTGTGCTCGATTTCGTAAGGCTTATCGTTCAGGATATATTCCTTTAAAGTAGCAGTTTCCTGTACTTTGTAGGTGCCTGCCGGAGCCTTTTCGATGGTGATCTTGCCGTTTTCGTCGGTGGTGTAGTCACCGAGCAGAGTTGCATCACGCCAAATCTTAAACTGTACACCCGCCAGCGGCTGCTTGGTCTGGCTGTCCACCTTGATGACCTCGAACTTCTTCTGTACGGTATTGTCCACTACGAGATCAACATTGCCGTCCGTCGTATGCTCGATGGTGATCGGTTCCTTATTCAGCACATAACCCGCCAACGTGTGATACTCCTTGAAGGTGTAAGTGCCGCTGTCAGCATACGGAATGGTAAACTTGCCGTCCGCGCCGGTGGTAAAGTAGCCAATGCTCTTACCGTCCTTGAAGCCTTGGAAAACAACACCCTGCAACGGTTTACCGGTATCCTTGTCAATCTTGGTGACGGTAATGTCCTTCTTCATCACATTGGGAATAGTGAAGAAAGTCGGGTACTCGGAATTGTTTTCGATGGTGAATACCTTTTCATTCAGCACATACTTCGGGTCGGTGATGACCTCCTGCGCCTGATAAGTGCCCGGCTCTGCATACGGAAGCCAGATACGACCATCTGCGCCGGTGGTGTAGTTGCCGAGCAGCTTGCCGTCCTTGTAGATGGCAAAGGTTACGCCCTCAATCGGCTTGTGGGTTTCACTGTCGATTTTCAGAATACCGAAATGCTTCTTGATGGTATTGGCAAAGGTCAGGGTCGGAATTTCAGCCTGATCCTTAACCAGCTCGACCGTCTGCTCACCGGCATCCATGTTATAGTGCTCAGTATCGCCGCCGGTTTCTTTGATGCGATAAGTGCCGGGCTGCAGGTTCTCGACCATCGCTTCGCCGTTCTGGTTGGTCGTTACCGTAGTCAAATGCGCATCATTGTAATAAACATCAAACTTCCAGCCGGACAGCGGAACCTTGGTTTCCTTGTCGATTTTCACAATGCGGATGGATAATTTTTTTGTATTTGCAACATCGACTTCGCGGATGAGCTGCGTCGGGTCTGCGGTCGGGTCAATGTAGACCTCGTGTACCTGCTCGTCGCGGAGATAACCCTGCGGCGGTTCGGTTTCGACTACCTGATAAAATCCCTTGGGCAGATCGTACAGACCGGCATTGCCGTTTACATCGGTCTTTACGGTTGCAAGTACCTGACCGTCGCGGCGGATTTCGAAAGTCGCGCCCTCCAGCGGCATCTTGGTTTCCTTGTCGAACTTGTAAATCTTGATGCCCGGTCGCGGAGCGTCCTTAAAGGACAGCTCGATGTCCTTGGAGTTATCCCATGCAAAGGTCTGAATATCCGAACCATCGGTAGCGTAACCCTCCGGCGCGGCGATCTCGTATACCTCAAAAGAGCCGGTCGGCAGGTCGCGGCCTTGAATTTCAAACTCGCCCAGCGCATCGGTGGTGTAGGTGTGCTTGAAGTTGTTGTCGATGCCGCGCACCTCAAAGGTAGCGCCCATCAGGTTGCGACCGTCTGCGGACGAAATCTTGTGAACCTTAAAGGTGTGATCGTCCGAGTTAGCGAGCTTCAGCTCGACCGTCTGACCGCCCTTGGTGCCGGTATTGACCGTCTTGGACGGGAGCAGGGTGTAACCCTCCGGTGCTGCGGTTTCCTTGACAGTTACGGTTGTGTTAGTTGGTAATTCTGTAAAGATTGCTTCACCGTTACTATCTGTTGTTGCCGTCTTATTCTGTGCTTTACCTGCATCAGTATAGGTAATCTGAAAAGTACAGCCATCCAACGGAGCGCCGTCCTTATCAGTTTTCATGACTTTCAGCTTTACTTTATCTTTTGGGACAGTGGTCGAACTGAATGACAACTTATTACTGGACAGCTTAACAGCCGGTTCAACCAAAATGACAGGCTGAATACCGGAGCTGTTCGTCGATGCGACATAGACATTGTAGCGGTCAACATTCATGCTGGTTAAGAAAGAAGTAGACAGCTTAGTGCCTGCTGTGTCCATCTGTTCGGCAGTAGATTTGGGGATACAGAAGTAAAACACCTGACCGAAAGCCATATCATTGCCGTTCTTATACAAGGTCTTGTCGCTGTGAACCTTGCTCAGTGTCAGCAGGCCATCGCTGCCGTTCTTGTTGCCGTCCTCGTCCATGATGAACGCGCCGGACGGAAGATTGGATGCACGCACAAAGATACGATTGCTGCGAACGAAAGTTGCAGATGCCGCAGCCATCGGCAGCACGAGATAATCTGTACCATCAATCGACTTTTCGGCAAATACACCGGACTTCACAATACCGTTCGGCAGATCGACCGAGCCGGTCTTTGCATTGGCGGCATTGTAGGTTGCACTGCCCGGTGTATAATTGATCGTGTTGCCGACCCATGGAGCATGACCCTTGCCGCTGCTGCCCCAAACGCCGTCAAACTCATTGCCGTATTTCAACATCTCAATGGCGGCATAAAGAGTAAGTGCTTCAGAAGTAGTAGATGCACTTAGCGTCTTGCCGGACGAACGGTAGCCGAGCGAGGTGGAACTGGGATAGGTGATACCGAACTTGCTGTTAGCCGCGATCTGTGCATCACCCAATGCACACCAGATAGCAGCCTGCGAAGCAGAAAAATACATATCTGCGGTAAAGTTACCGGCGTTAAGCACCTTGGAACCGCTGATAAAGGTGTTCAGAGTGTTACGGCTGTCCGACTTGACAACAACGCCGTACACACGCATATCCTTGACCTGCCCGGTTACGGTGTACGGCTTGCCGCCTGTACCGGGATTGCCCTTGGCGTGATCTGCGCAGTATGCGCGGATTTCCGTACCGTCCGACGCTTTGGTGAACATAGGCCAGACATTACGCGGTGCGCCATTCTGCTGAAACCACGCTTTGCTCACGCCCTTGTCGGCTACATTGTAGTTTTCGCCTACTTTGATCTCGATAGCCGATGCTTTGTTATCTTCTTCCGCAGCGAATGCGGTAGGTACACTGACCGCCATGCTGCTGAAAAGCGTCACAGCAGACAAAACGCCTGCTAATGTGCGCTTAAAGAAGTTTTTTCTCATTTTTTCATCTCCTTTTGCAAATAAAAAAGCGATTAGGGGAATTAAACCTAATCGCTCTAAAGCACATATTAAATTATGTTACGCGAAGTTTTGTGTACAGAAAATATTACGTCCATCAGCTGCCACAGCAAATCCTACACCGACTTTTGTAAAGTCCTTGTCAAGAATAGTGGCTCGGTGACCAGCGGAAGCCATAAACTTCTCCATATCGGTTTTTACTGGATCATCCTCAACAAAACATCCGCCAACGATGTTTTCACCGCCCGAAATACTGTTTGCATCTACGCCAATGCTGTTAGCAAATTCTTCAACCTCCGACCATGTAGAGTGTCTAAACTCAATGGTAAGATGCTGTGCCCACGCTTGAGCGCGTTTCATCACATTATCATCTTTAGCTAATGCAGACAATCCTGCTTTGGCTCGTTCAGCATTGATGCTATCAATCATTTCGTTTTCCCACTGGCGAAGCATGGCATCTGTTACCGGTACAAAGTTCGGGTCAACCTCAACAATGTTTTCGCCATTCGCCTTGCGGAGCTGCTTTGCCCAATACAGGCTTACCGGCTTATCGTCGAACGAGATCGCATCAACCGGCGCGCCGGTCATGCTCTCCAGCGCGGAGATCACATCAGCGGTGGTGGCGTTAGCCTTGCCGGTAATGGTCGTGCCATACTTGGCAGCGATAGCAAGCAGCTTGTCCTTGTCGCTGTGGTTCTGGATCATTTCCTCGTTAAACTCGTCCATGGTGCTGTTCCACTTGGTAATTGCAGCAGCCGAGGGCGTAGAGGGTGTCGGCTTGACTTCCTCAACATAAGTACCGTTCGGGTCGATGCTGACCGCCTTGGTAGCCATGTTAAAGGAAACACCGAAATTGATGGTCTTGCCAATGTCGCGCAGCTTGACATAGTTGTTGCCCTTGATCTTGTAGGCTGTCATGCTGACTTCCTTGCCGTCCACAGTGATACGCTGGTCGGTCGGCTTGGCGGTCGCGCCAGTTACGGCGGTATCTGTAATTCCAGTCAGCTCCGGTGCAGTGCGCGTAGTGCTGATCTCGACGGTGCGCGTATCCTCGTTCCAGTCTACGCCAAAGCCTGCCAGCTTGCCAACATCGCGCAGCTTGAAATAGTTGTTGTCGTTGATGTTATAGCCAGTGGGATACACGCGGGTCGAACCAACATAAACGGCCTGTCCCTTGGCGCTGGTCGGTACAGCGGTTAATGCGTTTGTTGCACCTGCGGTCGGCAGCGATGCCGCGATTACCGCCGCAGCAATAGCAGTTACGAAAATCCTCTTGGTCATGGTCAGAACCTCCTCTTTAATGGTTATCGGTTGTCAAGGCGGCGCTTGATAGTGCGAACCAGCGTTACAATCCACGACACGATCACCAACACAATAAGCGCAATTTCAATTCTGTTGGACAGAACATGATGTGCTGCTTCCCATTCATGAAAGTGAATATCAACAATCAGTGAATAAATCACCGGAATGATAAAGCGTGTTTTGATGAGCAGCAGGATCAAATGCGGGATCAGGAGCAGAAGTCCAAATCCACCGAGCATTATAGTATCTACTGCTTCAACCTCCGGTGCTCTCCATCGTACATACCTCATATAATCCGCCTCCTTCGATTTGTGATATGCTATATTTCTTCAACTATATCATATCATAATTTCCATTATTTGTCAAGTGTTATTGACGAGGTTTTTCATATTTTTATAATAGCACATGGTATGTCCAATATAGCGGACTTTCTCGCTGCCGAGGTTACTTTGTTAGGTAGCCGCTTAAATTGCCATCGCCTGTACGCACCAGCGCTGGCTGGGCACATCACGCACGCAGGTAATCAGTGTGATGATGTTCGCATCGGACGGGTCAAGTACGCTTGTATCGGTCTTGGCAATCTTACGAACGCTGTATACCTTGTAGGTGCGCGTGCCGAAAATGGTAGTATAGGAGATTGTATCACCATTTTTCAGCGTGTGGATATTGCCGAAGTAGCCGTAGCTGCCGCGATTGTGACCGCACATTGCGACATTGCCGTCCCAGCCGCTTGTACCCTCAAAGTGTGCCGCACCGAGCCGCATATTGGCAATGGTTTCGCCGTCGTATACCTTTTTGTTTACACCGATGGACGGAATAGACAGCTTTCCGATACTGCCGTCCGAATACTTCATACCGGAGGTAGAAGTATAACCGGAGCCGTAGGCTGCATCTGCGCCGCCGCCTGTATAGCCGCCGAGAGAGTCGGTTTCCGATACAGCTCCCGTACCGGTGCTGATCTCATAGATCGGCGCGCTGGATACGGTCGTATTCTCCGCATCCGGCGGCATGATGATCTCGCCGCCGCCCGACATTGCACCATTCGAGGTGACAGTCTGACCGAAATTCGCCTGCGTGGAGTGCGGGAACATCGGCTCAACGCCCGAAATATCCGGCGTAAGCAGCTCACCTGTGCCGAGAATATCCGCCTGCGGCGAGCCGAATTCCGGCGGGATAAATGCGCTGTTCTTGGAAATATCGCGGTTGACACTATCCGCACCAATCGTCGTTACCGGGTCAATCGAGGTGGACTTGCCAAAGTTACCAGCCGATGCACCCGAAAAATTGTAGGTCAGGTTAGAGGCGAATGCCGGGGTACTCGCCATCATCGTCAGCGCCATCGCGCTGGACAGGAGCGTCCTGCTGAGAGAACTCCGGCTCCACATCTTCCAGACCGGCGTAATCCTCGGTTTCGTCCACTGCATCGGCGCTTTCAGCAGCGATTTCATCGCTGTTGCCGTACTGTTTTTCTTCTGCGGGAGCTGCGAGTGCGGGGATACTGTGCTTGCCGCCCTTGCGTTTCCGGCGGTTTCGGATTGCGGCTTTGACTTTTTCAAGCGGTCCGAAAATCTGCTGGCGCTCACGCTCCTTTTCTTCCTCTGCTTGTCTTTCACTTTTTATCCTCTCCGTTTCATTGTTGATTTTCTCGCGGACAGCCTGCGCGCCCATCTGCATCTGCCGCATCATGCGGCGGCACATCGGGGGCCGGAACGCAAACAGGAGCATCAAGATACCAAAGATGGCACACAGCACCCAACTGAGCAACGGCGCTTTGCGTTCATCGTTCTGGTTGTCCTGCTGCTCCGGGTCGATCAGACCGGTTAAGTCCGGCGGATCTTCCTCGTGTCCCTGTTCTTCCTCCGGGATTGCCGGAATTTCTTCAATCGGTGTGCCGTTGTAAACCGCAATGTAGCGCACACCTTCGTTGTTCCGGCGAGATACCTCACCGGCATAGGTAGCTGTAACTGTATAGCCGGTCGTGCGGCTGGAGGTCGCGGTACCGGTATAGTTTACAACAGCGGTGTAAGTGGTCTGAACTGTTCCGAAGTTATCCGCTTCGTCGTTTGCTTCTTTCCACTCCACATCGGCAAAGCGCAGGGTATGTCCGTTTTCCGTAATGCTCTTTGGGATGCTCTCCATATCCATTTCGGTCATACCGGGGTATTCACGAGTAGCGCTCAAATCGTTTGATACGCTCTCCGTACCTGCAACCTTAGTGGAGATGCTGGAAATATCGAGATATGCTGTGCCGGTATAACCGTCTGTTGTGCTGACGGATTTGCTTTTCGGCAGCAGCGACAGCACATCATTGGTGTTATTGCTGCTGGAGCTGACCGTCACCGTTTCTGAATGAACCTTGCGATCCATCTCCGGCAGTTCGATTTTCAGAAGATCCTCAAAGGTGTACTTGAAGCCGCCGCGCTCAAAATCCGCTTGCGGGATTTTATCCGGCGAGGTGGTTTTGCCCACATCGTAGATCTTCTTCAGCTGCAAGCCGTCCGAGCTTGTCTGCACATCGCTGGGCAGCAGCTCACCGGTGGCCGCATCGGTGCTGGCTGTCTGAGTAGCTGATGTAACCGCCGCGCCTACGGTGCTCTGGGTTGCAGTTCCGGTCGCTGCCGGTGCTTCTGCCACCAGCGCTCCGGCCTGCATTGCGCACGCCGCTGCCAGCAGGGTGGCGGTCGCGCAAAATTTTTTGATCTTCACTTTCTCACTCCTCATTTATTTTGTCAGATCGTTGATGGAATGTTTCGGCTGGTACTGCTTGTCCTTGGTGTGCTGCGGCGTATGTGTGGCACGCGCTTTAATATCCGCAACGCGCTGCCGGATAGATACCTTTCCTTTGCCGCTCGGCTTCGGGGCCGCAGCCTTTCTTTCCTCGGATCTATCCTCCGACTTGGACTGCTCCGCTTTGTCCGCTTCCTGCATCTGTTCTGGCGGCGTCAGCAAATGCTTCAATTCATCTGTGACCGCAATAAGTGCTGCCTGGCACTCATGAACATTGCCGCCGTTTGCCAGCACACCTCTCAGAGCGGTAAGCTGCGTCAGCATCATATTTGCCTGATCCTGCGTGATACCATTATTCATAGTTTGAATAGGATTGATCGTCGGACTGTTCTTCGTCATCGCCGTAGTCATTGTTGATGCCAGTTCGCGCGCCATTGTATTTTCGGATTTCTGCGACACGCTGGCGAACGGACTGGCGTTCTGTTTTTTTTCGTCGATACCCGGCAAAATCTCGATACCTGCGTCCTTGCGAATCTTATTTGCAAGCTCTGCATCTTCGGTCTTGATGACAACATTTGTAGTCGCTGGGTTCTGCGGGTCAGGGATATAGCCACAGGCTAATTTGTGCTTCTTTGCCAGTTCGGCAAACTTCGTCAAACTGTCTGTGTTAATAGGAAATGCTGTGATCTGTTTGCCTTGCTCCAGCATTTTTGCCACATTGGTTCTTCCACCCATGTGGACTTCATTTCTCACAGCCGCGATCAGCAGCATTGCGAGGTTTACTGCTCCGGTTGCCGCGAGTTTGACTGCGGATTCGGTCAGCATGATCTCCATGCGCAGCACTCGTTCCGCCGCTTCTGCTTCTACCGACATTTGGTTTCACTTCCTTACTATGTTCATCTTCATTTCTTTCAATACGCTGCCACTCAGTGTTTGCTGTTTCCAGCCGTTCCTCCATGGCGGGCGCGTTTTCTAAAACCGTCTTACAGGTACGCTGCTTTTTTCGCAGCACACGCAGTTCTTCGGTCAATCCTTTGGTCTGCGCTTTGAGCGTCTGCTTATCAGCATCCGGCTTTCGACATTCTGCATACAGATGTTTTCTCCTGTCTGTCAAAACATAAATTTCATTCGATAGCGCTTCTTCGTACAGGTTCACATCTGCTTCCGTGTTCAGTCGATTATCACGCAAGAAATAATACTGCTGCGAATATCGCTCCAGTTTCTTTAACTCATCGAGCATTACGCCGCGGACTGCGCGCGGTGCTTTGCGCGCGCGCACCTTACTAAGCATATAAACATAGCGCCAGTACAAGGCACGAATGCCGCGCAGCGTAAGCCGCCGATGTGGAATGATTGTCCATGGCAGCGCGTAATATTTCTTTCGGTGTTTTCTCTGCTGATAGATTTGCTGAAAGGCTCTCCGGTTTGCCGCAACTTCGCTTTTGTCGGCGGCTTCCAGCCGCTTCACAAGTTCGCGCGGTGTGTATTCCTCACCGAGCGATTTCATGCGAATAAAACGCTTACCGTTCGGCGGGCGAATGGCAGCGTACTTGCGCTTTTCATTGAACTTGATTTCGTAGCCGCGCAGCCTAAGCAGTTCCCAAAAATTATTGAGCGAATGTGACTGCTTCAGTACGACATCAATATCACGCCGGATCTCATTTCGGATTGTTGGGCGGTACTCCTGTTCGGCTTTCCATTCCGCATAGTGCTTGGCCTTGCGGGTCTTGGGTTCGTCGATAACCGACAGGTGATGCGCCCGGCAAATCTCATCAGAAATTTCCCGCAGCTTGTAGAAACTTGCCGGTGTGGATTGGAACTTGTGACCGTCCACGAACGATACTGAATTGAGAATTATGTGGTTGTGTATATGCGCATGATCTGTGTGAGTGCCTATCACAACTTCAAAATCTTCTGCGAAGCATCGCTCGATAAATTCGCACCCAACTTGGTGTGCTTCCTCCGGCGTGACTTCACCCGGCTTAAACGACTGAATATAATGGTATCCGAGGACTTTATCCGTTTTCTTTTCGTGCTGTTTGGTTTCCATCATCTGCTGATAGGCTTCATCGCACGCGCAAGTGAAACCGGAGGTAAGCGTATCCTTAATTCCGAAAAAACTGTGAAAACCTTTACACGCTGTTTTCTCCGGGTTCATTACATAATCAATACGATGCCGCAGCTGCTCTCGGATAACATGAATTTGCAAAACCGCCATTAGTTCAACCTCTCAAGCTGCTGCTCGATCTTCTCCTGCGCTTCGGAAATCTGACGCAAAGTTTCGAGCGATACCTTGCCGGAAATGTGCGCAAGGCGCGTAATCTGATTAACATTACGACCAACGCCTTTGACCTGTTTTTGCAAGTCTGCAACAAACGCATTTGGATAGATTTTGATTTCGCCATATACCAGTAATCTGCGAAAATACTCAGCCATCGACAAATTACTTTCACGCAATTTACGCCGGAGCAACATAAGTTCATCATCGTCCAAACGGAACTTTATTTGGTGTACTCGCTTTCTCATTTTTTACAATTCCTTGTTCTATGGTCGCTTGGGGGTATTAGGGGGTATCCCCTTAACAAGCCGGGTTTTGGGTACCCCAAACCCTATGCTTGCGGGAACTCTAACCTTTAGCGCGATAAAGTGCTTTCGCGCGTCCCGCGCGAGGGCGAATTTTTCCCGTTTTGCAGCTTAACACAAAGCTGGTCGTTGAAATCTTTCACTTCGGGAACACAGGTTCGCACTTCAAGATTTTCTGGGAACTGCTGACGCAGCATCGTGAAAATTCTGCGCGCTGCAGTCTGTCCAGCTGCGTCGTTATCGAAACAAAGAACGACCCGCTTAAAAGAAAAATTGTTGAGCGTTCGCTCCAGCGCGACCGGCAGCTTACGCTCCGACGCCGTCACGCCGCCGAGTGCAAGATAGTTATCTTTCTTCCAATCCAGACCATCAAACTTCCGCAGCGTTGCGATGGAAAGCGCATCAATCGCAGCTTCGCAAACGAACAAGGTTTTGCCGCTGCCGCGCAGAAAAAATCCGTAGCTTTTATCACTGCCGGTTGCTTCCTGCCGAAAGTGTGAAGCGGTGAGCGTACCTCGCAGAAAAGCGTACCTCGCATTGTGGTTTTCGTCCTTGCCAACGAACACAGCATTGTGATGCTGCGCGTCCTCATACAGCAGATCATTCTTGATACAGTGATTGATGATCTCTGCCGCAATGCCGCGCGACCGATGCAGGTATGCAAACACGCGACGGTTGCCGTTATTCTTTGGCGGCAGGGCGAACGCTGCGCGCTCAGGCGGCTTTGCTCTGTGCTCTGCCTGCGTGGCGGGGATCGTCTTAAAATCTTCACCGGCCAGCGTGCGTACTGCATCCTGAAAACTCATGCCATGAACGGCTTGAAGAAAACCGATTGCATCGCCGCCGCCCTTGTGCTGTGAGAACCAGTTCCATCGACCATCTGCTGAGATACGCATACTGTCATGAGATTTCAGTGTCCATGACTGACCAATGCGTTTCAGCTCTCCGGGCGGCTCATACTGCTGCAAGAACTGCACAAGGTCAATGCTGCGTGCGCGTTCGATCTGCTCGTCAGTCACGCGGCGGTTCGCGTTCGTTGTCATGCGCATTTCCTCCGTCCTTAGTATCTGCTGACGGGCGCTCTGCTGCTAACAGGTCAAGCAGCGTCTGCGCATCGTCATAGGTTGGTGCAATCTCACTGATCTTTTCAAGCAGAGCGCGTTCCTGCAACTGTTTGCGCTTCTCGGTAAGCTGCGAGAGCTTCTCCTGATACGCTTTGATTTTGGTCTGCACCTTCAAAATATCAGTTTCTATGCGTTTGATCTGTTCACTGGTACTTGCCATATACAATCCCTCCTTTCTTTGTTTTCTCGTGCGTCAGTATTGAGCCGCTGACGCTCGCTGTTATCTTCCCTTTATCCTAACGGATTTCAACTTCCGGCGCTTGCTTCACAGGAGCGCACCCATGCTGTTCGGTTATCAAGGTACAGCAGAGGATTTTGTAAAAGTGCAAAAAAGTTATGAATTTCGGTTATCGGAAATAGCACCTTAAAATAAAAGCCTCTACTATACTCATATAGAGGGGGGGGTGTAACACTTTTTCGATGATTGTTCACAATTTGTTTACAAAATTTCAGACTTACTAAACATAGTGTCTGATAAAATTCGACTTGAGAGCATAGAAAAAAGGTCGAATTGCTTCGACCTTTGAAATATTGATTTTGAACTTTTTTGACCACTTAGAGCCGTTTTCGAGAAAATCGTAAAGTTGATTATTGGACTGGGTGAACCGTGGTTGTGTCCGGTTCATCGCTGCGACCGACCAGCATCGGATGCAGCCAGCGCAGAACGACTTTGCGGCTTTCCGGCTTGGACTTACTGCCAGTCCAAAAGTGGTGCCAGTGTCCGCGACGAGTGTGCGTGCGAATGTGGCCGCTGCGCCGACGAGCAGTGCCGCGCTGCTGTGCTTTGGTGTTTTTCTCCTCGGCCTGCGCTCGGCGCAAGGCCGAGCCGATTGCCAGACCGGTATCATATGACTGCACCTCGCGGAACCTGTCGCGGATCGGTGCGGCAGCCGAACGTGGGCGGTATGTCTGCGCCGGTGTCGATGCTATATCCGCATTAGCGGCGCAGATATATAAGTACAAATTCAGGTATCGCAAAATAGTGGTGCGGTCTAAATTTACCTCATAGCCGTCCGGATGTTTTGCTCGGTTTGCCGCTTTGGTCGTTGCATTGATGCAATCGCCAACCGTCAGGCCATTAAGATATAGCGGCATAGTCAAGGTACTGAAAGTTTTGTACACCACACAAACGTAAAAGACAGGTGTTCCTTTATCCATATCTCGCACGATAAACGGGAAGAAACCGATAATCTCCGGGTCAATAACGCCGGAACAGGAGATAAAAGCACAGCGGTACGGCGGATGCAGCAGTACCTCGATCGGCAGATTATCACTATCGTCCCACTCGTCGGCCTGCTGTACAAGCTCTGCGGCCAGCGTATCATCAAAGGTGTACACGACCTTGTTGCGCCGCCAAAGCGCACAGCAGAAAAGCTCGAACGATGCGTGCGAGATCTCCACGGGCAGAGCACCATTTACAGCGTGTGCCTGTACAATGCTCATAGCTGCATACAGTTCCGCATCCGCAGCCATATTAGAGGGCTGCGTTGCACGGGTTTTATCGGCCAGCTCGTCTAAATCCTCCCAGCAATGCGGAATAAGGTTGCTCCATTGCCGCACCAGCGGCAATGGAGTGTTTTGCTCAGTCAACATATGATTTTCCTCTTTCTTTATGCACGCTGTACGCGCTGCGTGTCGATGGCCTGTACTTCGGCTTCGGTGTAATAATCAGCATCAGCCGGGATCGCAAATTCCAGTACGCCGATGTGATGACTGGTAATCAGCATCGGATACAATTCCTTATCCAGCGCTCGTGCCCACACTTGCGAAACCGGTGCTCCTGCATCTTCGCAAAGCACCTTGCGGCGTACCTCAACAGGCGCACCCGGCAACAGCGGAACGCGGCTGTATACACCGTCTTTCAGCCGCAGCATATTCACACCGGGCACTGACGGGGTTAAAGAGAAAAACTGAAGTTTCATGGTTGCTATCCTCCTTGTAGCTTCTGTTTATATCAGAGGGAGCGGCGGCTCCCTCTGATATACCCGATCTGTCTTGCATCAGTCCCACAGGTGGCGCTTTGTAAATGCCTTTTGTCTGTGGGACGGATCGCGGTCAGACTGCCGTGGCGTTGCCCGGTGATGTCCCAACTATCACTGCGGGAGCTTTTGCCGGGCTGGGCAGGACCGTTCACTCGTCCTCGCTTTCCTCGCCGTAATTATCCGGTACGAGGTCGAGATCGTCGTACCAGAGTTCAACGCCGTTAAGGATGTAATCCGGGTCACACGAGTTTTCGGCTTCGAGGGGCTCTGCACCTACGAGGTCGAGGGCTTCGTCGAGGGTCATGCTGTGGTTGGTAAGGATGTTGGCAATGGTTTCGCCGGTTTCATTACTGATGATTTTCATGGTTTTCCTCCTTGATTCTATGCTGTTGGTTGGTGTTCTGTATCTCTTCTATAACGCCATTTTGGCGTGTTGTCAAGAGAAATTGCGCCAAAATGGATGTTGCTTAGCGGTTATCATAAGCGCATAGAGCCTCGCATAGCTCGCGCGTCGGGCACTGAGAGCAGTCGCACTCCGATATGATAACGTTTTCGCACAGTACTATCTTTTAGCCGATACGAGTGAAATATGAAACCGTTTTACCGCGAGTTACCTTGATCTGGTTCCACGCCCAGCCGTTTTCATCGTTCGCATTGCTTTCCAGCATAAGCTGTTCGCCGCTCTGCTTCAAAAAGTGCATCTGCAACAGCAGATCGACAAGTTCGTTTGCATCAATCGTCCGAGTTCTGATCTCGCCATTCGGACAGATTGTGCGCTGCTCATACTTATGGTTCATTTTCAGACTTCCTCCCTTGATTTTAGTGCCTTACTCGGGTTATAATCAAGGTACAGCCGGAGTAAGGCTTCCGGCTGGCCTTTTGATTTTTGGCTTGCGGTGTGGCTTTGGTCGGCGTTACCGCAAGCCATTTTCATTACTTGCTGATATGCTCAATGCAAGCAATGATTTCGTCGGGCGTATGCCCCTTGGATTTCAGCCATTCGATCAGTCTGGCGATTTCCTTACAGGTCATTTCCTCCATGCTACCTCACTTCCTTTCAGATCAGAGGTTTTACTCTCCTTGCCTTACAAGTATATTATAAACCATTCGGTTTATATTGTCAACCCTTTAGTTGATATTTATAAACTAAAATATTGACATTTTATACTTTTTGGTTTATACTTCATTGCAAGGGGGTAATATTATGACAACAAAACAAATCGTAAAGCAGGCGCTCGCATACTGCGATCTATCCAATGCCGAATTAGCTCGTCGATTAGACTGGTCACCACAACTGTTGAGCAAGCGCCTTTCCACCGGAAAACTTTCACCAGAAGAATGGACTGCTATCGGAGAAGCCATCGGCGCAGAAGCAAAGATCTGTTTTCAATTCCCCGATGGAACTGTAATTCCATAAACAAAAAAGACTGCTTACGCAGTCTTTTTCTTTTTTCTTTAATTCGTATATTAGCAACTGACACAATATGTTGTATTGTTGTTATCTACATATCACAGATATTGATTTTTGTTTGCTTTTACCAAAGATTTATCATATATAATGTGTTATAATCTTTTGCATACCACAATATATAGGGGATAGATATAATGAGTGCAACTATTCAACGATACCGAAAAGGACAACACTTAAAGCAAACACAACGCCTGCTGATTGAGCATCTACGCTTACAGGGTCATAGCACACGCGATATAGCAGATGTTGTTGGATGCAGCCATGTAACTGTATGCAACGAGTTAAAACGCGGTCAGTATGAACACACAAATTCCGACCTGACTACGGAAATTAGATATTCGCCGGAAATTGCAGAGCAGCGTTATCAGACTAATCTTGCAGCTAAAGGTGCACAGGTCAAGATTGGACACGATCACAAGCTCGCTAAGGCTTTGGAAACTCTGGTCATCAAAAAGAATTACTCGCCCTCGGCGGCAGTGGCCGAATTGAACAACAAAGGCTGGGATTTTGATGTGAAAATTTGTGCGCGCACCGTATACAACTATATTGATACCGGCGTTCTGAATATCAACAGAACAGATTTGCCCATGAAAGGTAGACAGAAGCGCAAATATAGACGTATCAAAACACAGAAGCGTGTATCTGCCGGAACCAGCATTGATTATCGCCCAGAGGAAGTAGATGAGCGTACAACGCTCGGCCATTGGGAGATGGATACTGTGTATACCACCACGAAAAAGGCAAAAGCCGTTCGGCTGAAACCGGCCTTACTCGTACTGACGGAGCGCCTGTCGCGCAAAGAACTCATTATCAAGATGCGCGACCGTACCTCTGCCAGCGTAGTTCGTGCGCTCAATCGTCTTGAACGCAGTATGGGTGCAAAGAAATTCACAGATACTTTCCGAACGATCACCGTAGATAACGGCAGCGAATTTGCCAATGTGGATGGCATGGAGAACTCCGGCCTGCGCAAGAGTGAGAAGCGCACGAAAGTCTATTACTGTCATGCCCACCATAGCTGGGAGCGTGGTTCTAACGAGAACGCTAATCGTCTAATCCGGCGATGGTTTCCAAAAGGTACTGACTTCTCCAAGGTGACGGCAGCACAGATCGCTGCCTTGCAGGACTGGATCAATAACTATCCACGCAAGGTTCTCAGCTGGGCAACCTCCAATACAGTGTACGAACTGTATATGCAGCAGCAGGAATAAGCCGTCAAAATCGCATATTTTCTCATTTTAGGAGTGGCGAAAAAAGTCACTCCTTGTTGGCGTGCTTAAAATACCTCGAATTACCCCAAAAAAGTGCTGATAAAGCGTAAAAAGTAAAGGCATTGTGTATGATGTACACAATGCCTAAAAATCTTCTATCAATTTGTGTTAATTTTACTCTTGCTACTCAGCCAAATCTATATATAGCGTTTTACATCTTGACAGGCACAAGATGCAGTGCTATACTGTATCTGTAATTGATTTTTGTGCGTATCCCATTTGGGAATACAGGTCTTTTTGATCTGTACCGTAGGCCAAAAGCCTGCATTGCACACGCTGTTAAGTTTGTATGCAAGTGTCAGTGATTTTTTGCGCCCTTTTAGGGCCGAAAAACTACTGGCACTTTTTTATATAGATAATAATGCCAATGGCAGAAAGGAGTGTTATGGCACAGATTTTTGTGTTCGGGCGCGTCATGAACGACCTTGTACCCAAAGAAAGCCAGTCCAAACAAAGCTATGTATGCTTTGATCTGATGGAACGCACCAAAAACTGGACGCAGTTCTATCAGGTATGGGCCTGGGATGCAGATGTCACCCGGCTCATGCAATTCAAGGTCAAAAAAGGCAGTATGATCTGGCTTGCCGGCTCACAGCGGCTGGTAGATGTTCGCATGAAGGACGGTAAATTGGAAAAGAAGCTGAAGGTCAGTCTAAATGACTTTGGTTTCCTCCCCAAACAGCCCGCCGCAGCGAACAGACAGGAGAATGACCCGGACATTACTGCGGAACCCGCACCGCCTCTCACAGAGGTATTGGACGGCGACCGTGAATCCCTGCCGGAGTAGTTTACTTCGGCGCCCAAGAGGGACCGTATCAAGTTTTTCAGAATGAAACTGAAAGCTTGGTGCGGTCCCTCTTTTTTTGTTCTCCAACAAATTCAGAAAAAAGGATGGTATCAAACATGAATAATGACAGAGGACTTTTGAGCGGTAGCATCACGATCCTGATTGGTGCAGTCATCGCAATTATGGCTCTGGTACGCGGGCCCTGGCAGGTTTGGCTGCTTCTGGGCGTTTTCACTCTCTGGGGACTGTGGGTAGTTTTGATCCTGCTGCTCCCCTATATGCAGCAGGCTAAACGGCGTCGCCAGCGTCAGCAGCGCACCAGACAGCTCCATGCAGAAGGCATCCAGACAAGAAGTTTTGAGATCCCTGATCTGGGTAGCACCAGCTCCGATGACCTGCTGGTTCGCCACACCAACCATCGTATTCTGGCATATCTGCGCTCTGCTTATCCGAAAGCCACCTTCGAGTGGTGTGAAAAGCAGCCGGAGCAGCTGATCCGCAATGGCGGTACCGGCCGCATCCGTGTGTTTGGCATTGACGAGTTTGATCACGCTGATGTGACACTGGATCAGAACGCCAATATCAAATGCGATATGGTCAAGATCATTCCGCTATCCAAGGTCGGCGGAGAAACAAACGAGGATGATGCAACACCTCCGAACAGGCAGCCTGTTGATCCCCGTATCTGGTATGAAACGCAGGGACGCTCTGTACTGGAAGCACTGATCTCCGACCTTAATTCCCGTGGACACAGCAAACTGACGCTTCGGGAAGACGGTGATATCTGCATTGAGCAGGGCGAAGATGCTGTTTCTCAGGAGCATCTGAACAACTTTCCCCAGAAGGTCTACTGGCCCCGTCTGACAGAGGTACTGGAAAGCAATGGTCTGGCGGCTGAAGTCACTGCCCAGGGTATTCAGGTATCCTGGTAATGCTTCTGCTGACAAAGAACACAGAGAAAGGAGTGAACTTGACGAATGAAATCAGGACTTACCATCGTGGAAATGGCACAGCAGATTGAACGCCAATCCAAACTCAAGCAAGACTATTTGCTTGATACCAGGCGACTTCAAGTAGAACCTTTTGGTTCTCAACTTTATCTCCACACCTTTGATGACCACGATGACCCACTGGTGGAGCCATTGGAGATCAACCAGATTGCCCATCGGCAGATCGGCACACATCTGAAGATTCCGGCTGCTTACTATGACCGTATGCTTTCCGATTATCCGGAACTGCTGGCAGAGAATGTGAATTCCTGGTTCCAGCGGGAACCGACCCAGCGTATGGTCCGCACCCTGGATGGCACTGTACGGGCGTTTTTGAGCAACCGCTATCGCCGCATTGACAACCTGGACATTGCAGAAATCGTCCTTCCTGTCATTCAGCAAATGGAGGACGCCTATTTTGAAAGCTGCCAGATCACGGACAGCCGTATGTACATCAAAGTAGTCAACAAGCGGCTTGAAGCCGAAGTTGTACCCGGTGACATTGTGCAGTCCGGCGTTATCATCAGCAATAGTGAGGTTGGACTGGGTTCCGTCAACATCCAGCCTTTGGTCTATCGGCTGGTATGCAGTAACGGCATGGTCGTCAACGATGCCCAGACTCGCCGCACTCACATCGGCCGGGTCAATGAGGCAGATGAAAACTTCCAACTGTTCTCACAGGAGACATTGGCCGCTGATGACCACGCATTTGCCATGAAGATCAAAGATACCGTGATGGCCGCCGTGGATGAAACGCGGTTTACACGGGTAGTTGGCATGATGCGTGAAGCCACAACCGTTCAGATGAATACCACTGATATTCCCGGCGTTGTCCGTCTGGCAAGCAAGGATTTCAATATCACCGAGGAAGAAAGCACCGGCGTTCTGCAGCGTCTGATTGAAGGCAAGGATCTGACCCTCTATGGGCTATCCAATGCCGTAACACGCTTTAGTCAGGATGTGGACAGCTATGACCGCGCCACTGCCCTGGAGGGGATTGGATACAATATCCTGTCCATGCCCCGGCAGCAGTGGAACCGTATCAATCAGATGGTCGCCTGACCATCTGCAACCATCACATTTTTAAGGAGGAACCACTATGTATAATCAGAACAGCGATTTGATGAAACAGGAAAAATTCATGCTCCCCACTATGATCGAAGGCGATTTCAGCGCCGAGGAACTGGCTGAGGACGCCGATGGTCTGCAGATGAGCTTTCAGCGTGTCAAGATTCCCGCCGGCGGCACACTCCAATTTGAGATGCCGTCCGATGATCCGGACAATCCCGACTATGAAAAGACTCTGGTAGGCGTCATTCTGCATAACCACGCCACCTGCGCCTACTGGCCGGCTGGCAGCGAATATGACGACGATACCACGCCGCTTTGTTCTTCTGTGGATGGCAAGGTTGGCATCGGCACTCCCGGAGGCGCCTGTGCTGCCTGCGTGATGAACCGCTTTGGTTCTGCACCTGATGGCAGCAAGGGAAAAGCCTGTAAAAATATGCGTGTGCTCTACCTGCTTCGCAGTGGTGAGTACATGCCTCTGCAGGTAAATCTGCCTCCTACCAGCATCAAGCCCTTCAAGGAATTTCTGAACCGGGCCTTCATGCTCCGCCGCCGCGCCACTTACGGCAGTATCGTGCAGATTGGTCTCAAGCGTGAGAACAACGGCACCAATGACTACAGTGTTGCTACCTTCAAACTGCTGCAGGATTTCCAGGGCGAGGAGCTGGCTCAAATCCGGGCTTACGCCAATAGCTTTAAGGAGCAAATCAAACTCCTGCTCCAGCAGCGTGCCGAGATCACTGAGGAGCAGCGCGACACCGGCTGCGATTATGTAATCGAGCCTGGCGCCATGACCAACGAGCCGGCAGACGGTCACTATACTGTCAGCCAGATCAATGGTGACTGCGAGCAGCTGCCCGCATAAGTATCTTGATGTGACCTGCACCACATGACACATGAACAAAGGGATACCTTCGGTTTAACACACCGGAGGTATCCCTCTTTTTTTAAGGAGGAAAACACAATGTTATGTGAAGTACCATTAACCAAAGAACAACAGGCATTTGCCACTGATCATCACGGACTGGTCTACAAGTTCCTGAATGAAAACCATCTGCCGGAAGATGAATTTTATGATGTAATCATTTTTGGCTATCTCCGAGCAGTGTACCGCTATTTCAACGAGCCAAAGCTTCAGAAATATTCCTTCGCCACAATTGGCTGGAAATCAATGCAGGGAGCTTTATCTAATTACAATCGATACCAAAGTCGCCGCAAGCGCAATATGGAGGTTCTCAGTATTCACGTCGGATTATATCCCGATGGTGCGCCTTTAGAAGATACCATTCCTGCCCATGACCCAATCATGCAGCAGTTGGAAATGGATCTTCTGCTCCACGAGCTGGCCGGCAGAGTCTCCAAGCAGCAAATGGATATTGTTCATCTGAAACAGGGCGGCTATGGTCTCCGTGAGATTGCCCGCACCCAGAAGGTTCCCATGCGGCGCATTAAAGAGTTGCTGGCTGAAGTCCACGATGTGCTGCTGGATATTTGCTATGGATGAACCCATTACAGATAAGAAATACCCTTACATCCACATTTTCAAAAAGATTGGAGGTCAAACCGAATGAAGAAAGAAAAGAAACAGATCGTTTTGAATGGCTCTCTGCTGCGTCCGCTGTCTGTTGGGCGTGGTGCGCTTCTGCACGCCGGAGGAAACATCTACCATACTTCGCGTGTGGTGACGATTCTGGAGGAGTCGGAGGATTGCGTCCGTTTTGAAACGCAGAACTCCCACTACCATCTGTCCATGTCCCCTTTTCCGCTGGCGGCTGTCAGTCCGCTCCCTGTGAGATTGGCCGCATGTGCGTGAAGGGACTGTAAATGGTTTGGAACAGCCGGCTCCCGCTGACTATTCCACAAGTTCTGGCCGTGGCGGATACCATTCCGTCACGGCTCTTTTTATGGAGGAACAAAATGAATGAAGAAATCATGAATGAGATCCAACCAGTCCGCCCCAAAGACCAGTTTCCCTTTTCCTGCCGTCAATGCGGGGCATGCTGCCGCAATATTGAAGGCTGTGTAATGGTGGAAAGTCTGGATGCCTACCGTCTGGCTCGCTATCTCCGAACAAAAGGTGAGCTCATCGAAGGAATAGAGGATTTCCTGTTCCGCTACTGCGATCCGGAACCTCTGACCGAAGAAGGCTTCCCTATCTATATGCTCAAGACAAAAGCCCCAAACGGCTCCTGTATCTTCCTTATGGATGGGCGCTGTTCCGTCTACCCTGCCCGTACCCGTACCTGCCGTATCTATCCTCTTACCGTAGGTCCAGGGGAGCGTGGCCGTGATTTTGAATACTGCCTGTGTCTGGACCGGCACCGGAGCCACTTTACCGGCAGCCGGGTATCCGTCAAGGACTGGTTGTATCAGAATTTTAAGAGGGAAGACAAAGAATATGTAAAGCGGGAATATGAGATTGCCACCGAACTGGGCAAACTGATGCGCGCCATTGACCCTGCCATGCGGCAAGGCATTGTATTCAAGGTACTCTACTACCGCTATTACAATTTTGATTTAGACCAGCCTTTTCAGCCTCAGTATGAGCAGAATAACCGACACCTGTTAGCAGACCTGCACCGGATTGCCGGGGAACAGTAAAAGGCAAATGGCTTTTAGAAAGGGGGCCTTATTTTATGAATTTACACGAAACAGCAATGGGGCAAAGATTTTTTAATGTTCAGCTCCCCGCACTGATTAACACACTCAAAGACATTGCGGCGGCGCTTTCCCGCCCTGCACCATCTGCTATATCCTTTCCGGCAGACCCACGCTTTCTCACTTCGCTCTATTACGGCGAATATGAAGCAGATGTGTTCAAGCCCGATAAACGCCTCACACCTTTTAACCAGACAGTACAACAGAAAGAAAAAGCTCTGCTTCCGCTGCTCTCCAGCGAGGCGTCCATCGCTTTTGAACAGTATCAGACTGCGGTACAATGCCGCAATTCTGCTGTATTGGAGCAGGCATACGCCTCTGGTTACCGTACCGCTGTGCAGATGTTTGCGGCAGGCTTAGGCCCACAGCCGCCAATACCGGAACATGAGGAGGATAGCAATGGATGAGAACAGACTGCCCGAACTGCCCCAGGAATCTTTTCGGCCAATGATCGCACAATCAGTCCAACTGGAACAGTTTTTGGGGGAAGAACTGATTTTTTGCTTTCGGGATCTTGATGGCGTCCATACCTTTACTACCTGCATGGCGATATCTACAAAACAGTCAATGCACTGCGGGACTATGTCCGGCTTTTGGAATCGGTGTGCGATCAGTGGGAGCTGACTGGATTCCATCGTGCTACCTATGAGTACCATGCCGAAAAGCTTCGTAAAATTGCGGATAAGCTGCAAGCTGGTATCGGCTACGACTATGACAAAGCCGTGGAAAGATGCAAAAAGAAACGAGCCAAAAAGTCCCACAGCAGCGATGTCGGGGAAGATGCCCTTCTGCTGACAGTACAGGCTGCCAACAAGTCCGCTGACAATAAAAAGGAGGCTGCGCCTTATGAGGAAGATACCCCTTGGGAACCTGAACTCGAATAACCCTATAAAAACATCTGTTAAAAAGTATCATGCAAGCGTTGCCCGGCAATCTTCCAGAGAACGGAACCGATTGCTGGCCTGCAAGAGCTTTGCGTTTATCCACGCCAATGTGCATAAGCACTGCCGCCACTTCCGGCGCGGATAGCCGCCCGGAAGCTACCCACGGAGGATGCCTATGGAACGAGATGAACTACGCACCACTTTAGTGAACCATCTGGAAACCCTGCGGCGCAATCTGCAGGTCGTATCCATGGAGGTGCTGAAAACCAAGTACAAAAAACCATTTGATGCCCTGCGGCAAGACATCTGTAAAGCCGCTACCGCCTATACCCGCTTTCTGGTATTTGACGGTATGCGGATCAAACACAAATACTTTGATGAGGCTGTACCCTATATCGATACAGCTGTGAAGCAAACCAAGCGGCTCAAACAGATTTCAGATGCTACCTTTCAGCGTCAGGATATTGACGAGATCGAATCACTCGCCCTTGCCCTGCGCAAAGAGATAGAAGCTGCTCTGCAGCCCTTCTATATGGGACATATGTGCCTTTATGTGACGCCGGAATGCTTTGACGACCCGCCCAAGACGCCGGAAGTCTACAATGATGCAACCGCCTGTGTCTGGCGGGATGGTACATGGCAGCTTCTGGAGGATACCAGCAAAGGGTTCCTGCTCTTTGTTCAATCCAAATTCAAGGAGGAAGCTGCCGCATGAAAAAGACATCTCAGCAATATCTAAACAGCGAAGCACACGGTTATCTCATGGAGGCCAAAGCCTGCAAGCTTTTGCTCAAAGACTTGGAGCGCATCCGCGCCAAGCTCAGGCGGCACATCGAAAAGGAAGCCGCAGACCGCGAGGCAGAATTTGAAGCAGCTATGCAATACCATAGCGAAAGTGACATCCAGGAAGCCTACGGCTGGGAATTCATCAGCGAACGGCAGTATGAGCGCTATCTGGAATTGTTCCGTCAGGGCCGCAAGGCACTTGATGAACACAGCCCCACTGTTACAGAGCTGGCTCTCTCCATTCTGAACCGCATCTTTCAGGATATTGATAGAGACTGCCGCCAATGCGAGTTTGAAGCCCTGTCGCCGGAAGAACAGCTTGCCGAGTTGAAGCGTGCTGAAGAATCCAGGCAGGCATGGAAACAGTATATCGCCAGTCTGAAAGAAATGGTCGGCTCTATGACTGGAAAGACCAATGACCACACTGAGTCAAAAAATGTAGCAACTATACACAAGGAGGATGCAAAATGAAAATTCATGAAGATCGTTCTCATATGAATATTGATACCAGATGGTTTGAAAAAGGCTATGCCAAAGAAGACGTCCACTCCCTGCGCCTGCAGTCCCTATGCACCGAAGCAGAGGCAGCAGCCAACAAACAGTTTTATGACAGCCACACCCGCGAAGAATGGGAGCAGTATATCCGTCAGGCAAGTTTTGAGAGCAGCGCAGCAATGAAACCCGTCATGGAAGCCATCGCACAGGACTTTGTCTGCTACCAGTATGACGAAAATATCCCTGTGTCCTATGGCAGCGACCGATGGGATCTGTACTTCTGGTGTAATCCCTTTAACGGCGCCGCAGACGCATCCGAACGGGATTTCTCGTATTTCACGCTGACCTTTAACGAGCGTCAGACGCTGGAGAAACGAAGAAAAGTCTGTCAACAGGTGCTGGAGCTCCTATGCTCACGCTTTCAGGAGCATCCCCATCTCCATGTAGCCGTACAGTGTTCCATATGGTTTGACCATCCGAAGATCCACGATGCGGTGGAGCGCGCAAAGCCCCGTCTGCATGGCCTGCGCTGTATTCAGGACCAAAAAGAAGGAAAGCTGCTCCTGCAGGACGGTACCCTGCTCTTCAGGCCAAAATACGCAAAGAAATATACCCGCACGCTGAGCCAGAGCCAGATTTTGTCCCTTAGTTGGGAACTGGGCGTAGAGGACGGAGAGCCTGATACCGATGCTGCACCTGTTACCTTGCCTTACAAGAAATTTGGTGCCACGCACCCCATCCAGCTGCAGGTGACTTCCTACCTGAATGGAAACCTTGCCATACAAATGGTGACATGGGAAAGCGGTGACCCGGAACCCTGGGCGACTCTCACCGTCAACCTGCCCGGCCAACGGCAAAAAGACCATGCCTTTATCGACACCAATGCCGATTCGGAATTTCCCACCTGGCTCGTCCGACATGGTCTGGCTATCCCAACCGGTCGCACCATGCAGAGTGGGTTCTGCACCTATCCTGAATATCGTTTTCGTGCCAACCGGCTACAGGAGCTGGACCCGGAAGGGTATGCAGGCTACCTGAAAAACTTTGAAAGGCGGTGCAGTGCATGAAATATAAGGCAGTTTATGATGTACTGAATGAAAGGCGGCAGGCTACCCCCGGTTTCTGTTACCATGACCGCAGCGGCTGGCGTGCTTACCCCCAGACCTACATGACCATGCAGTACCCTTTATGGATTATTGCTGAAGATGCTGCCACGGGCAGGCGTCTGTGGATCACCCAGGAGGGCACCCGATTTAGCATTTCCATTCGAAGGATGGATGAACAGAGGCGTAACTATGGCCCTACCTATCGCATTACTTGTGAAAACAGGACAAAGCTGGCTCAGGTTCTGCGCTATCAGTTCGAGTCAAAGACTTTGGCTGTGTAGCTGACGATGACCAGAGAGGAACTGCATTCCTCTCCCTGCTCCGGTTTCCTTGTCCAGAACACACTAAGAAGCACCGGCAATCTGCATTTTTGCAGGCGTCCGGTGCTTCTTTGGAGGAAAACGCTTATGAATACTCTCGCATTTACGCTGGGCGAACACCGAGCCCAGCTTACTTTGAAAATCAGTACATATCCCAACGGCAATCTCGCCATCAAGCTTTATGAAAAGGATCATGGCATCCTGATTTTGTGGGAAACCCTTACCACCAACTTAACCGGAATCCGGCCCGACCACTGCGCTTTCATCAATATAAAAGCCGCAGACGGACTTTTTCCGGCCTGGCTGTCAGACAATCACCTTGCGGAACCCACTGGACAAATTCTTGAATCGGATGGCTGTCTTTACCCTGAATACCTGTTTTATGGCAAAGAACTGGATGCCCTGGATCATGAGGGGCACACCCTCTACATCCGGCATCAGAAAGGCGAACTGGGGTGCCACTTTGAGCGGCTGTATATTGCCCTGCGCAGACTGGCGCGGGAAATCAACGGGTTCAGCTACACCGATTACAGCGGCTGGCGGTGTCTGGATGGGAGTTCCTCCACCCTGCCCCTCTGGATTGAGGCATCTGATCCTTCTCATGGCCGCAAATTCATCTTCACACAGAAAGGTCCCGCACTCCAGACTATCATCCGCTATGCCGATGGTACGGAGAAGCAGTGCATCTATCGGCGCAAAGAGGACATGGCAGGCGATCTGATGACCATGTTCCAGGATGAGCTGCGTGTTTACCCTCCCTGGTCTGAAGACCGAAGGAAACGGTACGAATATTAAACACGATAAAATAGGAGGACATCATCATGAAGATCCGTATCTATCCCAAATCCCTGTTGGAAACCATGTGGCAGCAGGACAAACTGCTGTTTACCCCAGAGGCGGAGCAACCACCCCTGTGTCTTCGGTGTGGTCAGCCGCTGGATTGCAGGCTGGTCATCAACGCCCTGAGCCGCTATGCAGATGTCCATATCTGCGAGGCGTGCGGTATGGATGAAGCCCTGCGTGATGCCAACCGTTGCCCACTCCCTCTAACAGAATGGGCAGCTGTCAAAAACGGTTTGAGCCAGCAGCAGACCGACTTTGAAAATCCGTTGCTGACTACTTCCTGCACCTTTGAAGATCTGTTTCAGCAGGGCTCCCGTCCTGCCAGCGAGATAGCCTATTCCCGTTCTGATTATGACGGATGGAAATGGTGGACCACCTGGCATCAGTGCCAAAAGGATACGCCTGTTCTGGAAGTTGCCCGTGAAATTGATGCTTTCCAGAATGCGCTGTTCCAACTGCCGGAGTTTCTGAATTTGGATACCCTGACACGGTTCTGCCGAGGGTACGCCCAGCCCACCAGCGAGCCCACCGAATTCAATTTGTATTCGGAAACTGCCCACTTTTATATCTGGCTGCGGTTAGTCACCCGGCATCGAGATTATAATGCCTATGTGCATTACTATCTGAAAGGTTAAAAATTTACAACGCACCGGATACAGTATGCCTATCGGCTCTGTATTCGGTGCGTTTTTCTCTCTTTATATACCGCACCATAATCATATCCAAAATATTTATGAAAAATTAGATGCCACAAATTCTATTGAGGGATAAAACAAAGCTATTATTTTAGGATACATTAGCCCCTTACTGTAACCCAGTGATAAAAAACGTCGGCGAAAAGGTGTCAAATCCTCCACATCTGTCTCTCCTTTTTTGTCCGTTTTCCCGCATTTAGAACCTCGTTTTGAGGGGAACAGGATAACTTTATCTAGCCGACCATGCGGAAAAACCTTTGATTTCCGTGGACTTTTACCGTCCTAAATGCGTAGACTTGACTTTTGGGGACTTTCTAACTATAATGATATTCAAGCAGGGGGACTACCTTGTAGTTGAGAAGGTTAAAACCTGACCCTTTGAACC
>OGYG01000092.1_pt1 | contig 101772 bp, 91 predicted proteins | sample 1576481 | NCBI WGS metagenome assembly OGYG01 (sample SAMEA3541497, study PRJEB24748) | human gut metagenome | biome: human gut; feature: human-associated habitat; material: faeces | place: China | collected 2012 | reverse complement strand
GCGAAATACCGCTGTCCGCATAATTTTCGCGGATAAACTCCTTTGCACGGCTGATCTCCGCGCTGTATCGCACGTTCTGATGCCGATAGCACAGACGAGTCATGCGGCCAAGCACCTCGGCGGCACAGGCCTTTGTACCCTCGAGCGTCGCCGCCTGACCGAGCACCGCCTGCGGATCCTCCGGAGGCGGAATGCTGCCTGCCTGCACCTCATCAGCCAGCTGAGAGGCCGTGACGAGCAGGTTCATCAGCAGATAATATCGGTACAGCACGCTCTGCACGTCCTGCGCCGCAGAGCCACCGAAGTAGCCCTACCCGATCTCGATCCCGCCAGCATCGCCTTTCACGGCACCGCCGACCCGTGGGCGCGCACCGAGCTCATCACCGAGGGCTGCCGCCGTCTTGGTGTGCCGCTGCATCTAACTGAAAACGCCGATCATTCCATGGAAACCGGCGATGTCCTGCGGGATATCACAATCCTGCACACCATTCTCGAGCAGACCGATCGCTGGATGCGGCAGCGTTGCATCTGACCGTGCCATCTCCGACAGCAGATCCCGTAAAATTATGTATCCGTTTGAGGAAAGCATTGCAGCTCGGTGCAAAATGTTGTGCTCTTTTCTTGTATGACCTTACAGGAGAGTTTACTATGAAAATTTTACATATCACACCCTCGCAGGACGGGTTTTATATGCCTGCGGAATTCGCGCCGCATGAAGACTGCCTGATGATCTGGTCTGAACGTGCCGATTCGTGACAGTAAGGCGCCTATGCCGCACGCAAAGCCTTTCTGCGCGTGATCGAAACCATTTAAAGCGAACACATGACCGTTCTGTGCTCGGAGGGGCAGTACAACAACGCGCGTGCCCAGCTTCCCGACTTTTGTCATCAACGGCAAAGGCGAACGCCGCGGCATCGACTGGGGCTTCAACACATGGGGCGGCGAAGTGGACGGCCTGTATCCCTCGTGGGAGAACGACAACCGCGTGGCACGCAAGTTCTGCAACCTGCTTGGCAATGACGTTTACGACAAGCGTGATTTTATCTGCGAGGGCAGCTCGATCCACGCCGACGGCGAGAACGACCCGCAGTATGCGCTTTCCAAGCCGAGACCGGACACTATGTTGGCCGCCTGGAAGAACTGGCGTTCAACCAAGGTGGCTGACAGCCGAACAGGTGCACAAGGACGGACAAGAGCTCGGAATAACGCTTTACGGACAGTACTTGCAGTGCTTATGATGGAGAGCATTAACGAGGAGAAAACATCCCTGTACAAGAAAAAGAGGCTCCCCTATGACTGCATTCACCGTAAAATACTACATATACACCATTGGCACCGCAGATTTTCTGCATGCTTTCTTCTCCACTGTCTGCGGACGGCTAGAAAATGGGAAATGGGGCAGCCGCTTTCCCCCATCTCATGAACGAGCTGTATCAAGGCGTACTGCCTGTCAAGCATCTCGCAGCTGGTACGGAAGAGCTGTCACAGATCAAGCAGGAACTTGCGCAGTTCGCGCCGGATCAAGTGATCTGGGACATTGACGACCGCTCGCTTACTCCGCCGTGGGGCGATAACATCAGCGATGATATTACCGACCTCAGCAATTACTTTGTCACTATCGAGGGAGAGGATTTTCTCTCGGTATTCGCCGCTGCGCTGGACAAGGCGCAGCAACGGAACGCATCGCTGAAAATTCAGACAATCTGAGGCGACTATTCAGGCGACCGGGCGACTCTGAGCAACGGTATCCCCGCTGTCATACAAGCCGAAAAAATCCGTAAAGTCCTTATTTTCATATACTTTTCACCGTAAATCCGAACGTTAGCTCTCAAAGCTCACCGCTCCGACTCCAAAGGCCATGCGTTCGAATCGCACTGGGCGTACCATGTTAAACCGCTTGTTTCGTTGAAATGAGCGGTTTTTCTTTACTTTTGATCACAGTATAAATCGTTGCAACTTATCAGGCGACTGATCAGGGGTTTATGATAGAAAAAAAGAGCAGCGATTGCTGCTCCTTTCGTTTTACTCCACGGTTCCACGTCATATAACGGATACTTAGCCGGAAATGCAGTCAAATTCTCCTGTAGCAAAGCGCAAAGGCGTTGTCACACCGTTCTGCCAAAACCGTATCCCGATACTGCTGCATAATGTACATAGGCTTTTCCGTAATATCCCGCTCGGCTGCTGAGGTATAAAATATCTTATATCTTTGCGACACGACTCTGAATCAGCTTCTTTACTTGAGCGTCCATATCGCACTGCGCAGAGATGCGTCCGACAGCAATATCCTCACTGCTGTGCGACAGCTTTTCGCTGATTTCGCTTCACTCATAATCCCACGCACGAAGCGACGGCCGAAACGGCATACCGCCTTTCTGAAGGCTTTGCTGCACAAACATTCGTACAGCCTCAGCGAACGAAGTACCCAGACTGCGGTAAAGCGCTTCTACCTGCTCCTGCACTGTCAATGCGGATCTGAAGTGCTGCCTCCATAGCAATAAAACTATCTTCTTGCAGTACGATTGTATTACGGTCTTCCGCTAAGAAGCAGGTCGATCTGACAGCGTACCGGTCCTCTCCGTCCGGCGCACGGTTATTCTTAGTGCGGATAAATCTCAAAAATCTCCTTTCCGCTTTTGAGCTGCCCTTATAGCCGCACTTCTGCCAATCGGTTGCAAGGATTCTCCAAATCGCTGAAGCTGCATTTGTCCATGCTATTCAGAAGGTACCCTGTCCTTGCTCCTATCCGGACAGAGAAATCAAGCATTCAATAAAGAACGCGCGTTCTCTTTACTACAAATCATACTGCATTTTCGTATTTTTCGCAAAATCAATTCATCTATCGTGTTGATTTATGCATTCTTTCTCAACGGCAGTTCTCCCGCAAATCTGCGGCTGCACCTGCAGGAGCTCCGCTGTTCCCTGTTCTCCGGTTTGCATTTTTGCCGGTTTCGTGGTATATTTCTAATATATGCCGTATGACTTTGTAAGCGGTCATACACGTCAATCTGCGAACACATCATACAAAGGTGGGGAGCAAAGATGAACGGACCTACATTACAAGTGCAGATGCTCGGGCAGTTTACCCTTCGATACGGCGACCGCACCATTTCCGACAGCGACGACCGCTCCCGCCGGGTATGGTCACTGTTGGCCTATATGCTGTATAACCACGGCCGCTCGTTCGCACAGGAGGAGCTGATCCATCTATACTGGAGCAACGGCGAGAAAAGTGCGGATCCCGGAAATGCGCTCAAATCAATCTTTCACCGCATTCGCACCGCGCTGGACAAACTGCAGCCGGGATTTGGCCGCCTGCTCATCCGCCGCAAAGCAGGCCGATACTTCTGGAACAACGTTATGCCGCTTTCCCTCGATATTGAGGATTTTGAGGCGCATTTTCATGCCGCCGAAGCCGCCGGAGATGACGATGTCCGTCTGGCGGAATATCAGGCTGCACTGGCACTGTATGCCGGCGATCCGCTGCCGCGCATGACCGATGAAATCTGAACCATTCCAATCGTGGCCTACTATCACAGCCTGTACACCCGTACGGCAGCCGGGGCGATCGAACTGCTTGAAAAGCAGGAACGCACCGCCGAAGCCGTTGCGCTGTGCCATCAGGCGATTCATATTGAGCCGTATCAGGAGGACCTGTATGAGCACCTCATGCGTGGTCTGCTCCGCACCGGCGATATGAAGGGCACTATGTCGGTCTACGAGGAAATGAGCGAGCTGCTGTTTGCGCATTTCGGCGTTATGCCGTCCGAGACGCTGCGCACACTGTATCGTCAGGCAATACGCACCGTAAACGACCGCACACTGACCATGGACGAGGTTTGCTCGCAGCTTGCTGAGCCTGCGCCGCACGGCGGCGCCATGGTATGCGAATACGACTTTTTCAAGATTCTGTACCGTTCCGAAGCCCGTTCGATCGCACGAAACGGCCATTCAGCGAATATCTGCCTGCTGTCGGTCTCCGGCAAGGACGGCGAAATGCTTGCACGCCGCAGTCTGGACCCCGCAATGAACAATCTGCAAGTGCTTGTCCAGAACAATCTGCGCCGCGGCGATGTGATCGCTCGATGCAGCATTTCGCAGTATATCATCCTGCTGCCGCAGGCGAATTACGAAAACAGCCGCATGGTTGCCGACCGACTGGTAAGCGCGTTTTACCGTCGGTATCCGCACTCGCCCGCACGGCTCCGCTATACGGTGCAGCCGCTGACGTAATCGGACTTTCAAAACAACTGCGTGCCGTCTATCCCGCGCACAATAAAGGAGATAAACATGGGTAAACAAAGCTGGAAGCCCGGCAACATGCTCAATCCCGTTCCGGCGGTGATGGTCAGCGTTGCCGATGAAGCGCACCGTCCCAACATCATCACGGTAGCGTGGGCCGGTACGATCTGCACCAACCCGCCGATGGTGTCGATTTCGGTCCGTCCGTCGCGGTATTCTTACGATATTATCGAGAAAACCGGTGAATTTGTCATCAATCTCACCACCGAGAAGCTGGCGCGCGCCTGCGACTACTGCGGCGTTGTCAGCGGCCGTGATGTAGACAAATTTGCGAAAACCGGTCTGACGCCCATGCCGGTCGAGCATGTCAGCGCACCCGCTATCGCGGAAAGTCCGGTCAACATTGCCTGCCGCGTGACCGAGAGTCGCGCACTCGGCAGCCATACCATGTTCATTGCCGAGGTGGTCGGCGTGACGGTTGATGACGAATATCTGGACGAAAACGACCGGTTTCATATCAACGATGCGAACCTGATTATGTACTCCCACGGCGAGTATTTTGCGCTTGGCAAGTATCTCGGCAAATTCGGATACAGTGTGCAGAAGAAGAAAAAGAGGAAGAAGTAAGGCGTTTTCAACTGCATACTATTGGTTGAAATATTAAATCGAAATTTGACAAAGGAGTGTGATTATATGGGTAAAGCGATTTTGGCAGCAATCGTTACATTGATTGTTGGTTATTTAGGTACGGTCGTAGGAGTTGAACTTTTAGGTAATTGGTATGAGTTTGGATTGCTCATTGCTATTGCAGTAATGGGTGCTTTTATCATCTACTTCAATGACAAGAAGTAAGACGACTTCCAGTTTTCCGCACCATGCAACCCAAACAGCGCAAAACCGGCATCTTTCGATGCCGGTTCTTTTCATTTCATTTCTTTATCAAAGCGCTGTTCAGCCCAACATTCTGCCGCGCAGCAGAATCGTGTGAATGTTCAGCTCCTCATCCAGCAGGAGCACATTGGCCAGCTTGCCCGGCTCGAGAGAGCCGTAATCGTGCTCAATGCCAATAGCGCGCGCCGGATTGGTGGACGCGGACCGAATCGCCTGACCGAGCGGAACGCCCATCTTGACCGCCGAGCGCACGCAGTCCATCAGGTTGGTTGCGGAACCCGCAATCGTGCCGTCGTGCAGCGTAGCGAGGTTGCCGCGCACGGTAACTGCCTGTCCGCCGAGCGAATACTCGCCGTCATCCAGTCCGGTGGCCATCATGCTGTCCGAGATCAGGATAACACGGTTCTCAAACAGCCGGAACGTCGCGCGAACGACCGACGGATGCACATGCACGCCGTCCGCGATGAGTTCAACCGCCACGTTATCGTTGTCAAAGGCCGCACCAATCACACCCGGTGCCCGATGCGAAAACGGCGGCATGGCGTTGTACAGATGGGTCACCTGCCGCGCGCCGTGCTTGAAGGCTTCGCAGGCGGTGTCGTAATCCGCTGTCGTATGCGCAATCGAGATACGCACCTCGCCCGCTAGCTCGTCAATGGTCTCCATCGAACCCGGCAGCTCAGGTGCCAGGTCGCACAGCTTGAACAGACCGCCGGCTTTTTCCTGCACCCGGCGGAACATGGCCGCGTCCGGCGCATGCAGATAAGCGCCGTTCTGCGCACCCTTTTTCGCCTCGGAAATGAACGGGCCTTCCATGTTGATGCCCACAAGCGCCGCGTCATTGCTCTCCACCTGATAGGTTGCGGCGGCTTCGGCAATCTGCGTCAGCTTTTCCTCGGGATAGGTCATAGTCGCCGGACAGATGGCGGCCACGCCGATCTGTGCCTGATACTTTGCCAGTGTAGAGATAGCCTCATGCGTGCCGTCGCAGAAATCGCGGCCCATGCAGCCGTGAAAGTGCAGATCGACCAGTCCGGGCACGGCGTACAGACCGTCCATATCCACCGCATCCGCGCTCACCTCCGCGGATGCAATCCGGTCGTCCGAGATGGACAGCCCGCCAGTTTTGAACGTGCCATCCGGCTGATATACCCTCAAATTGCTAAATTCCATAACTTCTCTTCCTTTTTAGAGCAAATCGCCACACTTAGACAGTGCCGCCTCGTCCGCTACGATGGAAACATCTGTGTGCAGCTGCAGGATGGATGCCGGAACCTGAGGCGTTACCGGACCGAAGAACGCTTCGCGGACGGTCTCTGCCTTGTTTTCACCGGAAACCACCAGCACGATGCGCCGTGCCAGCATGATGGTCTGCACGCCCATGGTGTACGCCTGCCGCGGCACGTCATCCGCCGACGCGAAAAAGCGTTTGTTTGCCTCGATGGTGGACTCGGTCAGATTTACACAGTGCGTACCCTTGGAGAAATACTCGTCCGGCTCGTTGAAGCCGATGTGTCCGTTCAGGCCCATGCCGAGCAGCTGCAGATCAATGCCGCCCGCTGCCTTGATGGCCGCATCGTAGCGCTTGCACTCCCGCTCGGCGTCAAGCTGCGCGCCGTCCGGCAGATTGATGCGCTCTGCCGGCACATTCACCGCGTCGAAGAAGTTTTTGTGCATGAAATAGTGATAGCTCTGGTCGTGATCGGGCGTCAGGCCGCGGTATTCGTCCAGATTGAAGGTCGTGCAGCCGCCGAAGTCCACATCGCCCTTGTTATACCATTTAATCAGCTGCTCGTAAATGCCGATCGGTGACGAACCGGTTGCCAGACCGAGTACGGAATCCGGTTTGAGAATAACCTGTGCCGAAATGATGTTGGCTGCCTTGCGGCTCATGTCGTTATAATCCTTAGCGCGAATGATTTTCATGGAATACCTCTTTCTTCTGTCTCCGGAAATAGAAAGGGCAGGCAATGTGCCCGCCCTTTCCATTGCGCGGAGCGCAATCGTGATATGCAAACAAGATAGGTTAGTTAGATTGGTTGCGATTTCTTAACCATTCGGTGTTCCCACGCGGCTGTATTTCCAAACCGTGTGCGAGCACTTCAGGCTGCGTTGAATTGCTTTCAGTGTTACTTCAGCATCTTTGCCATTTCGTCGGCTACGAACTGGACCTTGGTGCCAATGATAACCTGAACTGCGGTCTGCGACGGACGCATTACGCCAGCCACGCCTGCAGCCTTGATCTTCTTCTCGTTGACGAGCGTGCCGTCCTTGACTTCCAGACGCAGACGGGTAATGCAGTTATCCAGAGATTCTACATTTTCCTTGCCGCCCAGACCTTCGAGGACTGCAGCTGCAATAGCGGTGAAGTCGTTATTTGCCAGCTTGGCATTCTTGTCAACCTCTGCGAAGTCGGCTTCTTCATCCTCACGGCCCGGGGTCTTGAGGTTGAACTTGGTGATCGCAAAGTAGAATACCAGATAGAATACAACGAATGCTGCGATACCCAGCGGGATGATCATCAGCGTGTTGTTCGCTGCCGGCAGGAAGGACGAGAATACGAGGTCGGTCGCGCCTGCGGAGAAGCAGAAGCCTGCACGGAAGCCGACATAGTAGGTGATAATGGCGAAAATGCCGTACAGAGCAGCATAAACAACATACAGCGGGAAGCACAGGAACATGAAGCCGAACTCAAACGGCTCGGTAACGCCGCAGATGAATGCACAGATGGCAGCGGACAGGACCAGACCGATAGCAGCCTTTTTGTTCTTGGCCGCCTTGATCATCGCGAGAGCCGCACCGGCAACACCGAACATCATGCAGGGGAAGAAGCCGGACATATACATGCCGAGGCTCCAGCCAATGACATTGCCGGTGATGCCGACATCGCCGGTCTGAAAGCCGGCCCAGTAGTTCTGCAGGTCTCCGAGGCCGATGGTGTCAAACCAGAATACATTGTTCAGCGCGTGGTGCAGGCCGGTCGGGATGAGCAGACGGTTAAGGAATGCATAGATGCCGGCGCCGATACCGTCCATGCCGATGATGCCTTCGCCAACAGCTACCAGCGCGCTGAAGATGACAGGCCATACGAACAGCAGGACAACGGATACCGCGATGGAAACCAGACCGGTTACGATGGCAACGCAGCGCTTGCCGCTGAAGAATGCCAGCCAGTCCGGGAGCTTCGCGTTTTTGAAGCGGTTATAGCAGCTTGCGCCGATGATACCGGCGATGATAGCGATAAATACGTTCTGGATCTTGTCAAATGCCAGCGTTTTTACCGGATCATCCGCGATTGCGGGCATCAGCGTGGTAACAACGCCGGTGCTCAGCAGGTTGGTCATCATCAGCCAGGATACCAGACCGGCCAGTGCCGAGGTACCCTCGCGGTCGTCGGATAGTCCGACTGCAACACCGATGACAAACAGCCATGCCATATTGTCAATCAGCGCGCCGCCTGCCTTTATCAACAGGAAGCCGATGTTATACAGTGCACCGCTCGTTGCCGCACCCGGCACGCCCATAACGCCCGGAGCGATCGCGTAGCCGAGACCCATCAGGATACCGCAGATCGGCAGCGCAGCTACCGGCAGCATCAAGGCCTTGCCCAGCTTTTGCAGTTTTTTCATCATAAGAGTTTCCCCTCCTTATTTTGTGGACCGCCGAAGCGGCCGATTGTGTTGACGGATGGGAGAGGCGAACTCCGTCTCCGTCCCCCTATTTCATCGCCGTTCACACCCAGCGAAATGAAATCCTTACAAATTACTCTCGAGGAACGCCTGCATTGCAGCTGCAGCGGTCTCCTCGTCCTCACCCTCGATGGTGAGCTTTACGGTATCGCCGCACTTGACGCCGAGTCCCATCACGCCCATGATACGCTTGGCATCGACTTCCTTTTTCGGGCTGGCGATCATGATTTTCGAGGCAAACTTGCCTGCCTCCTTGACCAGCAGTCCCGCCGGTCGAGCGTGGATGCCCAGTGCATCCTTGATGGTATATTCAACGATTTTCATGGAGAATACTTCCTTTCCGTTACTTTTTCTTCAATGTCAGCAGTGCATCGCCTGCGGCGACCGTGCCGCCCGCGACGGGCTCCACAGTGAACGCATCCGGGTTGCACACGAGGATAGGCGTTACGATCTGATAGCCCTCAGCCTTGATGGCCGCCGGGTCAAATTCGATCAGCGTGTCGCCCTTGCTGACCTGATCACCGGCCTTGCAGCAGGCTTTGTAGTGCTTTCCCTCCAGCTGTACGGTGTCGATGCCGACGTGAATGAGCAGCTCTGCACCGTCCGCCGTGGTCAGCGATACCGCGTGTCCGGTCTCAAACATCACATCCACCGTGCCGTCCGCCGGAGCAACGATGCGTCCTTCGGCCGGCTCGATCGCAATGCCCGGACCGAGAATGCCCTGTGCGAACGTGGGATCGGGCACGTCCTCCAGTGCTACCACCTTGCCGGCAACCGGCGCCGTTATCTCGATGCCGCTGTCGCCGCCAAACAGATTTTTCAGTTTACCAAACATTTTGCTCACAACCTTTTTGATTAGGCAATACCGCATGATTGAATAAGAGTGATTTGCGCGTAAATTGTGCGGTGTTGCCTTAAGTATGCCTGTTTTGTATGAAAACATACAGAAAATAAAAAGAACCAAACTTCTGCACAGATACAACTTGCTCTTTGATGGCAACTTCTGCGAGAAATCTGGTTTTGCCCGCCGAAGCGGTAACAATCCATTTCAAACGGATACTGTTTACTTGTTAATTGCAGTATAACAAACTTTTCTCACCTTGGCAAGAGCAACCTGTCGAATTAGTTGCCAAATTTTCGCGTTGTTTTTCTGCACTTTGCACAAAAAACAAGTCCGCACTGCTTGTGCAGTACGGACTCCGTGATTACTTTTTATCATCAATGTGCTCCATCACACGGGCGATGTGAATGGTGAGATACAGCAGCTCATTCTGTCCGGAGTGGAAATTTTTCTCCCTCTGGACGTACACGCGAATCTTGTCCGCACAGGCATACGCCTTCGGGTACTTGAACCGCACCACATCGAGCAGATCGCTGTCCTCATCGCCGTAGCCTTCTCCGCTGACGATACGCCGTGCGTAGAATTTGAGGTGCGTGACAAACCGGTAGTAATTGAGCGATTCATCATCCGGACGGAAACCATATTCATCGTAAACGATGCGGAAAACCGCCTGCAGCAGATAGGTCATGTCGTAAATATCGCGGATTTCACCACCGAGCTGTGCATTGACAAAGTGCAGCGCGATAAACGCTGCCTCATCATCCGTGAACTCCACGCCGGTCTCCTCCTTGACGATCTCATTCGCCTTGAGACCCACGCGGAATTCGTCCTTGTACAGCTGCCGAATGTCCCACAGCAGCGGATTGGGCAGTACAATGCCCTCCTTATAGCGGTTGACGGCCGCCGAGATATGATCGGGCAGCGTAACGTAAATGCTGTCCGACAGCTCCTTGCCGAGCGCGATCTTCGCATGGTTGATAATGCGTTCGCTCATCAGGAAATGCGGCAGCGGAATGCTTGTTATCAGCTGCTGGAACCGGTCGGAAAGCTGATCCGAGTGCAGCGTGAACCGCTTTTCCACCTTGTCCGGCGGTGCTTCGTCACCTTCGCGGCGGCCGAAGCCCAGACCGCGCCCCATAAGCACAGTCTCCGCACCGTTTTCATCCAGCGCGACCACAACATTGTTGTTGAGTACCTTTTCTATTTTCACGTCCGCGCCTCCTGACCCGCACCGCAGCACGCATCAAACGCTTCACGCGCCGCACGGACTGCATTTTCATCGCACTGCCACAAACTGAATTCGCTCAGTCCGGGCAGCCCCATCGGCACATTTTCGCGCCGAAACTGCATTCTGCTGTTTTCCACCCGCTTTGCGGAAAGATGGAAGGCATTCGCGCCTGTTTTCGGCTGCAAATCGCGTATAACATCGGCGTTTACGCCTGCACCGACCAGAATCTGCACGTCCTCTCCTGCTTTTGCAACCAGCGCGCGCAGCAGATCCGCGCCTGCGGTGCAGTCCGCCTGCTGCCCCGAGGTCAAAATGGTATCCACACCCAGCCGCTTTGCGGTTTCCAGTGCCGCAAACGGGTCGCGGCAGACATCGAACGCACGGTGCAGCGTCACACCGCAGCCGCCTGCAAGCGAAATCAGTTTGGCCATACGTTCCTCATCAAGATCACCCTCGGGCGTGAGCACGCCGATGACAATGCCGTCCGCGCCGAGCGCGGCAAAGCGCTTCACCTGACGGCAGAGCAGCTCAAATTCGCTTTCCGTATACAAAAAATCGCCGCAGCGCGGACGCAGCAGCACACGAACCGGTACAGAAACCCGTTCCCGCACCATGCGGAACAGATCCTCATCCGGCGAAGTACCGCCGATCATTAAATTAGCGCATAACTCCAGCCGCATAGCACCGCCGCGCTCCGCGCTTACCGCAGACTCGACTGAGTGGGTGCAAACCTCCAGAACCGGTTTCATTTCCTGCTCCTCCTCCGAGACAGAATAACGCTTGGCAAATTATGTGATTCAATCCACACTGTTATCTATTAATTATATCACCAAAAACCATATAGGTCAACGCAGGTTTTTGCAGCATTCTGCACAATAAAAATCAGATGTTTTCATATAAAATAAACCACCTCCCTGCTTCGTATGCAGAGAGGTGATCTACAGCGTTTTCCGCATAATGGCGGCTGATCTCGACCATGCCGCGAATACCGTCGATCGGTGTACGGATATCATGGCATTGACGGATATTTGCCGTCCATATTACCAAAAAATTCTCCGCGCTTTTGGCTGTTTCTTGCCTTCGGCTGAGTTGTCTTGTCAGTTTGTATAAAAATGCAAAGAAGTTTTGCACAAATCGGATAGTTTGCAGGAATTCGAGCATACTTATGCAAATAGACCACATATTTTGTTGTTTTTTTAACAATTTTGTGCTATACTAAATATACAGCCCATAAAATGGGTAATGCGCGCCGGAGCAGTTCCGCTGCACCGAGCCGACAGGAGAGGTGTTTTATGAACAGTATTACGACCCGCGTTTGGATCGCGGGAGCAAGCGGCAGACTGGGTTCCGCACTTAGTCATCGTTTCGGCGGCAACACAGCATATAAGCTGGTAACCAGCGACCGTGATGTAGCGGTCGAGGATGTATCCGTTGTCGGTCGTTTTGCCGATATTAACCATCCGGATGTCATCATCAACTGTGCCGGTCTGACCGACGTACAGGCCTGCGAGGAGAACCCCGAAGAAGCGTATAAGATCAACGCCATCGGCGCCCGCAATCTGGCAACCGCTGCAAGACGCATCGACGCAAAATTCATTCAGATCTCGACCGACGACGTATTCGGCGGCGACGAGGACAAGGCTTTCTGTGAGTTCGACGATCCCCATCCGACCACGATGTACGGCAAGAGCAAGTACGCCGGTGAAAAGCTCGTGCGTGAGCTGACCGACAAGCATGTTATCGTGCGTTCGTCGTGGCTGTACGGCGTCGGCTCGTACGACTTTGTTGACCGTGTGCTCGATACGGCGGCAAAGGAAGGCGCTGTCCATCTGCCGGAGGATGAGATTTCCTCCCCGACCTCGGCGGAAGCGCTCGCCGGCTTTATCGACTGCCTGATGCACAGCCGCGAGTACGGCCTGTTTCACGCATCGTGCGACGGCTCGTGCTCCCGCGCAGAGTACGCCCGCGAAATTCTGCGTCTCGCCGGCAAGGAAAACGTGCCGGTCACCTCGGCCTCCGAGAACACCGCGCTGCGCCCGCGCTTTACGCTGCTGGACAATATGATGCTGCGCATCACTGGTTTGTATCAAATGCCGGACTGGCATGACGCACTGAGCGAATACATGTCCCACCGGCAGACGGGAGTAAATAAATGAATGAAGTAAAAGAGAAAAAGAAAATCGGTCTGACTACAAAGATCTTCATCGCGCTGATCGCCGGTGCAATCGTCGGCATTGCGCTCAACATGTTCGCAGCTGATGTGGATTTTGTGCAGAACGTACTGGTAAACGGCATTTTTTATGTTGTCGGTCAGGGCTTTATCCGCCTGATGCAGATGCTGGTCGTACCGCTGGTATTCTGCTCGCTGATCTGCGGCGCCACCGCCATCGGCGACAGTAAAACGCTCGGCAAAGTCGGCGTAAAGATCATCGGCTTTTACATTTTCACCACGATGATGGCAGTTGCCGTTGCGCTCGGCATCGGTCTGCTGATCAAGCCGGGCATGGGCTTGGATATGTCGCAGATCCAGACCGCCGAAGTCACCGCTTCTTCGGATTCGGTCAGCTTTGCGGAAACCCTGCTGAACATTATCCCGAAAAACCCGATCGGCGCACTGGCCAACGGCGAAATGCTGCAGGTTATCGTGTTTGCGCTCATCATCGGCGTTATCCTCGCCAAGCTGCAGGATAAGACCCAGCTGGTAACGAACTTCTTCCAGCAGGGCAACGATATTATGATGGAAATGACCATGATGGTCATGGGTCTGGCTCCCATCGGTGTATTCTGCCTGATCTCTAAGACCTTTGCCGGTCTTGGTTTCTCCGCTATGGTGCCAATGTTCAAGTACATGGGCGCGGTGCTGCTGGCGCTGTTCATCCAGTGCTGCGGCGTATACCAGATTCTGCTGGCGCTGCTTACAAGACTCAATCCGCTGCGTTTCCTCAAGAAATTCGCTCCGGTTATGGGCTTTGCGTTCTCGACCGCAACCTCTAACGCCACTATCCCGATGAATATCGACACGCTGGAGGAAAAAATCGGCGTCAACCGCCGTATTTCGTCCTTCACCATCCCGCTCGGCGCGACCATCAACATGGATGGTACGTCCATCATGCAGGGTGTTGCTGTTGTATTCGTTGCACAGGCGTTCGGCATCCAGCTGACCCCTGCAGATTATCTGACCGTTATTGCAACCGCAACGCTCGCCTCCATCGGTACCGCAGGCGTGCCCTCGGTTGGTCTGGTTACGTTGGCGATGGTATTCGATTCGGTCGGTCTGCCGGTTGCCGGCATCGGCCTGATCATGGGTATCGACCGTATCCTCGATATGGCGCGTACTGCCGTTAATATCACCGGCGACGCTGTCTGCACCACGATCGTGGCGCATCAGGACGGCGCACTGAATAAGTCTGTATTTAACAAAAATTAAATCAAACTGACAGGAAAAACCCCGTATTTCGTAAGAAATACGGGGTTTTTCTGGTGCCGCCAGCCGGAATCGAACCGGCACGGTTTTAAGGCCGGGGGATTTTAAGTCCCCTGCGTCTACCAGTTCCGCCATGGCGGCGTGTAAATATTATACCAGAACGGGCACGGTCTGTCAAACATGTGCGCCGCCGGTTTGAGGATTTTTCAATCCCGCCTCTGCTGCTTTCCTGTTGCGTTCTACCGGAAAAAGTTATACAATAAATATAACAATTCTCCTGCGCAGAAATGAGCATACGGTACGCGTTCCATGCCGTTCCGGCTATGCATTTGGCGTACCGGTTCGATGTCCGAAAAAATTTTGAAACAGGCGGAACAAACCATACGGAACAAACGTCTAAGCTGATATATGACAATGACCCCACCGCAGCAGCGGCCGTGCTGTCGATGGCATTCGTTATTGTCATATACAGGATAGAGCGTATAAGCATTAACAGTGAAAAGGAGGAAAAAATATGAAACGGTTTCAGAAGGCGTTAATCGGTGTTGTGGTGAGCGGTGCATTGCTGTTCTCGGCACAGGCGGCGGAACTGCCCAGTGCGGCACAGGATACGCTGCAATCGGCTATGACTAAGGTACAGCAGGAAGTCAAGGATTACGGTCAGGTGAAAACGCTCGGCTTTACCGGTGAAAACTGCGAGATTATCCTCTCGAACCTCAACGCGAAACAGTATTTGGTTAACCTAACAGCTGACAGCACACACAAGTATGGTATTCTGGACAAAGCAACCGGCAAGCTGGTTGTTCCTGTGGAGTACGATTATTACATTGCGCTTGACGGCACGGAAACACTGGTTAGCCAGTACGGCGCTGATCATCACCCCAACTACTGGTTCGCCGATGAAACCGGCAAACTGACGCCGATGAAGCTGCCGTCCGGTTATGAGCTTGCGACGTATGAGCCAAACAGCAATGTGTTCGTGCTCTTCAAAAACGTGAAAAAGCCGGTATATGACCCGTATTCCGGCGATGGTCCAACCACACAGGTTGAGGATGTCACCTTCTGTGCTCTGGCCGACAAAGACATGAACATCATCCTCGATGACATCGACATGGTACCGGATTGGTACGCCGATTTCTTCATCGCAAAGACCGGCAGCACTAAGTGGGAACGTATTGACAAGTCAAATACGAGCGGCAACGGCACCTACGGTCTGTTTGACCCGAAAACCGAAAAATTTGTCGGCAAGCACGATTTTAACCAGATTTTCTGGTACGATCAGCACTTTATCGGCACACGCAGCAGCGGCACAAAATCTTATCTGCTGGATGGCAAGGGCGGCGAAACCCTGCTGCCCGCAAACGTCAAGGAGTACAGCAGCTGGGCCAAAACCGAAGTAGCTGCCGCAGGAGAGCACGGTCTCACTGAGTCATTCTCCTATCCCAGGCTGGACATTACCCGCGAAAACTTCACCATGCTGGCGATGAACCTGTACAACAAGATTTATCCCAACAAGGAGATTCCGGCTCTGGAAACCAAGTTCACCGACTGCAGGGACGACCCGAACGTGAATAATGCCGCCGCACTCGGCATTGTCACCGGCTACGAGGACGGCACCTTCCGTCCGTACAAGACCATCTCCCGCCAGGAGGCTGCCGCCATGCTTGACCGGCTGTATCAGGCACTCGGCGGCAAGACGGACGTGGTTTCCGAAAAGGCCTTCGCTGACGATGCCAAAATCGGCGACTGGGCGCGCGGCAGCGTTTACGCCATGCGCCAGACCGGCATCATGCAGGGCAAGGAAAACAATCAGTTCTGCCCGACGGACGGCTACACCGCAGAGCAGTCCATTGTGACCATCGAGCGCATGTATCAAATCATCAAATAACCAGCCATACCAAAAGGACTTCGTTTTAACGAAGTCCTTTTTGCTTACTCATAACGTCCCATGAAAATCTCGGTTACGATGCCGTTTTCGATGGTGACACGCAGCAGGTCCACCATCGTTTCGTCCCGTGCGTCCGGCGAGCCGTACAGATCGAGGAACCGTGCTTCGCTATCTCCGACACGCAGTCCGCGCACGGTTTTGCGCCGCCAGAACAGCCACCGGCGGGTCAGTGGAATTTCATCCGGTGCCTCGGTGATGATAACGCGGTTGCGGCTCTTATCCCACCGTATCTGCGGAATGTGGCTGTCCCACAGGTACGAAAACGGCGTGTACAGTACGCCATTCTGTTCCACGCCGGAGACAGCGGTCTCAGCACCGTGCAGTGTGTAGGTTTTGCCGTCTGTCGTACCGCCAAGGCGCTCTACAACCTCGTAAAGTGGGACATACGGCTCGTTTTTGTACAGAATAACCGGATTCTCCAGCGTGATCGGCTCTCCGTTCTGCAGGGCTTCCCTGCTGCCGATTTCTATGCTGAGCGACGTGTTCGTCCGCTCCAGATAGCCGATTCGCCAGGCCGCCAGTCCAATCGCAAGCACAAGCGCCAGCAGCGGCAGCCAGTATTTTTTCACAATACGCATGATTTTCCTCCCTGATTACGCCTTCTGCGTCATGCACAGCATAGTGATGATCGACTGCTCGCAAGTATAGCCATTCTTCGGATCGAATCGATTCGCTCCTACGCCCTGCATGATACCGGTTTGCCTCATCGCATAGACAGAATCCTTTGCCCATGCGCCAATACTTCCGTTGTCAGCATAGAGCGTAGGACTGACTTCGATCTTTCCATACAGCACCGTATAAAGGCGCTGCAGGATAACCGTCGCTTCCTGTCGGGAAAGCTCGCGCGTGGGCTGGAAAGTGCCGTCCTCATAACCGGTAACAATACCGAGTGCCGCGATCTGACGTACTATGTCTTCATCGCAGTCGGAGAACGGCTGTGCCAGTTCAGGCAGATTGATGTTTGGGTTTACCGTCTGAATGGTTTGCCAAGCCAGCTTGCAGAATTCATCGCGGTGGATATTCAGGCGGTATGGTGTATGATAGGACAGTCGGAGTCCGTCTTTCTCCGCTTGTTCGACTATATTTTCAGCCCAAGTGCTGGGAACATAGCAGTAATTCGCCTGTTCGCGCTCATTTCCGTTGCTGTCCAACAGATACTCGGTCGACCGTGACAACCAAACCAGCGATCGTTTTCGTTCGATACTTCATCATAGCGCGCGTTGCTGACGATCTTGCCGCTGCGGTCGATGAACATATATTTACTGTTGAAATACAGCCGCGGCCACGGTCCGCCGTCCGGCAGATACCAGTCAGTCGCGCCCACGCGAACGGCGACAAGGTCGTTATAAAATAGTTCGCTATCACAAGAGCAATCATACTGACCAACGTTGTAATACTGGTCGATGCCGTCCTGCAGGACGGTAAAATCCGGTCCCAGCAGCGTGTACTGATGGAACGTGTACGGCATTGTGCCGCTATCGGTCCGCACAGTTCTGGTGACGGGGTACTGGCAAAGGACATATCCTTGATCATCGACTCCCAATACGCGACCGGTGCGAGGAATGGATACATCGGTCAAGCTGCCGTTCAGGTCACACAGCTGATACCTGCCGCCGGTCTCCAGCAGCAGCTGATCATTCGCAGCTTTCCACATGCTGCCGTTGAACAGCGGTGTGATGATCTTTCCGGCGGACAGATCGACCGCACAGATCCATCGGCTTCTATCGTCACTCGGGGTAAATATCAACTCCCAGATGTCCTTTTCCTCGATCAGTCGACACGGAAAAACCTCGCAGCTGTCAATTTGCCAAGTTTTCCATGTCGGATATCCCGGATAACTGGTATCCTCTTCTGGTGGGCTTTGTTGAAAATGCGTGATCGCCTGCCGCGTAAGCTGTGTTTGCGATGCGGCATCTGCGGCTCCGGCGCCAATCAGCATACAGCCGCACAGCACGAGTGCAGACAGCAAAACCACTCGTTTTTTCATGTTCCCTATCCCCTTGTCAGATGAATTTTATACCATATATAATATATAACCTAACCATTCTGCACTGTCAACTGTGACATGAAAATAAATTTTTTGAGCGAACTTTGTCACACTTTTCCTCGTCTAACGGTTATAGTAAGCGAAGGACTTCACAGGCAGGAGGTATTTTTTATGAAACGATGGCGTTATTTATGTGCAGCCGCGCTGATCGCGGGCAGCATGGCGGCGGGAGCCGGTGCGGTATCGATACCGAGCACTGCTTTAACACAGTTGCAGCAGCAGTAGCAGGCAGATACTTCCGCAGATTATCTTTCCGCGGACAGCGGCCAATCCCGCATAGCAGCGTATGCGCTCGTGCCGAAAAAAAATCTGTACAAAATTTCTGCCGACAGCTTGTACGGTATTGCCGATTTGAAAACCGGAAAAATGATCGTTCCCGCAGAATATACCACAATCGATGTGCTGTCAGACGGCAGATTTCTGCTGACTCGTTATGAAAACCAGGCTTCTTCGTTCTATTATGCCGATGCGAGCGGAACGGTCACACCGATTCAGACGCCGGTCAAAGGCACCTATTTCAGCATGGCAGGCGATGACCGTTTCTTCATCGGTGTCTATGCGAAACGTCCGCTGACGGCTACAGTACAGCAGTCTGCCGAGCAGTATGATATTCCGTCACTTGTGCTGCTCGACGAAAACATGAAGGTTATCCGCGATGATATCGACGGCGCTTGCGGTGCTGTATCCACGCCGCATTTTACGAATGGCCTGATGCCAATTCAGACCGGCAGTACTTTGTGGATTGGTTTCCGAAAAGGAGCAATCGGCAACGGAACGTACGGTTTGATTGACAAAACCGGCCAGTTTGTCGGCAGTCACGACTTCGACGAGCTCAGCTGGACGGACAGCCGCTACATCGGCAAGCGCGGCACCGCGCTTTACCAGCTGGACGGCAAAGGCGGTGAAATCCGACTTCCGGCTAACGCTTCGCAGGAAAGCAGCTGGGCCAAGGCGGAACTGGAAGCCGCTCGGGAACATGATATTTCGCTTTCTTTCTATTATCCCAGGCTGAATATCACGCGCGTGGATTTCTGCAGACTAGCGGTCAAGCTGTATCAAAAGGTGCAGCCGAATGCCTCCGCGGCTCCGGCAGCGGCCTTTTCCGACTGCGAGAATGAGAGTGTCTGTCTGGCAGCGGCGCTCGGTATTGTAACCGGCTATGATGACGGAACATTCCGACCGTACCAGTCCATCACCCGTCAGGAGGCCGCAGCGATGCTTGATCGGCTGTATACCGCGCTCGGCGGCAAAGCCAGTGCTGCAAACGATAAACCATACGCCGATGATGCCCAGCTTGGCGATTGGGCACGCAGCAGCGTGTACGCGATGCGCGAGATCGGCATTATGCAGGGCAAGGAGAATAACCGGTTCCGTCCGAAGGATGGGTATACGCAGGAGCAGGCTGTTGTAACGGTGGAACGGGCGTTTCAGGCTGTGAAATAACTGTAAGCTACAGAATACCCCGATGCACATAGTGTATCGGGGTATTTTTATTGCCTATTATCTTTTCGGTGGAGCGGTAGTCTCTCGCACCACCAACTCTGCATTGACCAGTGTGACCTGTGCCGTCTTATCTCCATTGATAATCTCATGCAGCCGATGAACCGCCAGTTCACCGATTCGTTTCTTTTGTATCCGCATGGTTGTCAGCGACGGAGAGATCAGCGTACATACCAGCGAATCATCAAATCCCACGATAGAGATATCCTCCGGCACACGCAGCGGCGAAGCAGCTAATGCCTTTAGTGCACCTGCTGCAATGATGTCATTGTACGCAAAAAATGCGGTTGGAAAATCATGCGTGCTATCCAAATATCGCTGAAAAACCTGACGCGCAGGCTCCACAAAAATCGGTACCGTAACAATATCCTGCGGACGCAGCTCCAATCCCAACCGTTTTTGACACAGATAAAATGCATTCTGACGTTCCGGAAGCGCACCAGTTGCTTCATCTGCAGTCAAAAATCCAATTCTGCGATGCCCCAGATCATACAAATACTTGAGTGCCTGATAGACGCTGCACATACTTTCCACTGTGACCGAATTGATTGGCTGTTCCAACAGCCGTGAATCCACAACAACCAGCGGCAGCGAAGTTTCGGTCAGCATTTCAGCATGAACAGGCTCAAATTCCGACGCAAAGAAAATGATTCCATCAGTATTTTGCAGTTCAGCATCCTTTAACAACTGCGGCAGACCTTCCAGATTAATATTAGTCACCGTAATGGTATAACCCAGAAGTTTTGCAGACGCATCTGCACCATCAAAAATCCGTTCATAAAAATCATCTACGGCTTCAAATAAATGACCGGAACCACGAAATCGAATAAATAGAATATTTCTTTTGTCATATCGTATATCTTCTTTGCCACGCACCGCATATCCGTGTGACAAAAGCAATTCTTCTACACAGGCCCGTGTGCTGTCACTTACACCAGAACGATTATTTAAGACCAACGACACTGTTGCCGGGGAAACACCAGCCAGTTCAGCAATCTCCTTTAGCTTCATTCGGTTATACCTCCTGATTTCTATCTTTATCATACAATATCGCGTGTAAGAATGCAATAAATTTCAATCGACAGATTTTAAATAATTTTAGTTATTTTTATTACACCTTTCACATATCACTTAGGATTTCCACTAATATCTTGTGTTCTATTTCGTATATTACGTCATATTGACAAATATACCACAATATGATTTAATAAAATCACAAAATAAATTTAGTTTATTTTAAAATATTTTAAAGGGGTTGATGATAGATATGCAAAAACAGGTAAAAGCAGCGGTTATCGAGGGTCCCGGTAAGATTTCCATTCAGCATTTTCCCTATCCTGATCTTGAGCAATATCAGGGTTCCGTCCTCAAGGTGACGCAATGCGGCATCTGCGGCACAGACAAGCATTCCTATCGCGGCGAAACAAGGCAAAACAGCGGCAGCGATACAGAATTTAACGTAGCATATCCCTACATCATGGGACACGAAGCAGTCGGCATCCTAGATGCCGTATCTCCCGGTACAATCCGAAAGGACTTTTATGGTGAAGAACTGCATCCTGGTGATCGCATTACTTTCTGCCCCGATATTGTCTGCGGCGAATGCTACTATTGCCGCACTGCACCGTGGTACCCGTGGTGTGAAGATCCTTCTCGCGAATGCTTCGGCAACACGATGTCCATCACACGTAAACCCAGCCTATTCGGTGCAAATGCCGAATATATGTTCATCCCGCCTAAAGCCTATCTGTATAAGGTTCCGGATGAATTGCCCGATGACCTTGCTGTGCTCACTGAACTGATGTGTGTTACCTACTCGCTCGATAAAGCAAAAGAAATGTTTGCTTTCGATGGAGAAGGCTTTGAATTCGGTGGTTCTGTAGTTGTTTTAGGCAGCGGTCCGCTTGGTTTGGCACATATCATCAAGGCGCGCATGCTCGGTGCAGGCACGATCATCGCAACCGATATTTCAGACTACAAGCTGAACTTGGCTAAGGAATTTGGTGCCGATATCGTATTGAATGTTCGTAATACTACTGCCAAGGAACGCGTACAGATGGTCAAAGAGGCAACACATGGCTTGGGTGCCAATGTCGTATGTGAGTGTTCCGGTGTTCCTTCTGTTGTACCAGAAGGACTGCAAATGACACGCAAGTGCGGTGTATTCCTCGAAGTCGGTATGTATGTAGATATGGGTGGTATCCCAGTCAACATGGCAGAAGTAACCGGTAAAAATATCCGTATCATCGGCATGAATAATCACGCTGCTACCGGCTATCGTCCAACCATGGAAATGATGCTTCGTCATCAGAACAATTTCCCGTGGGCGAAATTTATCAGCCATAAATTCAAGCTGGACGATTATGACGAAGCAATCCGTATCAGCCAGACAGACGAAAGCATGAAGGTCGTTATCGAAGCCTGGTAAAGCAATGATCATTCGGGTATGTGAAAATGATCTCATACCCGAACGTGGACAAGAAGGTGGTGAAAAGCATGGCGGAAGCATTGCGGCCGGAACCCATCGTCCGTTTCGAACATGTAACAAAAACATTTCCCGGTATCCGTGCTCTGGATGATGTATCCTTCAGCATTCAAGAAGGCGAAGTACATTGTCTGCTGGGCGAAAACGGTGCTGGAAAATCCACTCTGATGAAGATTCTCACCGGTGTCTATCATGCCGAGTCGGGCAGTGTTTATCTGCGTGGCAAAAAAGTTGAGGTCGGTGATATTCACCAGGCACAGCAGCTTCGCATCGGCACAGTATTTCAAGAAAATAGTCTGATCCCTCACATGACGGTTGCAGAAAATGTATTCCTGACGCGTGAAATCAAAAATCACGCCGGTTTGATCGACTGGAACCGTATGTACAGTGAATGTGTCCGCTGGGGAAAAGAACTTGGAGTCGAACTCGATCCGCATGCACAGGTCAAACGGCTTTCCGTAGCACAGCAGCAGATCGTCGAGATTGTAAAAATGTTCTCACAGGACCCGCAGATCGTTATTCTGGATGAGCCTACATCTTCCCTTTCCGATCACGAAATTGACAATCTGTTTGAAATCATCCTGCGCATGCAGAAAAAAGGAATCACCTTTATCTATATTTCTCATCGCATGGAGGAGATTAAACGAATCGGCAACAGTGGCACCGTACTCCGCGATGGTAAATTCGTCGCTTCCATCGACGACGTAAAAAGCATGGATATGGAACAGATCATCAAACTGATCGTCGGCCGCAGTCTCGAGGAACAATATCCAGCCCGCGAATCCCATATCGGTGATGTATTGCTTGATGTGCAGGGATTGAGCGTTAAAGGCTTAATTGAGGACGTTTCTTTTCAGGTGCGTCGCGGTGAAGTTCTTGGATTTTCCGGTTTGGTCGGTGCAGGACGCACTACAACAGCCAAAGCCGTATTTGGTGCACTCAAAAAATCCGTAGGACGTATTTTTATTGATGGTAAAGAAGTCAGGATCCGCAGTCCGCATGATGCAATCCGCAACGGAATCAGTTTGCTACCCGAAAACCGCAAGGAAGAAGGTTTGATTCTAACCAAATCTATCGCATGGAATTTGGTCTTTGCTAGCCTACACAAATATAAATGCGGTCCATTCCTGAATGAGCGTAAGGAATATCAGGATGTTGCGCAGTATCGTGATATGCTTTCTATCAAAGCACCTTCTCTGGAGCGTCAGATCAAGTATCTATCCGGCGGCAATCAGCAAAAGGTCGTATTTGCAAAATGGCTCTGTGCCGAATCCAAAATATACTTTTTCGATGAACCGACCCGAGGAATCGACGTTGGTGCCAAGAGTGAAATGTATAAAATCATCAATATGCTGGTTTCCGAAGGGAATGCGGTCGTTGTGATCTCGTCCGAGCTGCCCGAAATACTCGGTGTATGTGATCGGATCGCCGTATTCCATGAAGGACGCCTGACCGGTACACTAGACCGGGCCCAGGCCACACAGGAATCCATCATGCACTACGCGTTAGGAGGGCAGTAAATGGAACAGATCAAAAAAGCCTGGAATAAAATCAAGCGTGTAAATGGCATTGGTTCCCTGCTGCCGCTGGCTTTGCTTCTTGTATTCTTCGCTGTGACGACCAGTACCTTCTGGAGCACGAACAATCTGATGCAGATTCTCCGCCAGTCCGCCGTATACGTTATCATGGGTATCGGCATGACTTTCGTTGTATTGACCGGCGGAATTGATCTTTCTCAAGGCTCTCTGTTGGCATTGTGCTGCGTAACCAGTGGTCTGACTCTGAATGCTACCGGTAATATTCCACTATGTATCATCGTCGCTCTGGCAACCGGTTTGTTGGTCGGATTGATCAATGGTTTGATCGTTGCTTATGTGAAAATACCGGCGTTCATCATGACACTCGGATCAATGTATATTGTACGCGCTATTACGCTTTGGATCACTAATTCTGAACAGATTTCTGTCAAAAATGCTTCATTTTCTTTTATCGGACAAGGCTTTATTGCCGGAATTCCTGTTCCCGTTTATGTATTCATTATTATCGCAGTTGCCGCCTATGTTTTTCTTGCACATACTGCGACTGGTCGTTACATCTTCGCCGTTGGTTCCAATGCCGAAACTGCACGGCTATCCGGTGTAAATGTTGAACGAACCACTATCCAAGTATTCGTACTTTCCGGTATTGCCATTGCACTGGCCTCAATCGTATATCTCGCCCGCTTGACTGCAGCACAGCCGACAGCCGGTCAGAGTTATGAGATGGAAGCTGTTGCAGCTACTGTTATCGGTGGTACCAGCATCGCCGGTGGTGAAGGCGGTATCTTTGGTACCGTAATCGGTGCAGTTATTGTAACTGTTATCCGCAATGGTCTGGTACAGCTCGGCGTAGGCAGTTATTTTACCACACTAGTCGTTGGCGTCATTATCATCGCAGCTGTTTCTTTAGATGTAATCCGTACTCGAATTGCAGCAAACAAATAACTTACACAAAAATGGAGGGAATCCGAGATGAAAAAATTTTTAGCAGCAATGTTATCTACCACTATATTGTGCTCTGCCATGGCCGCATGCGGCAACCAATCCACCACTCCGGATACCGACGATACTGCTAAGAGCAGCAGCTCGTCCACTTCCACCAATGTAAAGGGTACGATTGCTGTTGTTACTAAAACCATGAATAACCCCTTCCACGTCACCTATGGCGAAGCCATCAAGCAGGCCGGTGAAGCCGCCGGTTACGAAGTACTCGTCTCCGGACCGGACGCTGAAACCGATGTTGATAAGCAGATCAGTTTGATTGAAACCTATATCGAGCAGGGTGTTTCCGCGATTGTCACCTCAGCTTGCTCGTCTACTGCCATTGTCGATGTAATTGAACAGGCAGACGCCAAGGGAATCCCCGTCTTTCTCGTAGATTCCGGCGCAGACGGCGGACCATATGTGACATTTATCGGCACAGACAACTATGCAGGTGGTCAACTCGCCGGTGAATGGGTCGGCGAAAATGTTGATTCCGGAAAATGTGTTATTCTGGACGGTAATTCCGGCAACGATGCTACCACCAAGCGTGTAAAGGGATTCTCTGAGGTAATCACCGACAAGTATCCGAAAATCGAAATCGTTGCTTCCGATTACGCAAACTGCGAAATTTCCAAGGCTATGGAGGTCACTGAAAACTTTCTTGCCGCTTATCCCGATCTAAAGGTTATCTTCTGTGCCAATGATAATATGGCAATTGGTGCAGGTCAGGCAGTTGCCGCAGCAGGTCTGCGCGATCAGATCAACATTTGTGGTTTTGACGGTCAGCCTGATGCTGCGCAAGCAATCATCGATGGTGAAATCGACGCAACAATTGCACAGAAGCCTGCGACTATGGGAAAAATGGTCGTTGACGCGATTGAAAAATACGAGGCAGGCGAAACGGTCGATAAGGAAGTAGATACCGGCTGTGATGTCGTTACCAAGGATAACGCCAAGACCTACCTCAACTGGCAGTGAATTCTCTCTTCTATCTCTCTTTTTTGCTTTACTATTAACCATAGGGAGGGGCTGTTGCATGACAGCCCCTCCCTATGGTTTTCCTCTCATTTTATTTCCATATTTTTACTTATTCGATGTATTTCTAATTCTCTTTAAAAGTTCATATTTTTGTTATTTTCCGTTTTTTATTGCATACAATACAGTTTTAGATTCTCTGTACTGCAATCTCAAAAAGGTTCTTGCACTGGTACTGGCGTTTGCTTGTGCATTCACCATGTTCGCTGGTGCAGCGTTCACGGATCAGGCCGACATTAAGGCTACTGACGCTGTGAACATGCTTTCTTCGCTGGGCGTAATCACCGGTTACACCGATGGTTCTTACCAGCCGAACAAGGTCGTTACCCGTGCGGAAATGGCCAAGATGATCTTCGTTGTACGCAACAACAAGATCGATGACTCTGCTTATCAGAGCAACTATTCCAAGCTGACTGACATCAGCAACCACTGGGCAAAGGGCTACATCAAGTTCTGTGAGTCCCAGGGCATTATCGCTGGTAAGGGCAACAACAAGTTTGACCCGGACTCTCCGGTAACCGGCGTTGAAGCTGCTAAGATGCTGCTGGTAGTTTCCGGTTACGACTACGCCAAGGCTGGTCTGACTGGTTCTGCATGGCGCACCAACGTACTGAAGTACGCAGGCGCAGCTGGCATCCTGGACGATGTAAACTCTGCTCTGGAGCAGGGCCTGCCGCGTCAGTACGCAGCACAGATGATCTACAACACCCTCAACGTAAACCGTGTAAAGTGGTCTGAAGACTCCAAGTCCTTCGACGACATCCTGAACGGCGGCGTTAAGGAGACTGTAGGTTCTGCTTACATGGGTCTGTCCTACGATTACGGTACTCTGACCTCTATCGACAAGGACTCCCTGACCATCAAGGTTGACCACAACTACGACGCTGACAACTACCACGACAAGAACTCCGTAACCTTCACTAAGGTAGGCGAGGATTACACCTCTCTGCTGGGTCAGAAGGTTAAGGTAATGTTCAAGGACGGCAAGCTGAACAACGTTCTCGGCGTATATGCTATCGCTGACAACACTGTTTACAACGTTCTGATGAACAAGGTAGAGAAGGACGGATCCAAGGTTAAGTTCGACGGCAAGTCCTACTCCATCGACGGTTCCACCATCGACACTACTTTCATCGCTGCTGACGGCACTCAGACTCAGAAGGCTCAGTCCCTGACCTACTTCGACAAGGGTTCTGCTCTGAACGCTGACCAGTCCAACGGCGAGCTGTCCACCGACGAGGTTACCTTCATCGATGCTGATGGCAACGGCAAGATCGATACTGCTATCGTATTTGAGCATCAGGTTGGCGAAGTTACCTATGTTTCTTCCGACAAGGCTATCATCGGCAACAAGACCTACAAGTACGAGGACGAGAACATCTCCAAGGACATCGTTAAGGATGACTGGGCTGTTATCTCCGCTAACCTGTACGACGACTGCGCTGATATCGTTAAGGCTGACGTTGTAAACGCTGAGCTGAACGGCCAGAAGACCAAGAGCGGCACCAACCCGGCTTCTTATCAGCAGTTCAAGATCGACGGTACCTGGTACAACATTTCCGATACCGACGCTTCTGAGGTTTCCAACGGCGACACCGTTAAGGCTTATGTTGTAAACGGCGTTATCGTTAAGATCAAGTCTGACGACGGCAAGGGCGGCTTCCCGACCAACGTTGCAGTAGTTGTTTCCAACGGCTACATCAACGGCGATCAGGTCAAGATCCGTTACTTCGACGGCACCGCCAAGACCGTTACCGTTTCCGACAACACCGCTCTTACTCCGGCTGTTGGTACCGCTTACAAGGTATCTGGTTCTGACGACTCCATGAAGTTTGAGAGCGTTGTTACTTACAATGGCAGCACTGTACTGACCAAGTACAACAGCTACAAGTACGTTGGCACTGGCGCTGCTGTTCCGGAGGACGACAAGGTTGTTGTTTCTTCTGCTAACATCAAGGTTGACGATGCTGCTGCAGTTGTCCTGTATGACGGTCACGGCCGTTCCAAGATGCTGACCGGCAAGCAGTACAATGCTCTGACTTCTGCTAAGCTGCTGGGTGTATCCTCTAACAATGGTTCCAACACTCTGGCTACCGCTGTATTCACCAAGGAGAAGAACGGCCTGACTCGTGCTATGATGGTTGCAGTTAAGACCACCAACATGACCGTTTCCGGCAATTCTTCTGACAACTACGCATACGTTGTTTCCAACAACGGCCAGAACAAGGATGGCAACGCTACCTACACTATCTGGACCACCAATAACGAGTATGTTGAGGTTGTTGAAGAGAATGCAACCGCTATGGCTAAGGGTGAGCTGATTGGTTACTCCTCCATCGATTCCAACAAGGTAATCAAGGACGTAACCCGCATCACCAACGTTGATGATGTTGCAACTGGCAATCAGACCGCTGTTACTTCTGTAACCGGCTCTACTACCTTCAACGATAACAACACTGTTTACTACGGTGCAAACCGCAGCGATGACACCAAGTACATCACTGTTGACAACCGTAAGTTCAAGCTGACTGCTGACACTGCTGTTCTGCTGGTTGACTCCGATGCAGACGACGACGATCAGATCGGCGTTTCTTACACCTACGGCTCCACCGCTATGGCAAAGGCTGAGGAATATCTGAGCGGTTCTACCACCATGTACTCCAACAACGTATTCTTCCAGGTTGACGAGAACGGCAAGACCGACGACGTTGAGCTGAAGGTTCTGGTTATTGATTCTACCGGCGCATTCAAGGGTCAGAAGCATAACACCACCACTCCGTCCACCCCGTCTACTCCGGGCAGCCTGACCAAGGACAACGTTACCGTTAAGGCTGGTTCCCTGACTGGCACCTCCATCGCGGCTGTACGCGTTGCAACTGGCAAGGCTCAGGTTTCCCTGAACCTGTCCACTGCTGATGCTAGCAAGACCACTGTTAACGGCACTGTTAAGGCTACCGTTGATGGCGCAAGCGTTGCTGCAACCGGCACGATCGTTGGCGGCCAGCTGCAGATCAACATTACCGATGACTACGTAAAGGCAAATTCGGTAATCACCATTGATCTGTCTGGTGTAGCCCTCGCCTAATGTAATTTCTGCTTCGGCTTAAATTGCATAACAAAAACCCCCGAGGATATCCTCAATGTCACTTACTGACATTGGAGAAAACTCGGGGGTTTTCTTTTGCCTGTCATTATACCGTGAAAAGGAAAACCCCGCTCAAAAGAGCGGGGTTTTGTTGTGTAACTTAGAATCTACGATTCAGAAATTACTTGGTAGCAACCCAGTTGGTGCCGTTGTGAACGAAGGTGGTGCCAGCCGGGATTGCGTCATTGCCATAAGCGGTAGTGCCGTTAGCTTTGTAAGCTGCGGAGTAGCCCTTGTTAGCATCGCCGCCGTCCTTAGCGATCAGGGTAGCACCCTTAGCGCCCTTCAGCTTTGCAAATACGTTGGACAGATCAGTGCCGGTAACAACAACGGTCTTGCCAGCAGCAACAGTGATGTCGTTAGCTGCATTGCGAACTGCAGCAGCGTCAACGGTGATCTTGTCAGCCTTAGCCAGAGCGTTTACAAGGTCGGTCTCGGTAGCGTCAGCGCCAAATACGAAGTTGAACGCACCGTGCAGGTTGTTCTTAACGTCAACAACCAGCAGGGTTACGTCGCTGGTGAAGTCGCTCGGAGTGTCCAGAACGTACATTACGTTCGGGATCTTGCCGGTGCCGAAATCGTCAGCTTCCTGAATCTCGCCCTCGGTGTAGCCCTTGTGATCGTCGGTATCAACGTACAGAACGATGGTGTCAGAGGTGATGTCTGCGGTGTCCTTGCCGTTCAGGGAAACCTTGGACTGCTTGGAGTTTACACCGTAAACAACGCCGTTGTCAACCAGGCCGAAGTTGTCGTCAACATCCTCGATGGTGCCAACAACGCCGTCAGACAGGCCGTCTTCCTTGGTGATGGAGGAGTAACCCAGAACAGCGCCCTTCTTGCGGAGGGTGGTGCCCTTCTCCTGAACCTTTACTTCCTCGGAACCGTTCCAGATGGAGTATACAACGTAGCCGCCGTCAACCTTGTAAGCATCCTTGGTAACGTAGCCGTAGTTGTCGTTGGTTACGAAAGAAGAAGCGAAACCGTTTACAGCAACAACGCCGTAGGTTACGCGGGTAACGCCGTCAACCTTGGAGGTGAATGCAGCGATACCGCCCTTATCCAGAGCCTTGGTATCAGTAGCAACAGCGTTGGTGATGCTCAGGCTCTTGAACTGCTTGCCGGTGATTACCTTGTAATCAGCGGAAGAAGTACCGTAGTTGTCGATCAGGATGATCTTAGCAGAATCGTCAACCTCGGTGCCGCCGATAACCTTGGTGGTAGAACCGCTCTTGTTAGCAACGGTCAGACCAGCAGTTTCGGAAGCCGGAGCAGTAACAGCAGTGCCGGCAGTAGCGGTAACGCCAGCACGAGAAGCCATCAGAGCAGTGTAATCGCCAAAGTAATCCTTGGTGGTATCCAGCTCCTTGAAGCGGTACTCGCCGCCCTTTACGGAATACTCGTAAGCAGCGCCCTGCTTCAGAGCAGCCTTCTGAACATAGCCGGTGCCCGGGTCGTTGTCGATGTCAACGATCTCAGTCTTGCCGGTGTTGTCCAGCTTCAGCAGCTTAACCTTGTCGCCCTGGATGTCAGAGCCAACAGCCAGTACAACTGCAACGTCAGACAGGGTGGAGTTCTCGCCGGAGGTGCGCTTTGCGTAGTAAACAACGCCGTTTACAGCGTATGCATCAACGGTGTCGCCGGACTTAACGCTGTTCATGTCAGCGTTTGCGCCCTCGGTGTACCACTCGCCGTCGATCAGGTAACGGTTCGGAGAGGTCTTGGTGCCGGTAACCTTAACGCCGGACAGCTTGGTAGCCTTAACGATGTCCTTGCAGTCATCGTACAGGTTCTCGGTGATTACAACGTAATCGTTCTTAGCAATGTCGTCAGCGATGTTCTCGTCCTCGAACTTGTAGGTGGTGTTGCCAGCTACGATCTCGGAAGAGGAAACGTAGGTTGCCTTAGCAGTGTTAACGGTGGTAACGATAGCGGTATCGATCTTGCCGTTGTCGTCAGAGTCAACGAAGATAACTTCGTCAGCAGATACGCGGTTCAGGCGACCAGAAATCAGAGCTGCACCATGAGTAGCATCGGTGTAAGCATCGTCGAAATCAGCAGCATCCTTCAGATCAACAGTCTTCTTGTCAGCCTTCAGCTGCAGAGCGCCGTCAACGTAAACCTTAACGCCCTTGTCCTCGATGGAGTAGGACTTGCCGTCAAACTTGATCTTCTTGCCGTCCTGCTCAACGCCGTTCATAATGGTGTTGTAAACGGTGTTGTCAGAGGTCGGGTATACGCCCAGTACAGAGTTGGTCTTGCCATCCTTGAACAGAACCTTAACACGCTGACCCAGCAGGCTGGAATAATCCTCAGAAACCTTGGTGAAAGCGGTCTCGTAGTTGCCGGCGTAATCAACTGCATCGCTGTCAGCAGCGATTACGTTGTCAACGGTCAGGGCATCCTTAGAGATGGATACCAGAGTACCGGTGGTCTTGGTCAGACCCATGTAAGCATGACCTACGGTCTCCTTAACGCCGCCATTCAGAACATCGTCGAAAGACTCGGAGTCCTTGGACCACTTAACACGGTTGGTGTCGAGGGTATTGTAGATCATCTGAGCTGCGTACTGGCGCGGCAGACCCTGCTCGAGAGCAGCGTTAACGTCGTCCAGAATGCCAGCAGCGCCAGCGTACTTCAGGGTGTTGGTGCGCCATGCAGAACCGGTCAGACCAGCCTTGTCGGTGTTATAACCAGCTACAACCAGCAGCATCTTAGCAGCTTCAACGCCGGTTACCGGAGAGTCCGGGTCAAACTTGTTGTTGCCCTTACCAGCGATAATGCCCTGGGACTCACAGAACTTGATGTAGCCCTTTGCCCAGTGGTTGCTGATGTCAGTCAGCTTGGAATAGTTGCTCTGATAAGCAGAGTCATCGATCTTGTTGTTGCGTACAACGAAGATCATCTTGGCCATTTCCGCACGGGTAACGACCTTGTTCGGCTGGTAAGAACCATCGGTGTAACCGGTGATTACGCCCAGCGAAGAAAGCATGTTCACAGCGTCAGTAGCCTTGATATCAGCCTGATCCGTGAACGCTGCACCAGCAAACATGGTGAATGCGCAAGCAAACGCCAGTACCAGTGCAAGAACCTTTTTGAGATTCGCGCAAAAATCTCAAAACTATGGTATAACTCGTGGATTTTGGATGTATTCGTAGATTTGTTGAACTATTTTAGACTTTATGTATTCTCTTCTGAGTACCATTATATGGATACTGCGAGTGCTTTTAGGACATCTGTTTCTAAATTTAATTTTAGCAGATTGAACAAAAATCAGATTATAAATTTTACGAATTATATCATCCATCTGGCTGCGTGTTTTCGGTAAAATAAAAGGCCCTCCTAATGATATTTATTTTATCATAGAAGAACCTTGCTTAGGTTATTTTACAGAAAAAATTTCACAGACTCGCAATTGCAGGCAACAAGCTCTTTCGTATCTGAACAATCTTTACATTGAATTTTTATATAACTCTATGAGACCCTTCAGCTCCTTTTGTTTTATTTATTATCTTTGATTTTTACTATTTCTCTTCTTGGTTAACAGTGATTGTAGCTTCAACAGCTCGTACTACTTGACCAGCTATACCAGTGATGCCACTAGAGTTACGATTGACTCGTGTAATATCATCAACTGCATAGCCTCGTGCTTTACCGTTATTGGTGAGCATTATTACGCCTTGCTCTGCATACAGTGCATCCACAACTACATCTGTACCGCTTAACCTCATTAAATCAACACCTTGTACTGTCACTCCCTTTGTCACACTAATTTTTTTCGTTGCTTCACGGTCGGTCAACAACGCTAACAACTTTCCTTGCTGCGAAATTACCGTTAAACTACGTTCCGGTTGATAGACTAAGCATCTACACAGCATATCCCCCTCATAAATTATATTCATGCCATCTACTAAACCGCATCCCCAGTCCTTTCGAAGGGTATATCGGCTTACTGCTACACGCATAGCCTTTCCCTTACGGCTAATATAAAGAAGTTCATCAGATTCTGAGCAACAGCAAGCGTCAATAATGCACGTTTCATCGGTCCTAACAATTTGACTTCCAGGATATGCAGTCACGACTTTATCCAATGGTAAACGTACCGATCGACCATTTTCTGCTACACAAACTAAAGAATCAGCACTATCTGGACAGGAAATTAGAACGGCACCATCTCCCATTGCCGCACGACAGTCCTCCCATTCTATACCCTCTACGAAATCTTCTACCGAAATTCCCTTAGAAATATTCCACGCTCGTCCATCACGACTCAGGATAACCTTATGTACAGCCGTTTGGAAAACCTGTACTGTCTTTACTATATCTTCTTTTCGAACTCCAAGACCCTTGCCGTTTTTCTTTTGCGGTGCACATGGATAAATATTACTTTCAGGAATGTATAATCTCATATTGCAATTTTTTCCTTCACGCACACGCCTCTCTCCACATATTAAAATTAACACATCTTTACAAATCGCCTGTTTGTGTGGATGATTCGATACTGTAGCCTGTCCGGTTGTTTTTTTATCAATGTTTTTCCTATCTTTCTCAGTAATCGAAACGATATTACCATTTATGTCTATAATTCGTGGTCTTCTACTTGTATATAAATTATCTATGGTCGCTAATTCGGCTAAAGGGTCATCGCACATGATAATTGCTTGAGGCTTTTCAGCATATTTTCCCTCTTTGACACGCTCATTAGCCAGTGCCGCAATTTGAATAGATATATTTTCCATGCTAAGTGGCATCTTATTTTGATATGGTCGCAACGCCGCTTGACTCACCTGACACGCAAGCAAATCTTCTCCTGTACTGATTTGAATTTCTAATTCATCATTGGTCTCATATGTTTCTATATATATATCAACTTCTCCATCTTCCTCTGATATTACCTTTATCGATCCGCCATAGGCCATATGTGTACCTGCTTGTGCAGGAATTTCTTTAACATCCATTTTATTGCATATATAGCGATAAAGCGGTCTACGCATTAAAATATCGCGTAATTCGCGCTGACCCTCAATATTCGAAAAATCAAAGCTTTTTACATTTGGATTTTCAATTTTATGTCCCATTAGCACCGAAATCGCCTCACGAGAAGCAGATGTCAACGCCAGTTCCGTTGCCGCCTGGTGACGCAAAAGATATGCAACCACTGTGCCATCATACTCCTGACACGCCTCTTGGTCAATCAGCATCATAGCTTTAATTTCAAAGAAAATCTCTTGTTTTTCTTCATCTTTAAGATAGAAATCCTTCAAAACACCTACTTTCTTGCATACATCTTTAAAAACGTTATTGATTTCTTTTTTAGTGCATCGAGTCAAAAAATCCTTGCCATGACACGCAAGTGGCAAAGTATCAATATCTTTTTTTATACCCATCGCTTTAAGATACTTTTCTGCTTGACGCCTGCGTTCTTCTAACAGATTATACAGTTCTTTAACTAATGGTAGCAGTCGATATCCGTTATCCGTTTTGCTTCCTTCGATAATTCTTCTTGTGTCACCATCCAAAACGAATCGTCTCTCAATAGAGTACTCGTCTTTCTCCATCTTACGAATATCACCGAAAGAAAGCCCACCTGCTTCCGCCGTACGCAATGCTAACAGAAGCATCATTAAAAGGGCAATGCATTCTCCCTTTTCAGGCGCCTGCTTCAAAAGTTCCCTATAGATCTTGATAGCACTTTCTATCGTGAGCGATTTTAGTCTCTGCTTAAATTTCTCTGCCGCTCTCCGCACAATGACCCTTTGCGCTGGCGTTAATAACTGAATATCATCTGGAAGTTCAAAAGGACCATCTTTATAAAAATTTTTAAAAGTCAGCGTAGTAAGGCCTTTGACATGGGCACATTCAACGAGTACTTCAAAAAGTCTCCTGGACCGCTGATCTGCTTCCTCATTACCGGCAAAAACATTTATTTTCTCAAGCCAGATGTTCTCTGCTTCTTTCTCTGTCAACGTTGTAAAATCAATACTTTCAAAAATTTTAGCAACATATTTCCAAAAAAGATTATCGTATAATCGACAAGTACTGTCTGCCCAACGCTGTTGATTTTGCATTTCTAAAACAATATCCATATATACGCCTGAAGCAGTCAGCATACCTTTGGGCGTCATTTTTTGATAGAATGACTTTTTCTTCCAACTACCAAAACATGCTTTCGAGCGCAACTCTTTTCTTCTTCCTGATGCCGCTTGTGGACTTGAAAACAAACTCATGTTTATTCCTCCTACTACTCGTATAAACGTATAAAAAAAGAGCCTCATTGGGCTCTTAGGTATCATAGTATATCAATTTTAACTCCATATTTATCCTTTATTATCATTTGTTCCCCCCTCTTTTTTCGCCACCGCAAGTAAACTCGATCTGTTAAATTTTCCCCATCGCTAACTAATAGTTTATGGCATCTCTCCAATTGTGCTTCTATGCGCAGCAACGCCAGTCGTGAGCCATAATCTACATACCACTGTTCATATGTCTGTTGTGCTTGCAATCCAAGTATCTTCTGTACCTGACCTATATCCATACCACATATATTTCGACAATATCCTTCAAAACTAGCACGAATCAAGTCTGTTCTTGATGTCTTTGAATATTCTGGTATAACACTTTCAAGTACCTTATCTACAAACTTTTTGTATCTCTCAGGCGTTAATCGTCCGCTCTTTCCTTCAACAATCAATGGAGCGTGTATACCCGCTCCCGTCTCCAGTCGAGCCTTGAAGAGTGTACGCACCGCTGTTTGTGCCAAATATGTGCAAGGTATAAATCGTAGTTTTCCATACTCTCTATCATACAATCTCCACTCCGCTTCTTCACCTCTTTTTTGTGTCATTTTTCCGTCAATTTTTAATACTCGCAGTTCTTCATATTTCCATACACTAGAGAGATTTAGCCCACAAAGCTCACCCACTTTCACGCCGGTTGTCAACTGTAATAGCAGTGCCGCATATAAAGCTTCTTTATCCATGTGTTCAATACAACTCTGAGTCAATTTTCTTAATTCTTCTAATGTGAAAATTCTGGTTTTTAAATTTTTATCTGCCTTCTCTGTTGTGCTCCTAGCAGTTACAAGCACTTTACTGGAAATATTTTCTTTCCAAATTCCACATTTAACGGCGCCATCATATATGATGTTCAATGCCCTTTTTAGTCCAATTTTATCCTCTTTTGTGTGTGCTACTGCATCCACTACACGTAAAGTATCAGCATCAGCTGTACCTTCAAGTTCCTTAAGCGGCGGTAAATTCTGAAGTGCTTCTATTAAAAATGGCTTTCTTTCTTCCCCTATACCATATGCCTTTTGGACGCTTTCTTCTGCTATAATATGAAGTAGCAGCATTGACGGTGCTTGAGGAAGGCTTCCCTCTTTGATCCATTCGACCACTATCTTACTGTTTTTCCTAATAAGCTTTTCGGCCGCTTCATACACCTTAGGATCCTCTTTTCCTGCTGCTCGGATTCTCACTTTCACGCCTTTCTGATGCAGCATTTTCTTTTCTGGACTCATCAAACTAATGGAATATCTTTGCCTTCCTTCTTTTGTCTTTTGCTCTTCTTTGATACGAAAAAAATTTCCCACTATAATGTCTGTCGGTATAATAACATTTTTTCTGCCCATATACAGCACTTCCTTAACGATTTTCAAAAAGGCAGGTATTAAAATACCTGCCTTTTTTAGGATATAAAAAAGGTCTTTTTGCAAGCAAAAAGACCTTTCTATACTTCTTCCATGATATCATTATAATACTTTGAGATTCTATTTGTCAAGCATGTTTCTATATTCATATATATTAAAAACACATAAAATTTTTTAAAAATTTCCCGAATCTATTCTATCCTCTTTTGTCCGTCTAAACAGATATCCACGCTTTATTCAACGGACAGCGTAGGTCATAATCGCCGGACGCAGAGTCCCGCTTGCCTGTAAAGGTACCCCCTCCCCCCCAAAAAATCTCTGGCGGAAATACAACACTGTGGACATTGTGGACTGCAGAAAACCTATGCGTTATCGTCAACAGATGGTATAGCGAGTGGACAGGATTCCTAATAGCGCACCTTCCAATCTAGCGACATCCGGGTATCAATCTAGATTTTGCGAAAAAACGCTTTGTCCATGACCTGCATGTCCAGAAGTACAAAAGTTACTATCTTGTTACTGCACTTTACCTATAGCGATACTATGTACTGGCATGACCGAGTGCGACATCCACATAAACACCAATTCCCTCGCATTTGTATAACGCCAACAGTCACTTCGGATAAAAATAAGGTGACTGGCCCGCATGGGAAAGCTCTGTTGTGCACAAAGACTTTCAGACCTATGCAGAATATAATCACCATTTATTCCATCCATTCCATATTTTTCCTATCGCATCTTACATTCTTGATGAGTTACCTTCCAACCATAAGTTGCATCTGCTATCGTCCACAACCAAATCTTCACCAGTTTTGTCCTCTCACTTCACTGCAATTCTATCCCCCATAAATTCACTTTTACGATTGCTTTATACAGTCACTATTCTAATAACTACATATTCTCCAAAGCATATGTTTTTCTATTGACTATTCGGCTTGCCTGTCCCAAATCGCACCTAATAGACGGTGCAATTTGGGACAGCTAATGATTTATTCTAAGTTCTGGCCTTCGAACCGCTTTCCCGGAGGTTTTCCAAATGCTCTAAAAAATACAAAAAAACCGCTGATTTCTTACGAAATCAGCGGTTAAACATGGTTGCGGGGACAGGACTTGAACCTGCGGCCTCCGGGTTATGAGCCCGACGAGCTACCAACTGCTCTACCCCGCGATATAGATTTTATCGCAACTCTCTCTCAGAGTGCTTATATACTATACCATAGGATAGCACAGTTGTCAAGCATAATTTTCAATTTTCTATTCGACAAATTCAGTCTTTTATCTTGCTGTCCTCCGCGGGCAGCAGATCCGGCAGCTCAAACCAGAAGCAGATACCGCCTTCGACGTTCTCCGCGCCGCAGGCGCCGTGCAGGGTATCCGCGATGGCGCGGACAAGCGACAGACCGATGCCGGTGCCGCCGGCCTCTCGGGTGCGGGCGCGATCGGTGCGGTAGAATTTCTCCCAGATTTTCGGCAGTTCCTCCTCCGGCAGACCTTCACCTTCATTGAACACGGACAGGCGCACGCTGCTGCCGGTTCTTGCCGCCGAAATCTCAATGTGCTTGCCCTCGGGCGTGTAGCGGATGGCGTTGGACAGGTAATTCATCAGCACCTGATCGAGCAGATCACCGTCCGTGCGGACCGTAATATGCGTGTTCTCATATTCCACGGTCAAACCTCGGTTTTCACACAAAACAGCCGTTTTTCGCACCGCTTCCGCACAAAGTGCATGCAGATCAATATCCTCGTCGAACGTCTGCTCTGCCCCCAGCTCCAGCCGTGAAAGACTGAGCAGCTGCATGACCAGCTTGTTCATGTGATCGGCCTCATCGGCAATGGTGTCGCAATAGAACTTGCGGTCCTCGGGGTCATCGGCCACGCCAGCCGTCAGGCCCTCGGCATAGCCCTGAATGAGCGCGATCGGCGTTTTCAGCTCATGCGACACGTTGACGATAAACTCCTGCCGCATATTGTCGATACGCTCCTTCTCCTCGATCTCCTGCGCCAGCTGATCATTGGACTCCTTCAGCTCACCGATCGCCTGCTCCAAATACGCAGACAGGCGGTTGAGCGACTGTCCCAGCTGGTCAATCTCATCGCCGTCCTCCTTGCCGGTGTACTGCATAGAGAAATCCAGCTCACTCATTCGGTCGGCCAGTCCCGCCATTTGAATAAGCGGGCGCGTAAACTGACGCGAGATAACATAGCCGCACCCCAGACAAATCAGCAGCGCACAGCCGCCGGCAATCAGCAGAAACACCAGATTCAGCGAAGAATTCTGTTCGATATACGCATAGGGCATATATGCGATCAGATATTCACCGTGTTCCGCATTCAGCACGCCGATCAGACATAAATACTGGTCATTATCGCGCAGACTGATCGTCATAAAGCGGTATTCGTTTTTGCCCAAATCTACCCAGTCACGATTCTGGACCACGGATGCCAGCACCGCAAAGCTGCGGAACTTCTGCTCCATGTGCCCAAAATCAAACCCTACATCGCCCTCCTGCATGGCAGACGAGGTAATCACATCGCCGTTATCGGTCACCACCGCCAGACGAATGGCACTGCGGCTCTCATAGCTGTCCAGCAGCGCGGCAACATCCGAGGAATCACTCGCGTAGCTGGTACAGATGCTGCCGTAGGCATCACGCAGCTCGCTCCGGCGTGTCATCATATAGTAATCCTGATAGAAAAACACGTTAAGCAGCACAAGAATACCGATAAACACCAACGCGATAATGCTGATCGCAGCAAAAAACGTAAACCGGATTGACCGATGCTTCAGCTTCATACCTCAAAGCGGTAACCGTAGCCGCGCACGGTTTCGATCATGGTGCCGCACTCCCCGAGCTTGGCGCGCAGCTTTTTGACGTGTGTATCCACGGTACGCAGATCGCCGAAGTAGTCGTAACCCCAGACAGCATTGAGGATGCTCTCGCGCGACAGCGCAATCGCGCGGTTATTTTTGAAGTAGATGAGCAGCTCGTACTCCTTGGGGGTCAGGTCGATCGGCTTGTTCTCCACCATGACCTCACGGCGCAGCTCATTGACCGACAGCTTGCCAAGCTGTTCGAGCGGTGCACCGACGCGGCCTTCTCGTTTGAGCAGCGTGCGCACGCGGGCCGCCAGCACGATCGGCGAAAACGGCTTGGTGACGTAATCGTCCGCGCCGCCTTCCAGGCCGCGCACCTGATCTGCGTCCTCGGCACGGGCGGTGAGCAGCATAACCGGCAGGTGGGTTTCGCCGTGCTCCTGCTCGCGCAGCTCCCGCAGGACTTCAAAGCCGTCCATCCCCGGCATCATCACGTCCAGAATGGCCATATCCAGTCCCGGACGGCGGTTCTCCAGAATATTCAGCGCTTCCTTGCCATCGGCGGCCTCGACGATGGTATGACCGTCCCGCTTGAGAAAGTCGCTGACCAGACGACGGATACGCGCCTCATCGTCTGCGATTAAAATAGTAGACAATATAATTCCACCTTACATTCTTTATAATACCGCAAGTATACCGCCGGTGTTTGTTCGTTGTGTGAACAAAATCATGGGTTTTCAATTTTTGTGGCACTTGAGGTTGTCACTTGAGAAGCGAACGGGTCTTGCCTCCCCGGCAGGGGCGCCGTACCCACGGCGAGGGGCACAAGAGGGGTGGACACCTATGGTTTCCACCCCTCTTGTGAATCTCCCCGCTTCCTCTTAGCGTCTGCCTGTCATAGAACTGAGACTCGCCAGAGAAACGGCCATATTGTTTATCTTCCGTAGGGGCGACCAATATGTCCGCCCATTTCTCTACCTTTACGCAGTATCAGATACTCTGCTGCTACACATACGGTTTAGTCTACGCAGGCGCGACACAAGGTGAATTGCCCGAAGGGCAAGAGAAGGTCCCCTGGGGGATACCCGTGTCGCGCAACTCGTTTGCACGTTATTGTGCACGGCACCGTTGGATTAAGCCGTGAACAACTCGTAGCTATACGGAATCCACAGTGCGGGCAGGCTGCTGTCGGCTGTTGCCTTGTGCATGGTCAGCTTGACGTATTTGCCGTTCTCTTTACCGGTATTCGGGTCGGTAAACCGGTATGTCAGCGATGCAAATTCGTTATTATCGCCGTAAATCTTCACAGAATCACCGTCAAATATGCCGTACATATCACCTAAACCAAGGAAAAATGCGGCTCCCTGTTCCGGTATCTGATCTTTCTGCAATAATCTTTGCAGATTTGCCAATTCATCATCGGTATAGACCGGCAAATCAAGCGTACCGTACAGCAAATCAAACTGCTCTGCGGTCAAACCCTGTGTAGAATCGGCCAGATGCTCCACTGTTGTCGGTTCGGTATTGGTAATATCCTTGAAAGTCACCCTATCAGCGGCATAGACCTTATACTGTGCTTCGGTTGTCCAGTCGATACGGCTGACATAGACCTCACAGGAATTATTATCCGTATTCACGGCAACCTGATACGGCTGATCGTGCTGTGCGCCCATATGCAGGACCGCATAATGTGCACCGAGACTTGTCAGCAGCTGCGCACGGCGAACGGTACCGTCCTTATCCGTCAGGTCATCGAGTACAAAATCATCCGCGGTGATATTCTGCGCGGCAGTGAACATTTCCTTGTACTTGGCGGCAATCTCCTGATTGGCCGGGTCATACTGCACATCGGATACATACGCCAGATAATAGGTCAAACCGTCCTTTTCGGCAAGCTGCTTGACCGGAGACGGATAGTTTTTCGTCCAGTTTTCGCCGTATTCGCTGTGCAAAACGGCGGTTGCGTCTACATTCAGCGTCATAATGCAGATGTCATGCGCCGAGCTGCTGTCTGCCTCATCCAGCATATTGAAATGCACACTGCCATCCTCATACTGGCTGATGCTGACCGTATTATGGAACGAAAGCGGCAGCTCGAGTGTATAGCCCAGCACATCATTGCGGTATGCCACCGAGTTCAGGGTTTCGTCACCGTGTACGACGGTGGCCGCCTCCCCGTTCTGCATGGCATACAGCGCCGCCGCCTTGTGCTGAATGTGACGGGCATCGGTGTATTCCAGCACCAGTGCGTGCAGATACGGCTCCACCGCCGTGGAGGTAAGCGACTTGCTCATGCTCTCCGGCACGGTGTACGTCCAGCCGTCAGCGGTTTTGGTGAGCACTGTCTGCTCATCTGTCAGCGCATCCTGCATGGTGCCGTCCGAATTGATCAGCCGGTTGGTGAGCTGTACGCCGCCGGACGGCTCATTCGCAAACGTAAATTTGATGGTATCACCGACTGCCAGCTCAGGCGGCAGTTTGCCAGTTATCAGCGCACCTCTTGCGTTCGCGCCGATGCCGAGCTCCTGCTCCCCGCTCTTAGCGGTGATGTCCTCCACCACGCCGACCGGCTGCCAGTAACCCGCGGCAGTCTTCTCCATCTGCACCTTGACCGGCGCACTGGAATCGCCAAATATCAGCTGTACAACGGCAGTTTCCGTATTATCATCGCTGTTGCTCCAGCCGCCGACGGCCTGCCGGATGACTTCGGTGTCCTTCACCAGCATCAGATAGGAGTCGCCGTGCAGCGCCATGCCGAAATACTGCATGGCCGCCTGTGCAGGGTCGGTGTAGCCTCTTATCATCTGCGTATCCATGCTGTCGATGTACTGCGGCACGGTCGGCCACAACAGACCGGTCGCATAGTACGTCCGGAACAATTCGCTCTGCGTCATGCCGTCCGTACTGAGTTCGCGGATATAGCCGATCACCGAGCTGTTTTTGTTCTCGCGGATGGTCTGCACGGTGTACGCCGAGCGGACATCGTCCGGTGCGCTGCTCGTGTATCGGAATACGACCGTGTAGTCCTGCTCGTCATCGGTGGGTACAAGCACGAAATCCGTTGCAGACGGCGAGGACGGACCGTATTTCCACGTCCACTGCTCGCCGCCGGTCATAGCCATCTGCTGCGTGATAAGGTCTTTCTGACCGTCCGGCGTCAAAATCGGGAAGATATACTGTGCGCTCTTGTGCAGAACTGCGCGTGCGTACTGCTGCGCGAGATCCGCCGCCGTGCGGGAACGAACGCCGCTGCTGTCCGTCCAGTCCTGCGGCAGCCAGCCCTGACCGAACTGGTTTATCATGGTGACAACAACCTTGCTGTTATCTTTAAACGTGAATGTCACCTTGCGGATGTCGTTGTACGGTGCGGCATCTTGGTTGCTGCCTTCCACCTGACTGACCGCCGGAAAAATACCGAGCAGAACCTCTGCCGCGGACACAGGATCGCTGTTGCCGATTACCGCCTTGTTATCCGCCGAAACGAAATCCGGCAGACCAAGATCGTTTTCGTACAGCAGCTTGAAGTGCTCCAGCGAGTTTACCAGACCACTATCATCACCGGTGGAGCTTGTCAGGTCAGAGTCGGCTTCCCAAATCGCTTTAGAAATCAGCATTTTATCGCCCTTACCGGTGAAATACAGCCGCTGCGCTTCGCGGTACGGCAGACCCGGCGTAATGCCGTTCGCCTGCATCCCCTGCGCCGCCATGCGCGCGGCGTCATACTCGTATTCGTAAACGATGAGTGCTGTCTGTGTTTCCGGTTCGTACTTGGTCACATAACGCTTGTATACGGCCGCGCCGGTTGTGAAATTATCGACTAAGTTTTCACTGTTCGGCACAAGGTATTTGTTGAACGCTTCGGTATCTTCGTCCACATACGCCTGCGCGAATGTGTTTGCCATCATCAATGCGCGTTCCTCGGTGGTCTGATTGGGCTTCTTCTCCCCCACCGCAACCACGCAGCCGAGCGAGCCGACCAGAAGCGCGATCATCACAACGAGCGCGACACCGCGTTTTTTGACCGACTTGTCAAACAGTCCCTCAAACCGACGCATGAGCGTCTTTTTGTCATCACCGAAGCAGGACACCAAAGCCTTTCTCTTTTGCGCCTGCGCGATAGCCGACCGCAGGATGGTCTCGCCATAGGCTCGACGGTACGCGCCATCGTGTCCGCGAACAACCGCGTCGTCGCACGCCGCCTCAATATCCTCCTGCGCGAATCGCGCGATCAGATGCACCAGCGGATTGAACCAGTGCAGGCAGCGTGCCGCCAGAAGCAGCAGCTTGAGCCACAGATCGCCGTGCTTGTAATGCGTCAGCTCGTGGCGGAAAATGAACGCCGCATCCGTCCGGGAAATGCGCTCATCCGGCAAATACAGCGTCGGATGGATAAATCCGGCCAGCATCGGGCAGTCCGCCGCCGAGGATACCCGCAGCGGGATTTCCCGGTCAATAACCAGGTCGGCGCACTGCTCCTGCAAAATCGTGTGCAGATCCGCGCGTTCGACCGAACGGGACGTACCTTTCAGGCTGCGTATCAGCCGGTAATAGCCAATCCCCTGCCAGAGTACGCAGGCAATCACGCCTGCCAGCCACAGCGTCAGCAGAATGTCGGTAATATCCACGGTCTTGACCGTGCCGGTATCTGCCGCGCTGAGCGTTTGCGCCTGCGTGTCCGTCACCCATCGGGTTGGGTTCTGCACAACCGGAAGTCCGGCCTGCCGGAACGCCGTCTGGTCGCTCTGCACCACATAGCTGGTGCGCGGCATGACCTGCACCGGCGCCTGCGGCAGTGTCAGCTGCACCGGAATGAGCAGCCGCAGCGCGAGAATCGCCCACACCACACATACCATACGGGCCGGATAACGCTTTTTCATCAGCCGCCGCAGAATGAGCGGCACGAGCGCCGCCAGCGATACGGTCAGGCCGATCTGCATCAGGTTGTTGAGCAGTTTTTCCGAGAATTGCAGCATAAGATCCCCTCCTTAGTGCGTCTGCCTGTCGAGGAACACGCGCAGCTCGTCGATGTCCTGCTCGGTCAGCGCGCCCGCATCCGACAGGCTCGCGACCAGATTCTTCACCGAGCCGCCGCACAGCCGGCGCAGAAAGCCGACGCTCTCACGCTGACGGTAGTCCTTCTCGCTGACGAGTGGCGTGTACAGGTTTTGCCGTCCCTCCTTCGTGCAGGAAAGAAATCCCTTATCGCACAAGCGGGACAGGAACGTGAGCACGCTGGTCATTTTCCAGTCCTTATCCGCGTGCTGCTGCACCTCGGCCGCCGTGACCTGTGTGCCCAGAGACCAAATGGTCTGCATGACCTCCAGCTCCGCATCGGGCAATCGCTTGTCGTTTCGCATAGTCTAACCCTCCTTCTATTCTACAAATGTAAAACACCTTTTATTGCTTATATTCTACAATAGTAGAAGATGGTTGTCAATCCTTATTGCACAAATTCCCGCAAAGTGCGCTGACATATACAAATTGTTTACATTTTGTAATTTTTATTGCGTTGACAGTGCTGTTTTTTTAGGATATGCTTTAATAAGATGCGTTTGATTTATCCATTCGGCACGGATTTTTCTGCACCGGCTGCGCGGGGTATGCGAACTGCGTAAGCGTGTTCGCCCTATCCGGGCGGAGTGTTTTCCGCTGAACCTCAGCGAGGGATTCGCCGCCGCTGCGGCGGGAACGTCGCGGCACCCGCCGCGGGGGCAAAAAGGAAGGACAACCTGCGGTTTTCCTTCCTCTTTGGACTCCTACCTTTCCCTTGCTTCCTAATCTGGCGCAAATTTCCTATATGTGACCGCTGCGAAAAGGGGTACGGCAGAGGATTTTTCCTCTGCTGCGGACGAACTACCTTCGGAGTCCGTCCTCTTGAGCAACCTGTTCGCAGTGTCAGATACCGTTCTGCTACACAGGTCGGCTACTTCCAGCAGGCGCGACATAGCAGTGCCGCGCAATTCGTTAGCGTGTTATGATAGACAGCACCTACGAGGATAAATTGTACCAAACACCTAAATTCGCAGGTGCCTTCCGGTATAACGCGCAAAAAAATTGCGCGGCACTGTCATGCCGCGCCTTGCGCAGAGTAGCCCGTATGTGTAGCAGTACGCTGTCTGTGAACTGCGAAAAGGCGGAGAAAGACACGCAAGAGTAACCCGACTGCCGCGTCCTTTTCCTGCTTACGCAGTCTACCATCTGCACCCAAGCTATCCCAACAAGGGAAAGGTAGGAGTTCAAAGAGGAAGGGAAACCGTAGGTGTCCCTTCCTTTTTGCCCCCGCGGCGGGCGCCGCAACGTTCCCGCCGCCGCAGACGGCGTACTCCCCTCGCTGAGGTTCAGCGAAAAACTTCCCGCCCGTTAGGAGCGAACCGCCTGCGCGGTTCGTGTGCCCCGCTGAGTCGGTGCCGAGAAAAAAAAGAGAACCCTCTCACGAAGGTTCTCTAAAAAATCAGTTTTTTCGTTTTCGGAAGTACCCGAGGTACATAACCGCTGCCGCCATGCTCCAGAAATACGCCATCATATACGGCACCTCGAAGATATTCTCGAAGTAGCAGTGCACCAGCACGCCGCACATGCCTGCGAACATGGAAACCGCCAGCACGCGCGTGCGGTCGCCCTTGGTGTAGCCGGTACGACCGATCGAGCGCAGGCTCCACAGCACCAGACCGAACAGCAGCAGGATAAAGAATGCCAGGCCGAGATAACCCATCTCGACCAGCGTTTTCAGATAATAGTTATCCATGTAGAAGTAGGAGAAATCCTTGGTCTCCTCGATAACCTTGTTCTGCATGGCAACCGCGCCGCCGAAGCGACCGAGGCCGAAGCCGAGCACCGGATTGCTTTCCTGCAGCAGCTTGAGACCCTTGGACCAGCGAATGACACGACCTGCACGGCGGCTTGCAGCAAGGTAATCCGCGGTAAACAGATAAGTGATGCGGTTCGCAATAGACGGGATTGCCAGCAGTGCACTGACACCGGCCACGCCCATCAGCGCGATCAGGCGGCGGTCCAGAAAGATGGCGAAAATCACAACGGCTACTGCCAGACCGCCCCAGGCACCCTTGGAGAAGGTGAAAATGCAGCTCAGACACATCATGCCGGTCGCGCAGATGGCCAGCACCTTGACCCACATTTTACTGCTGTAATATGCAAGTCCTGCCACCATTGGGGCAAACAGCACCAGCAGGCTGCCCATGATATTCGGGCTGCCGGTGAGCGAGTACACGCGCGTACGCACGCTGGCCTCGGTCTGAGAGACCCAGCTCGACGGGATCGGCGCGGCTACGATATACTGATAAATGCCGTGCGCCGCAATGCAGAGCGCCATCACGACGAGCGCACCGTAGAATACCGCGAAATCGCGGTCGTTCTCAATCAGGCGGGTGACGAGGAAGAACCAGAACAGGTACTCCACAACCGCACGGTAGCCCGCTACCGCGATATGCGTATTCGGAGAAACCGCACACATCAGGAAAAAGCCGACCGCGATGAACAGCAGCAGATAGGCATCCACCGGCGTAGCACGCGAGCCGAGCGGCGCACGCTTCATCGCCATGTGCCACAGGATGTACGCAAATGCAGCAAGCATCAGGCACTCATCCCACACGGATGCCACAAACGACGGCAGATAGCCGGCATCCGACACCCAGCGGACAGCGGAATCGAGCGGCAGATACATCGCCAGACAAATGAGCAGCAGGCCGCGCATGCCGACGAACCTGCAGGCTCTGCCGATCAGGCCGCCGCCTGCGACACGCTCAATCGGCCGCCAGACAGCAAGGCAGATGCGGTAGATCAGGCTGTTTGCCGCAATTCCGCCCAGTTTTTCGACAAACCGGCGCAGCGCTGCCAGAATCCGCGCATAGATGCTGTTCGCCGAGGTACATATCGGTGTCGCGCAGAATTTATTCCACAGACGGCAGAACACCGAGCTTGGGTACGCCTGCCGGATACGGTTAAAGAATCCCGCGATAGCGCCCTCGTGGTACCATGCGCGCAGACACATCAGCAGCCGCACGAACAGACTGTTTTCAAATAACGCTTTCATAGGCTTTAATTATCCGCAATATCGACCGAATCAATGTTGCCGGTCGTCTCAAAATCGTTGGTCTTTACAATAAATGTACGGCCTGCACGCACCTCCTGCGTACCGATGGCCGGTGCAGGCGTGTCCTTGGAAACCTTGGTCGTGATGGTGAATACCAGATCCTTCTTCTCCGGATCGGTTGCCGTTACAATGCGGCCGTCAGCGGTGGTAACCTGCTGATTGTAATCCTCGATCTTCATATCAGTGATCTGTGCATTGACATAGCTGTTGCCGTTTACCAGCGACTTACCTACCTGGCTGTTGCGCTGCACCTCGTTTACCAGGAACGGCGTTGCACCGCGTACGCGGACGGTCATCGTCAGGGAGACCTGCGGAGACGCAACCTCCTTGATCTGCTTGGCAAACAGCTTGTAGCCGACACCGGCTACGACAGCGATCGCAGCGACCAGCACCAGCAGATCGACAACATTGATGATGCCGAACAGCTTGCCCTTTTCGTTAATGATCTTCATAAATTTCCTCCGTTGGCAAATGAATTTCGTGTTTCACTGTGTCATTATACCATAGAGCGACTGAAAAGTTAAGGCAATACCGCATAATTCATCAAGAGAAATTTGCGAGTAAATTTTGCGCACTGATGCGGCGCGGTTTTTTTGCAATACTTGGTGTATTGCAAAAACCGCAACAAAATCAGGGCACAAAATTTCCGCAAAGTTCCGCAGATGTAATTGTGCAGGATTGCCTTAGGTGTTATCTTTGTGAAGCAGCAAGTCTGCCAGAAGTGACCGAAATTCCACCCGGTCGCTGCCTGTTCTGCTCTCACCTGCCGCCTCCTCGCAGGTGATGGAAAACGCCGTACACCACCATGCCACACGAGGACTCTGCGGCGCAAACGCCGACCAGAACAGCACAAGAACCGCTGTCAGCACTGCCGCGAGTGCCTTTCTATCCTGTTTCTGCATAACAAAACCGCCTTTCTGCATCCGGTGTACCCAGTATGCCCGAAAGGCGGCTTTCTATACCCGTTTAATTGCAGGTTTCCGTCAGGAATGTATCTGCGAAACGGCGGCGCAGCATTTTCGCTGCCGTTTTGGCGCGGCTCTCATCCGAGAACAGGCCGTACACGGTCGGGCCGGAGCCGCTCATCAGCGTACCGTCCGCACCGTTTTCTGCGAGAAACGACTTGATTTCGCCGATCTGGCGGCGTTTTGCCGCCGTAACGGTCTCCATCACGTTGGACAGGTACGCGCACACGCCCTCGTAATCTCCCTGATTGAGCGCAGCCATCATACCCTTGTTGTCCGGATGCTCGAGGATATCCACGCTGTCGATCTCCTGATAGACCTCCTTGGTCGGCACCGCAAACGGCGGCTTGCACAGCACGACCCAGCAGTGCGGCATATCGGGCAGCAGGCTCAGCTCCTCGCCGATGCCCTGCGCCAGCATGGTGCCGCCGCGCAGGCAGAACGGCACATCGGCACCCAGTTTAAGTCCCATCTCGCACAGCTCGTCGTCGGTCAGACCGGCTGTATGCAATGCGTTGAGCGCACGCAGCACAGCCGCCGCATCCGTCGAGCCGCCCGCCAGACCTGCCGCAACCGGAATACGCTTTTCAATGTGAATCTCGCAGGTTTCGAGCAGTGCGCCGGTCTCCTTGTAGAACAGCTCCGCCGCACGATACGCCAGATTGCGCTCGTCGGTCGGCAAAAACGGCAGGCTGCAGCTCAGCACGATGCCGCGCGGCTTTTTCTCGCCGTGGATGGTGGTAACGCGCACGGTATCGTGCAGCGCGATCGACTGCATGACCATCTCCACCGTGTGGTAGCCGTCCTCCCGCCGTCCGGTGACGTCGAGCGTCAAGTTGATCTTTGCACGGGCACGAACAGTCGTGTCCGCGTGTGTAATTTCCTGTTTTCGTCTAAAAAGCATGTTGTTTCAGCCTCTACATTTATTTCAGTGCGATCTGCACCGGTTTGCGCTCACGGAACACGGTAACGTGGGTAAAGCCTGCATCGAGTGCATTCTTCACGCAGTCGTCTACGCCGCGTGCCACGGTGTCCAGCGTGTGCGAATCCGAGCCGATCGAGATGCGCTCGCCGCCCATGCGCTTGTATTCGTACAGAATATTCTGCGGTGGACCGACCTTTTTCTGCCAGCCCGCAATGCCGGCAGCATTCAGCTCAAGCGCATAGCCATGGTCGATGCACGAGCGCAGCGCCTGCTGGACGCGGTCCATATAATTGTCAAACGACGGGATATAGTCGCCGTGCTTCATCACACGCAGCGGATAGTCAATGTGCGCCAGCACATCAAAGCCGCCGTGCTCCTCGAGCAGCAGCAGCTGATCGAAATACTCGTGCAGGAACTTGTCGCAGTCCATATTGGGAAAGTCGTGAAAGTAGATATCCAGATCGTTCGGCATGGCATGCAGCGAGCCGATGACCATATCGAACGGATGCGTGCGGACAAAATCGTCCGCATCCGGTGTGGCGTGCAGCTGGCCGATTTCCATACCCGCCAGAACCTCAATACCGCCGTTCCCTGCCGGACGGCGCTTTTCCCATACCTCGCGCGCACAGGCTTCCGGGTCACGGTTGTCGCGCGTGCCGCCCGAACGCAGAAAATCCAGATGATCGGTAATGCCGATGATATCCAGTCCAGCCTGCTCGCAGGCGTGAATTTTATCGTCGATGGACTGCGGATACTGGGCATCGGCCGAATATCCGGTGTGCATATGCAGGTCTACCCGCATGGACGTTCCTCCTTATAGATAATTGAACACGGTCTGTACAAAGCAGGCGACGATCAGCAGAAACATACCTGCATTCTGCAAAACGGCTTTAAGCGACGGCGCACAGGGTCCGTGCAGCCAGACCTGCTGTTTTCTGCCGCGAACGAGCAGGATCATGCCGATCACCAGCATCACCATCCAGAACAGGCCGAGCGCCGACTGCGCGGCTATGGTATCCGGCAGCAGCATGGGCACCACCGAGCCGATGATGTTGAACAGCATGTGCAGCAGCACCGAGGTGCGCAGCAGTCCGGTGCGGTAGTACGCGTAGGACAGCAGCAGACCGAGCGCAAAGGCGTAGAAAAACTGCTCCAGATTGGCGTGATACAGGCCGAACAGCAGTGCAGAAATGAAGGCGCCCGGCTTCTGCCCGTACCGCGCAAGACGGCCGGCCAGCAGACCGCGGAACACCAGCTCCTCGCACAGCGGACCGATGAAGCACGCACCGAGAACGACCGCCGCCATCGGCATCTGCGAAAAGCTCTCGTCCACCATGCCGACCGGATCGCGTCCGGTCAGAGCGTAGACCATGTCGTTGATATTCGTGCCGATGAGCGAACCGAGCCACATCAGCGCACAGCCGATGACAAACCAGCGGCCCATGCGCTTTGCGCCTGCCCGCTCCCTGCAGAACGGCATCGGCGGTGTTTTGCGCCATAAACAGAACACAATCGGCAGCGATACTGCATAATGTCCGACGAGCAGCAGCAGATAATACAGCGTTTCCGGCATGCGGAACGGCAGGATCCAGCCGTCCAGCCAGTACAGGCCGAACTGCCAGAAGATCGACCACAGCATGATCGCCAGCGCGGAAAATCCCAGCTTCGAGCAGTAGCGGCGCTCCTGCGGGATATCAATTTGCTCCATAAAAGTTTCCTCTCCGGGCAAAAACAGAGGCGGAGCCTATGCTCCGCCCCCATATTTGTCTAATTGACGAAAGACTTACTGAGCCTTGGCCTCGTTTACCAGACGCTCGGTATCCTTGGCGATCATAAGCTCCTCGTTGGTCGGAATAACCAGAACGCGAACGCGTGCCCAGTCGATGGAGATATCCATCTGCTTGCCGCGGTACTTGTTCTTCTCCGGGTCGATCTTGATGCCGAGGTACTCGAGGTGCTCGCAGACATCCCAGCGAACCGAACGGTCGTTCTCGCCTACGCCTGCGGTGAAGATGATAGCGTCTACGCCGCCCATCTCGGCAACGTAGGAACCGATGATCTTCTTAACGGACAGGTTGAACATATCCTTAGCCAGAGCAGCACGCGCGTTGCCGTCAGCAACAGCAGCATCCAGATCGCGGAAGTCGGAGGATACGCCGGAGATACCCAGCATACCGGACTTCTTGTTCAGGATATTAATGACCTCGTGTGCGTCCATGTGCTCGTGCTCAGCAAGGAACTCGATGATAGCCGGGTCGATGTTGCCGGCACGGGTGCCCATCGGCAGACCGTCCAGCGGAGTGAAGCCCATGGAGGTATCGAAGCTCTTGCCGCCGTTGATTGCGCAGATAGAAGAACCATTGCCGAGGTGGCAGGTGATCAGGCGCAGCTCCTCGAGCGGACGACCGAGCATCTCAGCAGCCTGCTGAGAAACGTACTTGTGGCTGGTGCCGTGGAAGCCGTAACGACGGATCTTGTACTTCTCGTAGTACTCGTACGGTACAGCGTACATGTAGTGGGACTGCGGCATGGTCTGATGGAATGCGGTATCGAATACTGCAACCATCGGAACGTCCGGGCCCATAACCTCGCGGCAAGCCTCGATGCCGGTCAGGTTAGGCGGATTGTGAAGCGGTGCCAGCGGTACGCAGTCCTCGATAGCCTTGAGGACCTTCTCGGTGATGATAACGCTGTCCGAGAAGAACTCGCCGCCGTGTACAACGCGGTGACCTACTGCGTCGATCTCGCTCATAGAGGAGATGACACCCTTTTCCGGATCGAGCAGAATGTTGATAACAGACTGGATCGCTTCCTTGTGAGTCGGCATTGCGATGTCGAACTTGAACTTCTCATCGGACTTGTTGCCGGTGTGGGTCAGCACACCGTCGATGCCGATGCGCTCGCACAGGCCCTTCGCCATTACCTCGCCCGACTCGGTGTCGAGCAGCTGGTACTTCAGCGAAGAACTGCCAGCGTTGATTACCAATACTTTCATTTGTGAAAACTCCCTTATGCCGTATTTGGCGGCTTGCATAAAGCCGCGGAAGCCTATATAATAATGCTATATTTTTATTCTACACGATTCTTTGCAAATGTACAACCCCTTTTTCGAGGTTTTTACCTTGCAGACCGCTGTCATCTCACTGAAAGGAGCACCGTCATGACCGTATGCGGCATCACCGCCGAGTATAATCCGTTTCACACGGGCCATCTGCACCACATTGCCGAAACCCGGCGCAGCCTCGGCGAAAACGCCGTGATCGTATGCGTGATGAGCGGCAATTTCGTCCAGCGCGGCGATTTTGCCGTGCTGGATAAGTACGCGCGTGCCGAAATGGCCGTGCGCTGCGGCGCTGACCTCGTGGTTGAATTGCCGCTTGCGGCGGCGCTGTCCTCGGCGGAGGGCTTCGCCAAGGGTGCGGTGCAGACGCTGCATGCACTCGGGTGCGGCACGGTGTCATTCGGCGCGGAGACTGCGGATACGGATTTGCTTTTACAGGCGGCAGAACTCCTGAACAGCCTGCCGATGAAGGGAGAATCCGGCTCTCCGCACCTGTCCTACGCCGCCAGACGGCAGGAAGAACTCAGCAAAGTCAACAAACAGGCTGCCGTTCTTTTGGATAACCCGAACAACACGCTCGCCGTGGAATACTGCCGCTTCCTGCTCCCGCTCGGGATGCGCCCGCTTGTGGTGCTCCGGCAGGGCGCGGCCCACGATGCGCGTGCGCCGCACAGCGGCTTTGCCTCAGCGAGTCTGCTGAGAGCACATTTGCGAGACGGCGATTTCGCGTTCTGCGCACCGTTCCTGCCGCCTGCGGCTCGCGCCGTGTGGAAGGAGGCCGCAGATTGCGGTGAAGCGCCGGTCGCTCTGCCGGAGGACACACTGCTCGCGCTGCTGCGGACGGCACTCTATCAGGGCAGACTGCGGACCGGCTCGGCAGACGGCTTTGACGAGCGGCTCCGCAAGGCGGTCTATACGGCACATTCGTTCTCAGATGCGGTAGAAAAGGCGCGAACGCGGCGGTTTCCGGCGGCTCGTGTGCGGCGAGCGCTCCTGCGGGCTGTGCTCGGTGTGGAGACGGACGCACCCGTCTCCCCTGCTTATCTGCGCGTACTGGCGCTCGGCGTGCGCGGACGGGCGGCGCTCAGGCAGGCTGCCCTGCCCGTTATCGTCAAACCGGCAACGGAAAAACGGCTGCCCGCAAATCTGCAAGCGGCACTCTGCCGCGATGCCTTCGCGGACGACCTGTTTGCGCTTGCACTTCCCGATCCCGAACGGAGAATCGGCGGCGGGCATTTCCGTAAAACGCCGTTCTGTCTGCGCTGAATTGACAATCCTCTCATTTTGCTTTACAATAAACTTTAGCGTTGTAAAGTGAAACGAGGGGATTTTATGATTGGTCTTGGAACCATTGTAAATGTTGGCACAGTGCTTATAGGCACTACTATCGGTATACTGTTAAAAAACGGTCTGCCGAAACGCTTTGAAAAAACGGTCATGCAGGGACTGGGACTAACCACCTGCTTTATCGGTATAGGCGGAACACTCAGCGAAGTATTGATCATACAGGATGGCGAAATCGGCACCCAGCATACCATGCTGCTTATACTCTGTCTGGCACTCGGCGCTGTCATCGGTGAAGCGCTGAATATCGAGCAGCGACTGGAGGATTTCGGTGCATTCTGTCAATCACACTTTGCTGCCAAAGGGGACAGCCGATTTGTTGAAGGCTTCGTTACCGCATCTCTTCTGTTTTGTGTCGGTGCAATGGCAATTGTCGGTGCATTAAATGATGGTCTGAACGGTGACCCAACCATGCTGATTGCCAAGGCTATTCTGGATGGTGTTGCCTCGATTCTCTTCGCCGCATCTCTCGGCAAGGGCGTATACCTGTCTATTGTGCCGATTTTCTTCTATCAAGGCGGCATTACATTGATGGCACGATTCATCCGTCCCTGGCTGACCGATGTCTTGATTGGTCAAATGTCGTGTGTCGGCTCCGTGCTGATTTTTGCCATTAGCTTGAATCTCATCTTCAACAGCAAGCTGCGCGTCGGCAATCTGCTGCCTGCGATCTTCCTGCCGGTGCTGTTTTTCTTTCTGGCGCAGTTTTTCCCGACTCTCGGCACCTTATAAAATCGACACCGTTTGACTTTCTTTTCGCCCTCCCGTATAATGGATATAACATTTAACGAAACGGAGCCGTAAACTATGCTCGCTTACACTTATCGAAAACAGGGTGAGTTTGCCCTGCAGAACAAGCCGGAACCCGTTCTCACGCATGCAGGAGACGCGGTAGTGCGCGTTACCATGTCGAGCATCTGCACGAGCGATCTGCACATCAAGCACGGCTCGGTGCCGCGTGCCATACCCGGTATTACGGTCGGCCATGAGATGGTCGGCGTAGTCGAGCAGGTCGGTTCGGCAGTCAAAACCGTCAAACCCGGCGACCGTGTAGCCGTCAACGTGGAGACGTTCTGCGGACACTGCTTTTTCTGTCAGCACGGCTTTGTCAACAACTGCACCGATCCCAACGGCGGCTGGGCACTCGGCTGTCGGATTGACGGTGGTCAGGCGGAGTACGTCCGCGTGCCGTATGCCGATCAGGATCTGACCGTCATTCCCGATCGCGTTTCCGACCGGCAGGCGCTGTTTGCCGGCGATGTGCTCGCCACCGGCTACTGGGCCGCCAGGATTTCCGAGATCCGGCAGGGCGACACCGTGCTTATCCTCGGTGCCGGGCCGACCGGTATCTGCACCATGCTGTGCGCCATGCTGCATCACCCGCACAGGATCATCATCTGTGACCCCGATCCGGCGCGGCTGCGCTTTGTGCGCGAGCGCTATCCCGATGTGCTCACCATCACGCCCGAGCACGCGCAGGAGTTTGTGCAGCTCAACAGCCCGCACGGCGGCGCGGATGTGGTCTGCGAAGTGGCAGGCTCGGACGACAGCTTCCGTCTCGCGTGGGAGTGCGCCCGACCGAATGCGATCGTCTCGATCGTTGCACTGTACGACAAGCCGCAGACGCTTCCGCTGCCCGATATGTACGGCAAGAACCTCACGTTCAAGACCGGCGGCGTGGATGGCTGCGACACCGCAGAAATCCTGCGGCTGATCGAGTGCGGTCAGCTGGATACCACACCGCTCATCACGCATATTTTCCCGCTGAATGAGATCGAAGCGGCGTACGATCTGTTTGAGAAGCGCCGCGACGGGGTCATGAAGGTGGCAATTACGCCGCCGGAAAAATAATTGAGGATTGAAAATGGAGAATGGGCCACATGGTTTACCATTCTCTATTCCGCACCAATACAGCAGAAAAGCCACCGTATCATCCGATACGGTGGCTTTTATAGCATTATTTTTAATCAACCAGCTTATCCAGCTCGGCAACATGATGCGTGCCGGTTGCAGTCTGGTGCTCCGCCTGCTTGGCATACATGCCGACTACCGCAGCGGATTTCTTGATGGACTGCATCGTGCCCGCACCGGCCACACAGCCGCCTGGGCACGCCATGCCCTCGAGCAGATAGCCGTTGTACTTGCCGGCCTTGGCGGCCATCAGCAGCTTGCGGCAATCGCGCAGACCCTCGGCGTTGGCGACCTTGATCTCGCGGTCCGGGTGTTTCTCGTTGATGACGTTGACAACGGCCTTGGCTACGCCGCCGGAAACCGCAAAGTTACGGCCGTCAGACGAAGCATCGTTGATGCCGTGCGGATCCTCCTTGAGATTTTCCACGTCGATATGGCGTGCGGCGAAAATGCCTGCCATCTCCTCGAACGTCAGCACGAAATCGACCTCGCTTCGTACGTCCGAACGCATTGCTTCGAGCTTCTTTGCCGCGCACGGGCCGATAAACGCAACCTTTGCACCCGGCTGATGGTGCTTGACCAAACGGGCGGTCAGGGTCATCGGCGTGAGCGCCATCGAGATGCAGTTGGCCTGTTCCGGGAACAGCTTCTTTGCCATCATCGACCACGCCGGACAGCAGGAAGTCGCCATGAACGGCAGCTTCTCCGGTACTTCCTCTACAAAGTCCTCGGCCTCCTGTGCCGCACACAGGTCCGCGCCGATAGCAACCTCGATAATATCGGCAAAGCCGAGGCGCTTCATCGCGGCACGCAGCTTGCCCGGTGTCATCTTCGGGCCGAACTGGCCGACAAACGCCGGTGCGACAGCGGCGTAGACACGCTCGCCCGCCTGAATGGCGCGGATCATCTGGAAGATCTGCGACTTGTCTGCGATCGCGCCGAACGGGCAGTTTACAAGGCACTGGCCGCAGGAAACGCACTTCTCGTAATCAATATCGGCTCTGCCATTGCAGTCGCTGTGGATGGCATCCATGCCGCAGGCTGCCGCGCACGGGCGCTCCTGACGGATGATGGCGTGATACTGACAGACATCCATGCAGCGGCCGCACTTGATGCACTTCTCCTGATCGATAACAGAACGGCCGTTGAAGCGGTCGAGCGATACTGCGCCCTTGGGACATACCTCAACGCACGGATGCGCCATGCAGCCCTGACAGCCGTCCGTGACCATGACCTCGTTCTCCTTGCAGGCGTGGCACGCGAACTTGATCACGTTGATGAGCGGCGGCGTGTAGTAGGTTTCCTCACGGGTGGCAGCTTCGATGTTATCCGAAAGCGGCGCATGCTCGGCAGCACTGCGGCACGGCAGGCCCATCGCCAGACGCAGGCGTTCGCCGACGATAGCGCGCTCGAGGAAAATATCGTTGCGGATATTGCCCACTTCGCCCGGCATGATGTCGAACGGCAGTGCTTCGATACGGCGGTCGGTCGGCCACTCAGTATGGTACGCCATACGGGCAACCTCGGTGAAAATGCGGTGGCGGATCTCCTGAATACGGGTTTCTACACCTCTCATAGCCATAGTTTGTTTTATCCTCCTGAATTCCTTTGCGACCCGTTGAGCGGGTCGTCCCTTTGTCCTATCTTATGAGCGCTCCCGGCAGAGCGCATGTGCTCTTTTAACAGGATACCATAAACAGGGCTTTCTGCAAAGGGTATTTGTAGATTTTTTAACAATTACTTTGTTACAATTTTACCTGTGTTTTTTGGGCATTCTGTTGAAAAACAACGCGCAGACGGACAGATGTCTTTCTATCCCTTGCAAAATCGAAGGTTTTACGCTTGACGAAAAGCGAGAGGTACGCTCTGCGGCGCACGGGAACGGTGCCCGCCAACGCATTTATGTTATAATAAATTTATCCTCTCTGTCAGGATACGCAATCCGCAATCGTATTATAGGTGAAGCAACGTTGCTTTCCAAAGGAGCTGAAACCAATGAAACAATTTGACAGGGCAGACGCCGAACGTCTGGTGCAGACGTACTCCGACCTGATCCTGCGGCTGGCTTACACCTATTTGAAGTCCACCCACGATGCTGAGGACATCTGCCAGAATATCTTCCTCAAGCTGCTGACCGGCGGTCAAACCTTTGACAGTCCGGCGCACGAAAAAGCGTGGATCATCCGCGCGACCGCCAACGCCTGCAAGGACAGTCTGCGCGCCGCGCACCGGCGCAATGTCGATCTGGAAGCCGCTGCCGCGACACCCGCGCCTGCCGCACCGGATTCCGATGTGCTCGATGCGGTGATGGCGCTGCCGCGCAAATACCGTGAAGCGGTCTATCTGCACTACTACGAGGGCTATTCCGTGCGCGAAATCGCGTCTCTGCTCGGTCAGAGCGAGTCGGCCGTTTCCGCACACCTGAGTCGCGGGCGCAAAAGCCTGCGCACCACCTTGGGAGGGGATCTTTATGAACAGAGAGTATAATGATAACAAAATGTATAATTCCGCACTGGACGAGCTGCGCTTCTCCGAAGAAGCGAAAAGCCGCATGGTCGATCGCCTGATGGCCGCCGCCGAGCAGCCGGAGCAGCCGGTTGCCATTCATCGTGTACGCCGTTTTCCGCGCATCGCGGCGGTCGGCGTGGCTGCCGCTCTGGTGCTGAGCATCGGTGCGGGTGCAACCGGCGTATTCAAGTCCGCGAGCGACGCATTTGCCGGCGTATTCGGTCCGACAGCAGACACCGAAATCATCGACCAGATTGGCCGCCCGATCGGCGCAAGCGATACGGCGGGCGGCGTGACCGTCACCGCGGATGCGATTCTGTTCGATGGCTACAACTACCTTATCTCCTACACGCTGGAAAAGGAGGACGGTTCGGCGTTCGACTGCACGAAAAACCCGGATACCGGCCTGTACGACCTGTACTGGAAGCGTTCGGACAGCACCATCGGACGCGGCGTGGACGGTGCGTCCGGCAGCAGCTACTTCTATGACGAAAATCCGAGCGACAACGCCATCCAGTATGTCGAAACCATGTCGTACAACGATGCGGTGCAGACTGGCGGCACGGTTAAGATCACGCTCGGCGACCTGTGCGTGCTGAACAGTGAAAACGGTGAGCCGACAACTATCGCCAAGGGCGCATGGCGCCTCAAGTTTCAGCTGGAGGCCGGGAACAGCGCGGTCGAGCTGCCTGCGGGTCAAAATATCGATGTGAACGGACGGAGCGCCGCTGTCGATACCATCGTTATCTCGCCCATCGGCTACCATGTGGTGTACACGGTGGACGGCGAGGCGACGTTCGACACGCTGTACGACGAGAACGGCGAAGAGATTCCGCAGGAGAACGGCCGCGAACCGGCCGGTATGTGCAGCACATGGGAGTCCTACGCTGCGAAGCTGCTGGTGACCAAGACGGACGGTACTGTGCTCGATTTCTCGGATTGCGGCGGCAGCATGGACCCGCATGACGGCAACACCGTCTGCACCCGCCAGGGCACGTTCGATACCATTCTCCCGCTTGATGAAGTGGCGTCCGTCACCATCGGTGATACTACGATTCCGGTAAAATAATCGGCGGAGTGCTTGCATTATCGCAAGATCGGTGCTATACTATTAACAACGATGTGACACAGCCATGAGCTGCGAAAACCCCGGAGAGTGCGAGTCTCCGGGGTTTTCTATTCCATTATGGTGGCTTAGGCCAAGGCTCTGGGGTTGCTTTACCACCGCTCATCGAGCCATTTGCAAATGTAGTGTGCGACTACACTTGCCATGATCGAGCAGAGAAACGATGTGTATATTGCCATGAGCATGCACCTCCTCCTATTGCTAGGTTTCGGTAAAGCAATACATATATTATACCATACCGCCGTTTATTCGACAAGATTCGACAAAATGCAACACAACGTAAAAAGACCGATGAACCAAAGTTCATCGGTCTTTCTCTTATCTTCAAATCGTCGTCAGCAGCTTTGCGAACTCCGCACGGGTGAACGTACCCTGCGGCTTGATCGTGCCGTCGCTGAAGCCCTGCACCAGACCCTTCTGCATACACAGTGCAACCGCATTTCGGCGGTCCGCCGAGATGGAGCCTGCGTCCTTGACAGACGCCAGCGTCTGTGCCGTTTCCGCATCACTCATGGCCGCTGTGCCGTCCGCCTGCAGCAGATTTGCAAAAAGCTGCATCGCGTCCTCGCGGGTCATGGCAGCCGTCGGCCGGAAGTCATTCAGGCCCTCGAGCAGACCGTTTGCGTACACCGCGCTGACCGCCTCCGAGTACCACTCGCCTGCGCGAACGTCTGCGGGCAGTGTGCCGCTGCCGGACAGACCGCGCTGACGCGCGATGGTCGTGCAGACCTCAGCCGCCGTGATTTTATCGTTCGGACGGAATTTACCGTTCGCGCCGGTCATCAGCTTGCGCTCGGTCACTGTATTGATATACTGCAGTGCCCAGCAGGTACTGCTCACATCGCTGTAACCGGTTGCAGCAGCCGAAACTTCGGGCGAATACGACGTCATCAACGCCTTATAGCACGCGCTGTTGCAGTTCAGCACATCGGAAAGCTGCTCATATGTCAGCAGATATTCCTCTGTGTATGCTCTGCGGGAAGCGCTCTCGTATTCGTTGTAAAAATAGGTTACGCCTTTCGTGCTGATGCGCGGATAACTGTACAGATAAATCGCATGATCGTCCGGCAGCAGCTGCTTGACCGTCTCGATGTAGTCACCGGTCAGCAGGTCGTTCAGTGTGTACTGCGTGCCGGTGTGCAGATCAAACGCCAGACAGTTATTCCATACCGACGAACCGGCGCCTTTGCCGCTCACGCAGTTGGCCCAGACAACGAGCACCGAGCCTTCCACGGACGCACCGTAGCTGCCCTCGAGCGCATCATACTCGGCGGTAACGGACGGTCCCTTGAGGAAGAACGAGCGGATTTCGCTGTTGATGGTGTTCTGCACCTTTTTGTCGCTCAGGCCGCTGATCTCCGGAAAATCGACATCCCATCCATGCTCCGTGCCGTCCTGCTGATAGCCCATGAACTTTTCGTAATGCACGGTCTTTGCGGTGATGCCGCCGCCAAGGTCGAACGACTTCGGCTGCTCGAACAGCGTTTTGCCGCTGCGCAGATCAATATACTTGCGGGTGTCGTCCTGCGTGACGCAGACCACGTTTTCGGTCAGAATGATCGGGTTCTCCGCCTCTTTAACGGATGCTGCAAAACCGCCGTTTTTGCGGAAGAAGATGAGCGTACCGTCTGCGGTATTGTGCCACGACAGACCGTAGCGCAGCTCGGAGAAGCCGCTGATGTAGCTCAGCGTGCGGTAAGACAGGCTGCCGCCCGCATCCACCGCGGAAACCGAACCGTCCTCACTGCGGGCCGCGTACAGCCCCTCGCCCATGTAGGACAGATAGTAATACGTCGGCGCCGTCAGCAGCTTGCCGGTGGTATCCATGATGCCCCAGCGGTTGATCTGACGAACCATTGCTTCGCCATCGTGAAACTCCGAAATGGTGTTGTACAGAAACTCGGTCAGCAGTTTGCTCTCCGAGAGCGAATACAGTGCCTGATTGGTGCCGTTGGTGACGACCACCGTGCTCTCGCCGTAAATCGTCATGTAGGAAGGCGTTACGTCATTCGGCAGAGTGTACAGCACTGTGCCATTGGTGTCGATCGCCTGATAATCGCCGTCCTGCGTCTGCACAAGCGTTCTGCCGTTTGAGAAAGCACCGGCCTTACGGTAGCTGCCCGAAAAGGCAGTCGAACCATCCTGCTTGACATAGGAATACAGCCCGGTATCCGCATTTCTGCACAGCAGCAGTCCGTCCTCAAAGAAGCCGACCGCGCCCGGATATGAGCCAATGCGCTTGCCGTCAGTCGCATAATACACGCTGTGGTCAGTGTAACGATACGCAACCATCGTATCCGAAAAATCCACCGAAACCGGCGAATCCGTGTATGCAATGACGATCTTGCCCGTGCGGTCGATCACCGCCGTCTGCCACTGCTCGTTTTCTACGGCAGCGAGTCCGCAGTCCGCGAAATCGCCTGCCTGTGCGTAAGCAAACGGAAGCACGGTCATGCCGTCCTCATCCAGATAGCCTGCGCGTGTCACGCCGTCAATGTCGGTGTACTCTGCCGGAAAAATGGTGCCGGCCGCCGCCGCGCTCACCAGCATCACACACGCAACCGCCAGCGCGGAAAGTGTTTTTTTGAACATATGCTTCACCTGTATATTGTGTAAAGTTCTCTATCCTTGTTATTCTTATACAATATACATTATAAGCAATCACGCACTCTCATACAAGGTCAGGCGGCGAAGTGTAACAATGGTGAAACAACCCGCCGAAATGTTACGATTATGTTACATTCCCAGAATGCACATCAGTTTCCGATAATCGGTGTTGCGCTCTTGGCGATGGATACCTTTTCCACATACGGCACATGCGCGTAAACGTTGGCTGTGGTGGAGATGTCGGAATGCCCCAGCCAGTCCTGAATCTGCTTGAGCGAAAAGCCCTGCTGCAGCAAAATCGTTGCAACCGAATGCCGTAAATCATGAAACCGGATACGCGGCAGGCACGCGCGGCGGCACACCCGCTCGAACTCACGCGAAATGTAATCCGGCCGGAGCGGCGAACCGTCCTCACGGCAGCAGACATAATCGCTCTGGCAATAGGCTTTGCCGTACTTTTTGCGGTTGGCGTTCTGTCTGCGGCGCAGATCGGTCAGATACCGCCGGAGCGAGTCGGACAGCGGCAGCGTCCGATAGCTGGATCTGGTCTTTACGCTGTCCGCGTAGATCACACGTCCGGAGGACAGCACCGCCGTATGATTGATGACCATGCTCCGTGCCCGAAAATCCACGGCACACCAGCGCAGACCGGCGCACTCGCTGCGGCGCAGACCATACGTTGCCGCCAGCACAAACGCCGCCTCTGCCGGCGACTGCAGCGCCGCTGCCAGAAAAATGTTGATCTGCGTCCGGTCGTACACCTGTCCTCGAAAGCGCGTCCGCTTGGGCAGCATGACATTATCCGACGGATTCGTCGGGATAATCTGCAGTGCTACCGCGTATTTCAGGCACTTGTGCATGATGGAATGAAACTTGACGATTGAAGTCGGTGAAAGCCCCTGATCGAATTTCAGGTTGACAAAATCCTGAAAATCCATCGGGCGTGCCGTAGCAAGCGTTGTTCCTCGTGCGGTGAAAAACGGCTTGATGTGCTTTTCAAATGCGTAGCGGTAGCCGTCCATCGTGTTTTCGCGCACCTGCGTTTTCATCTGGGTCAGCCAGCGGTCCATGAAGTCTGCAAACGGCGTTTTCGCTTCGGTCGAGTAGCGCAGCCGCATCAGGTCCTCCGGCCGCATGATAAAGTGAATGTAGCCGTCCTCCTCGTAAATGCGTATGTTCTCCATTGAGAAGCCTCCTGTAAAAATAGTCATCCTGCAGCATTCGGCAGCACCGCACACTGAGAGCTGCGGTGCTGTCTTATCCTGCATTTCCATATTCTACGAAAATTCGACCAAATTCGACAATATTCAATTTGCACAGAAAAGCAACAAAAACCGCTCTGAATCTGCATTCAGAGCGGTTTTATCGATTTTATAGCAATCAGATCGTGCGGACAGAGATCATACCTTCGATTGCGCGCAGCTCGTCGAGGTTCGCCTCGGTCGGAGCCTCTGCGGTGTCGATGATGGTGTACGCATAGTCACCCTTGGAACGGTTGCCCATATTCTCGATGTTGCAGCGAACAGCGGAGGTGATGGACGCGATCATGTTCGGGATGTTCTTGTGGATCATGCAGATGCGGTAGCCGCCTTCGTACGGAACCTTGAGGTTCGGGAAGTTGACCGAGTTGCGGATGGTGCCCTTCTCGATGTACTCGGTGATCTCGTAAACGGCCATCTTAGCGCAGTTGTCCTCGCTCTCCGGCGTGGACGCACCCAGATGCGGGAGCGTGATGGCATTCTCCTGCTCAAGAATCTCGTCGGAAGCAAAGTCGGAAACGTATGCTGCAACCTTGCCGCTCTCGAGTGCCTTCGCCATTGCCTTGGTGTCAACCAGCTCGCCGCGCGCAAGGTTGATGACGCGAACGCCGTCCTTCATCTTCTCGATCGCCTCTGCGCTGATGGTGTTCTTCGTGTCAGCGTTCAGCGGAACATGAATGGTGATGTAGTCGCAGTTTGCGAAAATCTCGTCCAGCTCGGTAACGTGCTTGACCGAGCGGTCGAGCTTGAGTGCGCCGTCAACCGACAGGTACGGGTCATAGCCCCAGACCTCCATATCCAAGCCAACAGCCGCATTTGCAACCTTAACGCCGATCGCACCCAGACCGATGATGCCCAGCTTCTTGCCGGCGATTTCCGGGCCTGCGTAGGTGGACTTGCCCTTCTCTGCAGCAGGACCGATATCCGGCGTGCCCTTGAGGCTCTTAACCCAGTTTGCGCCCTGTACCACCTTGCGGGAAGCCAGCAGCAGTGCACAGATAACCAACTCCTTAACGGCGTTAGCATTTGCACCCGGCGTGTTGAAGACTACGATGCCTTCCTCGGAGCAGCGGTCGATCGGAATGTTGTTGACACCGGCACCTGCACGCGCGATGCAGCGCAGGTTCTTCGGGAACTCGACGTCATGCAGCTTGGCAGAACGGACCAGAACGGCGTCATAATCGGTGAAATCCTCGGAGCAGGTGTACTTTGCCGGATCGAGATCGTCCAGACCTACCTTCGAGATCTTGTTGTAGAGTTTTACGTTATACATGGGATTATCCTCCAATAGAAAATGGAGAATTGAAAATGGAAAATGTCGCTATCCTTGCGCGATACCGCAATTCCCCATTCTCCATTATCAATTCTCAATTATTGTTACTTGTTTTCTTCAGCGAATTTCTTCATGAAGTCGATGAGCTTCTCAACGCCCTCGATCGGCATTGCGTTATAGATGGAAGCACGCATGCCGCCTACCGAACGGTGGCCCTTCAGGTTGGACATGCCGGCTGCCATGGACTCCTTGGCAAACTTTGCGTCCAGCTCGTCGTTGCCGGTGCGGAAGGTTACGTTCATGTGGCTGCGGGAATCCTTTGCGGCTACGGTCTTGTAGAAGTCCTGGGAATCGAGGTAATCGTACAGCATGGAGGAACGCTTCTCAGCACGCTCCTGCATAGCCTTTACGCCGCCCATGTCTTCAACCCACTTGGCAACCAGACCGAGTACATAGATGCCGTACGTGGGAGGCGTGTTGTACATGGAATCCTTGTCAGCCATGGTCTTCCAGTCGAGCATAACCGGGTATTTCTCGAGCGGATAGTTGCCGAGCAGATCCTCGCGGACGATAACAACGGTAACACCGGCCGGGCCCATGTTCTTCTGTGCGCCGGCGTAGATGACGCCGTACTTGGAAACATCAACCGGCTTGGACAGGATGTTGGAGGACATATCCGCTACCAGCTCAACGCCTGCCGGGGTCTCGGGATCGTACTGATACTCGGTGCCGTAGATGGTGTTGTTGGCGCAGATGTAGAAGTAGTCGGCATCCGGACGGATATCCAGCTCATCCTGCGTCGGAACGTGGTCGAAGTTGGTCTCCTTGGAGGAGAATGCAGCGTGCATGTCGCCGAACTTCTGGCCCTCCTTGTATGCCTTGGAAGCGAAGCTGCCGGTCAGCGCGTAGTCAGCCTTGCCGGTCTTCAGCAGGTTCATCGGGATCGCTGCAAACTGGGTGGTAGCGCCGCCCTGCAGGAACAGAACCTTGTAGTTATCCGGAATGGAGAGTACGCGACGCAGCGTAGCCTCGGTCTCCTTGATGATGCCGTCATATACCTTTGAACGGTGACTCATCTCCATGACTGACATACCGGAGCCCTGATAGTTCAGCATGTCGGCTGCACAGCGCTCAAGCACCGGAACCGGAAGCATGGAGGGGCCTGCGGAAAAATTGTAGATACGATTGTCTGCCATAGTGAATAGCCTGCCTTTCAAATATAAGCGTAAAGACGTTCCCGGTTTACATATCACGGTCTGTCGCGGTGATATTACTTTTATGAATGGAACATATTATTTATTATAATACAAAGCCCCGCCGTTTGCTACCGAAAAATGTCCCAAAAAATCCGCAATGAATAAACGAATGTCTGCACATTGTGGACAGTTCATGAAAATTAGTAATGCGTAATCAAAAATCAGTAATTTTTTGTGATAGGTAAATGTACAGCTGCGAATATGGACTGCACCCATGTTCTCTCTTATGACTGTTTATCCGGACTACTGCAGGGCGGGGTGACCCCACCCCGCCCTGCACTAACGCTTTTAGAAAATATTATAGGCAATACCGCATAATTGAACAAGAGTGATTTGCGAGTAAATTTTGCGTACTGACGAGGCACAGTTTTGCGGTAATACTTGATGTATTACCGTGAAACTGCAACAAAGTCAGGACACAAAATTTCCGCAAAGCACCGCCGCTTTAATTGTGCGGTGTTGCCTATACTGCGTTATTCTCAATTTGCCAACCTACTCCCCTTCTGCTATACTGATAGTCAGTTATAATAGTAAGGAGTCAACTGTATTATGCACCACCGCCGACCGGCTGCGCCGCACAGCCACCGTCCCAATCACAGACAGATCAACCGCCTGATGCCATTCACGACGGCGCCGCTGTTCCATGCTCTGCAGCTACTCGAGACCGGCGACTCCGCGCGGTTTCATATGCCCGGGCACAAGGGTGAGCCGGTTTTCAACACCTATGCGGATATTTTTGCCATCGACTTTACCGAAACCTACGGCACCGGCAACCTGTACACCGGTGAAGGCCCTATCCGCGATGCGGAGGTTGCCGCCGCGCGGTATTTTGGCTCGGAGGACTGCTTTTTCCTGACCGGCGGCTCGACGCAGGGCATTCTGGCCATGCTCGGCACCGCGGTCGGACGCGGCGGCGCTGTCCTGCTCGACCGCGAGGTGCATAAGTCTGTCTGCTACGGCTGCGCGCTGCTCGGCATTACGCCGTATTTTTTCTCTGCACCGCTGATCGAGCCGTTCGCGGTTTCCGGTTCGCTTCCGGTCAAGGATGCGGAAGCACAGCTGATTGCACATCCGGAAATTAAGGCGATCCTGCTGACCTCCCCGACGTATTACGGCATCCGGCGGGCGATTCCCGAGTTTGCCGATCTGTGCCGCGCGCACGGCAAGCTGCTGCTCGTAGACGGTGCACACGGTGCGCACTTCCCTGCCGTCGGCCTGCCGACGCCGGTCGCGGAAGGTGCGGATATGGCCGTGCTCTCCATGCACAAAACGCTGCCGTGCATGGGCCAGGGCGCCGTTCTGCTCTCCGCGGCAGGCGTGGACCGCCGCGCACTGCGCGAAAACACCATGCTGTTCGGCACATCCAGTCCGTCCTATCCCATTATGGCATCCATTGACCTTGCGCGTGCCTACACCGAGGGGCCCGGTCACGCGGAGTACCGCCGCTCGGCGGAAACCTGCGCCGAACTGCGTGCCTATGTGCAGCACCGAACCATGTTCACCGCACTGACCGAGGATCATTTTCCTGCGCTTGACCCATGCCGTCTGACGGTGTGCACCGCCGGAACCGACATCACCGGTCACCAGCTGGCCGATACGCTGTGGAGCGAATGCGGCGTGGCGTGCGAGATGGCGGACGACCGCAATGTTGTGTTCATCCTCACCGGCTCCGACCCGAACGGTGCGATCAGCCGTCTGAAACGCGGTCTGCGGCGCATTTCCAGACGGCGCGAGCTGATTCCCCTGCCGTCCCTGTCCGCACCGTTTCCGCCCGCCGAGCGCGTGATGAGCGTGCGCGACGCATGGTTCTCACAGACCGGCAGAGTCCAGCCTGCCGCTGCCGAGGGTCTGGTCTGCGCCCGTCCGGTCACGCCGTATCCGCCCGGTGTGCCGCTGCTCTGGCCCGGCGAGAAAATTACAGGAGCGCACATTGCACTTATCCGTGAAAGATGGTACAATACAATAGATGAAATAACCGTTGTTGTCCATCAATAACGCATCTCATCCAAGCAAACGATATGTTTCCGCGCAGCAATGCGAATAGGGGGTTACTATTATGAAAATGGTACTGGCTATCATCAATTACGATGATTCGCAGGATGTTATCTCCAGCCTGATGAAAGCAGGCTTCTCCATCACCAAGCTGGCGACCACCGGCGGTTTCCTCAAAGCAGGCAACGTCACGATCCTGATCGGTCTGGACGAAAGCAAGCTGGATGAGTGCTTTGACATCATCCGCGAGCACTCCTCCTCCCGCAAGCAGATCATGCCGGCAACCGCTGAGCTCGGCATGGGCTTTTTCCCGTCCACGCCGGTGCAGGTCGAAGTCGGCGGCGCAACCGTATTTGTACTCAACGTCGAGCGTTTTGAAAAGCTGTGATTTCATTTGACGCACTTGCGGGCAACAATGCGCTCAAAAACAGCCTGAAGCATGCGCTGAACGAGCGGTTTCCGCAGACCGTGCTGCTGTCCGGTGACGATCCGGCGGCGCTCAAAACCCTTGCTACTGTACTCGCGGCCGGTATTTTATGCGAAGGCACGGGCAGTCATCCGTGCGGAAACTGTCTGCCGTGCCGCAAGGTGGAGCAGGGTGTGCACCCGGATCTGATGATCGTGGACGAAGGAGAGGCCGAACTCAAGGTCGATCTGGCGCGTCAGCTCAAGGCGGAAAACGCCATTATCCCGAACGACGGCGAACGCCGTGTGACAGTCATTCACCATGCGCAGAATCTCAATCCCATGGCGCAGAACGCGCTGCTCAAGGAGCTGGAGGAGCCGCCTGCGTATGCGTTCTTCATTCTGACCGCCGAGCAGCCGGATTCGCTGCTGCAGACCGTGCGCTCGCGCTGCACTAAATTTGCGCTCGAGCCGTCGCAGGCGGCGGTGTCGGACGAGGAAGCGGCAAGCCTGCTTGCGCCCTATCTCTCTGCAGTTGCCGAACGGCGCGAGGACCGCATGATGCTCGGTGCAATGGGTCTGGAAAAGACGCCGCGCCGCGCACTCTCAGGCGTGCTCGGCATTCTGCAGGCCGCTGTCCGGGACGCGATTTTCATCTCGAAGGCTCTGCCGCAAAAGCCGCTGCAGCCTGCACTCCGCAAGCAGACGCAGGCACTCGCCGGCGCCGTCAGTATGGAACGTCTGTTGGCGGTCTACGATTTTATTGATGTGCTGATCGACCGTGTGTCGCGCAACGCGGCATCCGCGGCTGTCACCTGTGCATTAACGAGCGATATTTACCGCATCTGTTACGCTTCCTAAGCGTTTCCATCATACAGGAGGAAAACTTTTTGACAACAATAATCGGAGTTCGTTTCAAATCGAACGGAAAAATGTATTATTTCGACCCGCAGGGTCTGGAAATCGCACCCGGTACGGGTGTGATCGTCGAGACGGCCCGCGGCGTGGAATACGGCGACTGCGTGCAGGGCAACACCGATGTGCCCGATCAGCAGGTCGTGCAGCCGCTCAAGCGCGTGGTCCGTGTGGCAACCGAGACCGATATGAAAACGCTCGAGCGCAACAAAAAGCGTGCCGACGAGGCGTTTATTATCTGCAAGCAGAAGATCGAGGACCGCGGTCTGGAAATGAACCTTGTCACCGCGGAATGCACCTTTGATATGAACAAGCTGCTGTTTTACTTCACCGCAGACGGTCGTGTGGACTTCCGCGAGCTGGTTAAGGACCTTGCGAGCGTGTTCCGTACCCGCATTGAGCTGCGCCAGATCGGCGTGCGCGATGAGGCGAAGATGATCGGCGGTCTGGGCTGCTGCGGCCGCGAGCTGTGCTGCAGCTCATATCTCGATGATTTCCATCCGGTCTCCATCAATATGGCAAAGGATCAGAACCTGTCGCTCAATCCGGCGAAGATTTCCGGTGTGTGCGGCCGTCTGATGTGCTGTCTCAAGTATGAGCACGAGGCCTACGCCGAGCTGCAGAAGGTCACGCCGCGTCAGGGCAGCGTGGTCGATACGCCGGAAGGCCGCGGCAAGGTAGTTTCCACCCAGATGCTGCGCGGCACCTGCAAGGTGCAGCTGGACGACAGTCCGGAGCACTCGCTGACCGAGTTCCAGTGCACGCAGTGCTGCATGGTAAAGGGTGCGTGCCGCAACCGTCAGAATGCCGCCGCTATGGCCGAGGAACGCCGCAAGCGCGAGGATCAGGAGGATGCTGCCGCTCCCGCACCCAAAAAGGATGCACCGAAAAAGAGCGAGACTCCGCATCAGAAGCCGCAGCAGCCGCGTCCGCCGCGCAAGCCTGCCCCGCAGCAGACTGCAGGAGACGAACTGCCCGAAGATGCTCAGAATGAGCTGTCTCCGGACGGTGAAGGTGCGCCGCGCCGTCGCCGCCGCAGAGGCGGAAGACGCCGCCGCAAGCCGAATGACGAAAACGGTGCTCCGGAACAGCATTCCGGCGAAGAATGAGAAAAAGAGCGAAACCATACGGTTTCCTACTCTGAATTTTGAAGCATTTTCGATTTCAGCAATCTTACGGATTCTGAAACTTATAAATGCATCTAAAACGCATTTTTCAATCAATAATTCAAAATCATATTACAAAATGCGAAAAACATTGTTTTTCTGGTTCGTGCAGTTTCATACCGTTTTAGAGGTGTACGAACCGCAAACATTGGTGTAATTATGGTGTCAATCAGCGGCAGGCAACAGCAGCTAACAAATACAACAAAAGCACGCTTTTTAGAGCGTGCTTTTTGCTATCTACCGGTCCTATACGCATTGGCGCCGTCCGCGCGGCGGCGTGCAGCGCGTAAGCCGACGGCACGGAACGGTGCCGAGGGCGCGGCGACAGCCGCGCCCGAAATATAGATACCCCCTTTCTCTAACAGGGGGGTACAAATCGGAATAGATCAGCGAATCTCGCAAAACTTTGAATATTTCTCGTGCATAAATGGGGATTTTACAGATAAATACGGAGAAAATGGGGGAGTTTCTGCAAAAGCGATACATTGTAAGGTCGAAAATGATAATTGGCCGTAGTCCGGTTCCTGTTAGAGATGCTGATAACTGCGCGATACGGCGGTATCAACCTGTACCGGTGTCGTATCTTACCGCTTTGGTGGAGCGATGTATGCTGCGCTATGCTCTTGTTGGATTTGGTGTGTAGTTTTATGCGCAAAACAAAAGAAGTTGAGGTTGGTCCTCAACTTCTTTTTGGGTATTAGTGATATATGATTATTAGACAGGGATTTCCGTCGATAACTTAGAAACCACTTGCAAATTCATCAATCCAGAACTGACTGCCGACTTTTCTCACATAGATTAAGCAGCTGGTAGAGGTTTGATTAGGGTCATATACCGAATTAGCGGTGGGTTTCATTGTAAAAGAACATTCAAAAACGAGTTTGTTTGCTCTTGCGGAGTAATCACCGTTATAAGTACAGGATTTCAATTTTGCTTCCTTCATGCCAAATACACCGTAGCTGAAATCAAGACTTGCAGCATCACCGGCGCACAGCGTATTCATCTTTTGGTACTGCTGATCACCGAACAGAGTAAAGAACTCGCTGATCACATTTTTAGCAGCTGTAACATCGCTGTCGGAAAAGACAGAATCGTTGATGAGAACAGAACTGGAGCTGCCCTGCCATGTAACCGTTTTGCCCAGCCATTCGCTGACGGCGCGTATCGGCACATACGTCGTACCCTGATAGATCAACGGTTCTACTGTTTTACCGTTTACATCGGTAGCAACCTGTTTCTGGCCATTCAGATAAATGGTAATGCCGCCGTAGGTTGCAGTGATTTTGCGGCCATTGACTGCAAAGGCAATCGTACCCAGCAGCATACAGCAAATCAGACCGATGATCGGGATGCGGAAACGCTTGTTTTTCATGTGCAATACTTCCTTAAATGATTATCGTTGTTACAACAGATATTGTTGTGAGATTCAAAGGCGAGTAGCTTGTTTTAATCTGCGAAAATAGATATACATATCTGTCCGCACAAGTCCGATACACAGCTTGTGCAATAAGATGTGCAGGCTGTGGGTTTTGCAGATTTGTTGTAGCCCATCGGAATCACCTCTGCGACTGGTAAATTGTTAGTTTCTTAATGCTGCTTACTATGCTGATACAACTACATATTGTAAGTTGTGCTATCCAGCGTAAAAGAAGCGTTCGTGGTGTCGGTAACCAATTTGTCGCAAGTGCAATGATTAAGACACCGTAATCTGGAATCTAACGATAGCATCGGCTACGTGATTGTTGCTGAGGAAGAAACGGTATTGATGAGTCGGATCAACCGTAAACGATTTAGAAGCACCGCCTACATTTAATCTTACACAATTGCTGACGTGACCTTGGGTAACATCATAAACAGATACATGAACTGTTGCAATGCCCGAAGCCGTATCTGTTGCCTGTACCGTAATTCGGCCTGATTCACCACTTTGAAAAGTTAACGCATCCACGTTGGGGAGATCGAACGTACTCGCATTGCCATTCTTTTTCGGAATACCATATACCCAGCCTGAAAAATAAGACCGCGTGCTGGTCTGAGCAGCCATATTTGTATTGTTCTGCGGGTAGAAGTGATAATCCTGATCGGAACCGCACATAGAAGTGTCGATCTTAGACCAATCGACACCATGTCGATCAATTGTGCCGCCCGGCTTTCCCCAATCAGCGTTGGGAACAACATTCGGATTGTTCTGCTGTACAGGAGTGTTCACTGTTTTCAGATAGACCGAGCCGAACTTATAGTACAGGGTGCCGTTCAGAGGGTATGTTCCATTGGTGGAAATATCCAGATAGTATGCACCGGCAGACAGCGGGTGACCATCTGCGCCGTAAAACGGCAGCTTACCGCCAGCAGGAATGTACATCGGGGCACATACCAGTTCGCCGGTCGGAAAATCCTTGTGGATTTTTACAGTCATTCTGCTTTTGGAGGTATTGATGACGTGAATCTTCCAGTAACCATAGCCGGAATAGACCGACCACGGTACGATTTGATTGGAAGAATTGGTGTTGAGCTTAACCGTGGTGCTCGGAGTTACTGTGCTGCGTACATTCTGTGGGGCGGCAACAGGAGCCAGTGTAGTGCCGGTCTGCACATTTGCTGCACCTGCGCTCCCCATCAGCGCGGATGCGGCCATGCATCCTGCGAGCGTTACGCTCATCATTTTTTGAAACTTGTTCATGTTATAACCTCCACATTCAAGCTTTACTCTCTGTGGTTACTGCGGAATGGCAGCAACCGTAAAATCCTTTTATTGTGAGATTTATAGAAAAGTAGGCTGTATTGATTTGCTAAATCAGATATACTATATCTATCCACATAAGTCCGATACACCGCTAACGCGGTGAGGTGTGCAGCCTTTCGGTTTTATGTGGATTTTTAATGGACCATTGGAATCATCTTCTGTTCCTGTCGGACTGTTTGAAGCCCTTTACTATATACAACACATGAGAAACGCGTTTTGTAACAAGAAACCTGCAAAAAAATATTTTTTCTTTTTTCTGAAAATTTCTGTTACAAAATAGCTTGTTCATGTGTTGTATATATAATAGGGGTATTATTTACCTTACATAAAGAGAGCCTTAACAGCCAAAACACATAGCCCAAGGGGGATTGAGGTTGACCGGGAATCAAATTGAATTTTTCGATGATATATATCGGAAATACTATAAAATGATGTATGATGTGGCTTTGCGGATTGTGAAAAATCCAGAGATTGCCGAGGATGTTGTTGCAGATACCTTTTTAGTGCTGATAACAAAAATCAATGCCGTAATAGAGCACGAGCAGCCTGTAAAATGGTTGTTTCGTGTTCTGAAAAACAATGCGCTGAATGAACGCCGTGCCCAGAGCGCCCATTCAGCGGTTCCATTGGATGAGCACTTAGCTGTTGCAGCGACCGACAATTTAATACCGTTCAGCGGTTACTTGCCGAACGGCTTGTCTGAAACAGAGCAAAAAATATTAACGCTTCGTCTATCAGAAGATCTTGAGTACGTCGAAATCGCTAAAATTATGAACATGACAGAAAACGCCTGTCGGATGCAGTACAGCCGTGCGCGGCGGCGCTGTGCGGAACTGTTGGAAAGGCAGAAAAATACATGAGTTTTTCTACAAATTTGTTGTTACAAAACAGAATGTTCAAGTGTTGTATATATAGAGGGATATACAAGGAGGTGAAACAATGGATAAAGAAAAAATGAAAGGTAGTACAGAGAATGAGTTAGACGATATGGAGATTTTCCGACTGCTAGACGAAGTGATTGAACATGGTGAAGAAGCATTGCTGGAAATGGAAGATTATTTAACTGCTACTGCTGACAGCGTAGATTCTCCCAAAGTTGATGTAGAAGCGTCGCTGAAAAGATTCAAAACAGAACACGCAGAGTTTTTCGTAAAACCGCGCCGTCCGCATCATTGGGCGTATCGCGTCTGTGTTGCAGCAGCAGCGGTATTCGTTGCCAATACGGTATGTGCGTTTGCACTCGGCCATAGCCTGTTTAATTATGCCGCGAAGTGGGGCGCGGAAACATTCGGCTTTTATCGTGATGATTTTCCTACGTCAAAAGATGGAAAGATTATCTATTATCCCGATGGATCATGGGATGATCGTACTAATATGCCGGATTATGACCATGAAACGTATACTGCGTTGCCCGAGAGCAATACTTCTTCAATAGAAGAGTATGCTCAAACCTTAGAGCCAGCAGAAAAGTGTGATCCACTACCGGAATATGCCGATTTGCCGGATACGGATTTATCGAGTTTTGGTTTAGAAAAGAGTGCTTCCATTTGGGACGATGGACACATGACTGAATGGTTTAATATCGAAAATGCGACCTTAGCAGATACTTTATCAGCATTGGGAATTAAAACAAAAATGGCTCCATTATGTCTGCCGGATGGATATAAGCAGACATACATTAAAATGACAAAGGATTATCTGTTAGGTAAAGACAGCATTTTTACAAATTATGAGGATAATGCTAAACATTCTGAAATGTTTGTGCTGATTTCCAAAGTCACGGATTCATCGACCGGAACGATTGAAAAAGATGATCGACCTGTCATTGAATATACCAAAGGAAATACAACATGGTATATTATGCATAATTTGCAGCAGATCAATGCCGTTGCTTTAACAGAAAACTATCAAGTGCTCATTTCCGCTCCTGTATCAGTGGACGAAATGAAGGAAATAATAGATTCTATTTATTGATGATAGGTATTCTCATGTATACATTGTACGATCAAACAACAGGGAAAAATACGCCCAAGAACGTAGGAATGTATACTTCTGGTGATCATTTTCAGTCTACCCTCACTATACCTAATCTTACTGCTGGACACACCTATTATTTGATGGTTACGTTTTAGGCCGATGGTAGTACATATAGTCAAGTGACAAATTCTGTTCGCATACAATGCCAAACAGGCACAGGGAAATCCTGTGCCTGTTCTTTTAGCTAACATCGTCGTAGGTGGTTATAGGCATACCGCTTTTTCGGGGGGACGGTAGAGGGGAAAACAATTTTCTCTATCTCTCGTTAATTTCTCTCTTTGCTCGCCGCCGCGAGAATGGTGAGGGGGTGCAGCCCGGCTGTGTGTAACTGCCGCAGGAAGTTATACACAACCGGACAGGGGGAGAGGAAAGACGCGGGCGGCGCGGACTTTGTTCCTCTCCCTCTAACCTCGAAAGTGAGTTTCACCGGCGTTTTGATAAGATATTAGCATATCGCACAAAAACTGAAGCCGAATCTTGTGCATGATTAAAAATATTTTTCAGGGGCTATTCCATTGACCACATTTCGGCGTTATAGTAAAAGAGGAAATATTTCCAATGTCCTTTGACAACCGCATACTCAGGCATCAGGTACAAATTCGGCGCGGAGAGCTGCAGCGGAAAGCTGCGAACTGTGGGTGGCTCCTATCATGGCAATGACCCGCGCGGAAGATAATGATACTCCCGACCAGTCACCGTCCGAGCGTGAAAACGTCGCAGGCAATGAGGTCGGACAACGGATAGGTGAAATTCCTGTGGAATCGGTACGCTGCCGATCACTTGGTGCTTCCCACAGTCGGGGGTGAGGCCGAATAGACTGACAGTAACAGTATAAATCATTATAAAACCGGAAGAATACCGCTTCTTTGCGTGTATTCTTCCGGTTTCGCACTTCATGGAGGTTTTACATGTCATTTGATTACGAAATTTTATCACAGAATGATCTGCTGGAACTGTTTCCGTTCGGCCGGTCAAAACTCAACGCCTTACTGCGGGCCGGTGTTCTGCCCGTCACCAAAGTTGGACGTGATTACATCACCACTCGAGCAGAACTTGACCGCTGGTTCGCGGCCAATCGCGGACGTGAAATCTTCTATTAACCAGACGTTGCGAACCATGCAGAGTATGGCGTATAATAACAATGTTAGCTGTTGTAGCTGCCGCACCGGGTCAGGAGCGAAAATGAGCAATACAACAGAAAAAGTAACGAAAACGAATCGTCATTACGGGGAGGGCAGTATTTATCAGCGCAAAGATGGCCGCTGGGTAGCAAAATACCGCGATGAAGCAATGGCGAAACCGCAGTATCTTTATGGTTCGACCGAAGCTGAGGTTCGCCGCAAGCTGCGGGATTGGAAAAAGCAGACGGCACGCGGTCTGACTGCGTGCAAGAAAGTGTTTTTTCGTGATTATGCAGATAACTGGTTTTACACGTTCAAGCAGCACTCTGTCGAAAACAGCAGTTTTGACCGTTACGAAAGCATTTATTTGCATCATATCAAGCCTGTATTGGGCGATATTCAGATTGCGTCTATCCGCAGTGAGGAGATTCAGAATCTGCTGGTTGCGAAAAGCAAAACGCTTTCGTACAGTGTAGTGAAGAAGATCAATTTCCTTTTGTCGGAACTGTTTCAGTATGCCCATTCCGAGGGCGATATTGCGAAGAATCCTATGCGCAATGTGAAGATGCCGAAAAAGACGCTGTTCAAGCAGAAGCGCACGATTTTAGTCATGGAAGATGAAGAAGTGCAGGCGTTGGAACAGGTCGCTACATTAACATGTCACAATGATACACCGCAGATTATGCACGCTAATGCGATTGTGTTTCTGGTGCATACTGGTTTGCGTTGTGGTGAATTGCAGGCATTGAAATGGTCTGACATTGATTTCGCAAACGAAACAGTCACGGTCAGCAAAAATCTTTCGATGATTGTCAACCGTGACCGCAAGCCGGGACAAAAGCATAGGAACGCAAAAATCAAGGGAACTAAGACTGTGAGCGGTAATCGGATTGTTCCGCTGAATGAAAAGGCTGTCCATGCACTGCGCAGTTTACAGCAGATTTATCGTATGCTGGGTGTTCGCAATGATTTGGTATTGGTGTCCCGCAACGGCAAGGTGCTTTCTAATGCACAGCTTCGCCGTGTGCTGGACCGTGTTTTGCGCAAAGCTAATATCGACAAGCCCTTCACTTTACATCAGCTGCGACATACCTTTGCTACGCGGACACTGAAAGCGGGCGTACCGATCAGCGTAGTCAGCAAGTGGCTTGGCCATGCGAATATTTCGACAACATACAACACATACATTCACGTTCTCTGTTCTGAGGAGAAGGACGCAGCGGAATTGCTGAAGGCTATGTGAACACTTTGGTGTCAAGTTGGTGTCACGGGAAATCGGTAGAACGCAATTCGTTAGATATATCGTAAAAATTGGAGAAAAAGAGCGAAACCGCATGGTTTCGCCCTTTTTCTGTTCGGTTGATTGTTTTCCGCTCACAGCACCTGCACCCGCTCTGCGCGGCGCAGCACATCCAGATCCTCACACGCCCCACCATCGCCGGCCATGCCTTGAGCGGTTCGGCCTTCTTAGATAGCACGGACGGCGCCAATTCGCAAAAACCAGTTGCTTCCTATTATGTCTTTGCATATTCTCATCGTCAGCACATCAATTTCCATCATTATGTACTAACTCCACCCATTTCTTTTGGCTAAATTGCTTACCGCAAAACAGAATTTCTCCCACGGTGCCAATGTCATCTGCAACGGGTCGCCCTCTCGAATCCTAAGCGTTCTTCTGATTTCCTTCGGAATAACAACGCGGCCGAGATCGTCGATCCGGCGCACGATTCCGGTTGCTTTCATAGCAATTCCGCCTCCCATTTTCGGTATTTCTGCTGCGATAGTGGTAGTATTTACTGAAATCGTGCAATTCATGTAGAAAAACCGTATGCACAATGTGTTCCTATTCATGAAAATTATGGTTTGCAGATCTGTTTCTTTCGCGTTAGCAGCTGCTCTGCACAGCGGACGCACGGCTGATATGTAATCTTCCAAATACCGTCTTCCCAATCCGCAAAACCTTTTGTCATCCACTGTTTTTTCTGCCAGTCCTCGAAATATATTTGCAGCGAAACATGAGTCGTTCCATCTGTCGGCAAATAAATATAGCGGTAGCCCTCGCATACAGACATCGGCGGCAAAACCTCTTTTCCCAATGGGTACTCTCTGCCGTTAAAGAGATACCGTTCCAGATAAATCACATTGCCGCCCACATTTCGGATATAAATTGCAGGCACGCTTTGATCTGGCTGTATACCGCCGGCACTTTTCAGCGTAATCGGCTGCGTCAGCAAATACAGCTCCACCTTATTCTGCGCCTCTGCCTGCCATTTGCTGAGTTCGTACTGTTTTCTACCGATTTGAATACTGGAAATCAATGCAAGAACGGATACAATAAACGTCAGTATATTCAATATCATGCTGTATATTCTCCTCATTTTCGTATTGCGGCAAAATAAAAAATCCCCGATCAAACCGCAAGGTCAGCAAGTTCGGCTGACCTTGGGTTAAACCGAGGATTTTTTTGATTCTGCTTACTTTTTCGCCTTGCTGCCGACCAGATAGCACACAGCGGCAACGATCATGCCGTTGATGGATGCGATACCCCACGGGACCAGATTTGCCACCACAGCGCCCAGCACAACGCCGAAAACCGCAAACCAGTTGACGTTTTCGGTCACTTCAACGTCCTTGTACTTCTCACGGTCCATGAAGAAGCTCATCACCAGAATGATGCCGACCGGCGGCAGCGTACAGTTGAGGATATTCAGCCAGCCGGTGAAATTCCAGTACAGCCAGACCGCAAGCACGGTGCCGATAATACCGGAAACCAGCACCATCGGCTTCTTTCTCTGGCCGAAAATGTTCGCCAGACCCAGACCCGCCGAGTACAGTGCATTATCGTTCGTGGTCCAGATGTTGAGACCGAGGACCAGAATCGCCAGATAGAACAGACCGAGGTTGATCATAACCTCAAAAATGTCATTGCCGCCGACGTAGACCGACGAAATACCGCCGAAGAAAAACATCAGCGAGTTGCCGATAAAGAACGCGATAACGGTCGTGATCGCACCGACCTTGCCGTTCCGGGCAAAGCGGGAGAAGTTCGGCGTTGCCGTGCCGCCGGAGACAAACGAGCCGATAACCAGACCGGCGCCGCCGACAACGGTCAGCGTACCGCTGGACTTGGCAAACTGATCAATCAGCGTACCGTTGCCCTGTTTGACCGCCATCACCATGGCAACCGTACCCAGGATTGCAACCAGCGGAACCGCAATATAGCTGATGAGCGTCAGCGATTTGATGCCGAAATACGCCGAGGCCGTCATGCACACACCCGCAATGATAACGAGCACCCATTCAGCCGCTGTGCTGCCGCCGAGCAGCTCATTTGCAACCGGAATGGCAAACATGGCGATACCGACGCCGAACCAGCCGATCTGCGTAAACGAGATCATCGCGCTCGGCAGGTACGAGCCTTTTACACCGAAGGCTTTGCGTGCCAGCAGGTCAAGGCTCATGCCGGTTTCCGCGCCGACGTAACCGAGCAGACCGGTGTACAGGCTCAGGATCAGGCCGCCGATGATCATGGAGATGATAAAGCCGCCGAAATCCAGTCCGTCCGCCAGCTCCTTGCCGACCCACATACTGGCCGAGAAGAAGGTGAAACCTAGCATGATCATGAACATAGTTACGATGCCGCGACGCGCATAATGCGGCACAGCCGCTTCCGCAAAGTCGATATCGACCGGTGTGTTGTCATTTTTCATAGATTTTATCCCCTTTTTGTGTATTTGTCAAAGAATGTACTTTTTGAGCGTCGTGGTGAACTCGTCAATGCGCTGATGCGCGATCTCCTCCAGTGTTACGTCCTTCAGGCTCTCGACAAAGCCGCGCTCCTGCTGATACAGCCAGCGCGTCAGCTTTGCGTCCAGCTTTTCATAGTGGCAGTCCTTCAGCCAGTCCTCATAGGAAATCGGCAGCGCATGACCCAGTTTTTCCTCCAGCAGCGCCTGCTTGTCGATCTTGTCGGCACGCGCGAGAATGCCGTTCCAGAATTCCAGCACCTCTTCAATGTGCTCGTGGATTTCGTAACGGCGTGCACCGCCATCGTAGATCGTGCACTTCTCAAACAGCGGATTCTGCATGGAAAGCGTCTGACGGCGGAACTCCGGCGCCACGATGCCGCCCTTCCAGTAAAAGTCGATGAGCGCACGGTTGATGCCGGAAACGCCCTTATCGCCTTCCTCGTAGCAGCTGAAAACGCCCTCGTAGTACACGGTGATGAAGCCCTCAAAGTCCGGCCAGTAGGTGCGGATTTCTTTAGTCAGCTTTTCGAGAATCTCAATGCCCTGCGTACCGCCGATGGTAAACAGCAGAATGTTGCGCAGCTTGGCGCCCTGCTTGCGGTAATAGTCGGTGACATAGCGCAGGCACTGCACAAGCGTCTCGCCCGAGGCGATGATATCGCCGATCATCAGCGTGCTGTTGGGCACCATGGTCAGCTTGCAGTACTTGATATCGAGCGACATCTCATCATTCTCGCCAAACACGCGCTCACTGGACATAAAGCTGATGTCATGCACGCGGATATGCTCCTTGTAGCAGCTTTCCTCGAGCGGGTAGTTGAGTGCGCCGCGCAGAATGGACAGAATGTTCGCCGAAGTGATCTTTTTCTGCTCCTTGAGGTAGTACATCATCTGCGAGGTAGCTGTTACGAGTGACGCATACACCTCGTAGCCGACAACCTCCGGATGGTTCATCAGCTTGCGGGTCTCGGCCTCCGAGACGATGTAGTATTCATTGACAAAGCTGCCGCCTGCCAAACGGTAGCAGTCTACACCCTGATCGCTGAATTCCGGTACGATATGGACGTCATTCCAATTTTCGATCATATCAGTTTCCTCCCTAAAAAAAGGGACCGACTGCCGTTTTTGCGGGCAGAAGGTCCTTAGTTTTCATTGTTTTCCTATTGGATTCAACGGAACGCCGCATGTTCTGTTTTTACACAGCATATCCGTCCATCCCCTCTTTTTCGACTTTATTTTACTGAATTTATTATACGGGAGAAACCATACCGTTGTCAACAGCTTTGCAAGCCTCAGGCCGGATTTCTTACTTATAATCCGCATTCAGAAACAGCGGCTTGATCGTAGAAATCTCGGCGTATTCCTCCTGCGAGACCTGCATATCCGCATTCATGGTCTGCAGATCGGCCTTGACGACCTCAAGCGCCTCCATGACGTTCAGCGCATGGCCTTCCGCAATGGCCTGCTGCATACGGCGCAGCACGATCGGGTGCGCGTACCGTGCGGGCAGCGGAAATGCCGGAAAACGGTCGATATAGTTCTGCATCTGTACCCGCGCCTGCTTATCCCCGCGCAGAACAGCCGCATTGTTGTTGCGCGCCGTCGGCAGCAGGCGCCATCCGCCAAACAGGGAAGCTGCCGCCAGCAGGCACAGCAGCAGATATCCGCCGGAGAAACCGCGGCACACGAGCGACACCACGCCGTAAATCAGTGCCGCCGCCCCGAGCACCATGATCGCTGCAGCCGCCCAGCGGTATCCCGCGCTCCTGCTCTGGTAGTTGCGCCGCCGTTTGGCTGCACGACTGAGCCGCTTGTACAGCTCGGGCTTGCGCTCGAGGTACGCGATCGCATTCTCCAGCTCCTCAATCTCCCGCTCGGCGCGCATGCTGAGCGGCGGTCGTCGGCGTTCTTCCGCCCTCCGGCGCTCGTACTCGACCTCGAGTTCAGCCTCCTCTTCCTCGCTGACGCACGGAATCTCCGGATGCATCTTGTGCAGCACGCGCAGCAACTCGTCAATCTGATCCTCGTATTTGAAACAGCACACCTGCTGCATGCCGCCGTCATACTCTACAAGCAGACAGGCTCTGCCTGCGAGCACACCCCGGACACCGCCGGTGCCTTCTTCTATAAACTTAAATGCCCGCGTAATGGCGGAAAACGGCACATAATAATGCCGGTCAATAAAATAACTGTTCAAATATAATGCCCGGCGGCCAACACCGCACGGACCGATCCGGCGGCAGTGCTGCTTATCGCGGACAAGTGAAGCGTCATCCAGCATGGTTCTGCTGAGCGGACGCGGTTTAAAAATCATATCCATCACCTGTAAATATTGTAGCACAAAAGCGCGGATTCAGCCACCCGATCCCATAAGAAATCCTGCTGCGGCGGTTCTTTATGCAAAGCGACAAATTCTCTCTTTCAGACAAATCGTTTTTGGCATACTATCCAAAATCACAGTATTCCTATTGACAATTAGGATATTCAAGTCTATACTTTCAATCACCGAAACCCGATAGGATTTATATGAATTGAAAGGAGAACCTGTCATGAGCCGAATGTACTGTATGAATCGCTGCTGTATGTGTATGCACCGCTGCTCGTGTATGCGTTCCCTTGTGACCTGGCGAATGTGCGAATAACGCGCACAAACCATCCTGGCGGAAGGCATACGTCTTCTGCCTTTTTTTGTCGAAAGGAGTTCTCCCTTGTGAAGCATTTTGTCAAATCACTGCCAGTTCTCTCCATTCTGCTGGCGCTCGCCTGCGATACTCTGCTGCCGGATTCCGCGCAGCACCCTGCCGCAGAACATCCCTATTTTACATGGGCGCTGCTCATCGGACTGGCCGTGTATGTGATTGCCCTGCTGATATCGCTCGGCAACACCAAGGTACGCGATAAGCTGTCGTACAGCGCACTGTTCTATGCAGGAGCGGTTCTGGTGCTGAACATCCTCAACCTGCTGACCGCCAAGTTTGCGATTCTGCCGGTGCTGTACTTTCCCTCGCTCGACCGTGTGTTCGGCGTTCTCGTTGAGGACAGCGCGTTCCTCGCGACCTGCCTTGCATACTCCGCACGCCTGCTGTTCTTCGGCTGGCTCGGCGGTGCGGTTGTCGGCGTGCTGACTGGTATCGCCATCGGCTTCAATAAAACCTTCGCCTACTGGGTACAGCCGCTCGTCCGCGTGCTCGGCCCAATCCCGTCCACCGCATGGATCCCGCTGGTGCTCATTGCTTTCCCGACTGCGGTTTCCGCCAGTGCCTTCCTGATTGCGCTGGCTGTGTGGTTCCCGACCACCGTGCTCACCAGCAGCGGCATCGCTTCCATCCCCAACTCGTACTTTGAGGTCTCCTCGACGCTTGGCGCGGGCAGCTTCTACCGCATTGCCAAGGTCGGCATTCCGGCGGCTATGCCGCATATGTTCCTCGGCCTGTTCAACGGCACCTGCTCGTCGTTCATCACGCTGGTCACCGCCGAAATGCTCGGCGCCAAATACGGCATCGGCTGGTACATCAACTGGCAGAAGGAAATGATGGCATATGCCAACGTATATGCCGGACTGATCATCATTGCAGTCACCTTCTTCATTCTCATCACGCTGCTGTTCAAATTCCGCGACCGCGTGCTCGCATGGCAGAAAGGAGTTATCAAATGGTAGGCAGTATTTCGATTTCGGGTGTATCCAAGCATTTTGTCAATCCCACCGGAGAGCGCATTACCGCTCTCGACAATGTTTCGCTCGATATTCCCGCCGGTTCGTTCATTTCACTGATTGGACCGTCCGGCTGCGGCAAGTCCACGCTGCTGCGTTTGATCTCCGGTCTGATTCCGATGGACGACGGCAGCCTGACGCTGGACGGTACACCTATCAAGGCCCCCGGTGCAGACCGCGGCTTCATGTTTCAGGAGCACACGCTGTTCCCGTGGCTGTCGATTTACGATAACATCGCGTTCGGTCTGCGCGCCCGCGGCATCTACAAGCAGGAAAAAGACCGCGTAGACGAATTTATCGAGATGGTCGGCCTCAAGGGCTTCGAGCATTCGTATCCGCACCAGCTTTCCGGCGGCATGTGCCAGCGCGCATCTCTCGCAAGAGCACTCGTCGGCAAGCCCAAGGTGCTCCTGCTCGATGAGCCGCTCGGTGCACTCGATGCCTTCACCCGCATGAACATGCAGGACGAGATCCTGCGCATCTGGAAGGAAACCGGCATGACCGCCATCATGGTAACGCATGATGTGGATGAGGCCGTGTATCTTTCGGACAAGGTGGTCGTTATGACACCCCGACCGGGACGCATCACCGGCACGCTGGATATCAAGTTGGCCCGCCCAAGAGCACGCAGCTCGGAGGATTTTCTTCACTACCGTGCGGAGATCCTTCGTCAGCTCCATTACGGTGGCACAATCAAAGAGCCCAACTACTATATTTAAGATTACATTAAAGAACGTGCGTTCATTATTATTGTTTTTATTATATATTTCCCTTGAAAGGACAGAAAACCATGAAAAAGAACGGTACTTTATTTCGAGTAGCAAGCGGACTTCTCGCAGCTGCACTGACACTCTCGCTTACCGCCTGCGGCGGCTCGAGCAGCAATTCGGACGCTTCCGCGGCAGCAGATTCCGGCGCAACCCACCTGCGTCTGATCTACTCTCCTTCTCTCTGTGCCGCACCGATGTACATCGCGATCGAGAACGGCTACTTTGAGGACGAAGGTCTGGACATTGAGCAGGTAACGGTTGACGCGGCACACGTTTCCGAGGCCATCGGCGCGGATCAGGTTGATGTCGGCATGGGCCTGATCGGCAAAATGCTCCAGCCGCTTGAGAACGGCCTGCCCATCAAGTTCACCACCGGCATCCACACCGGCTGCACCAAGCTGCTCGTGCCCGGCGACAGCGATATCAAGAGCATTGCCGACCTCAAGGGCAAGAAGATCGGCGTACCCGGTCTGGCTGACGCGGCAACCGTTGTCTCCAAGCGCTCGCTGAGCGCGGCAGGCATCGGCGTGACCGACCAGAACATGGAGGTTGAATTCTCGGTTTACTCCCGCAACGATCTGGCGCAGGCACTGCAGAACGGTGCCGTTGACGCGATCGCACTCGGTGATCCGGCGGCGTCCATCGCGGCAGAGCAGTACGGTCTGACCGCTCTCATCGACACCGCAACCGATCCCGAGTACAAGGACGAGTACTGCTGCGCAGCATTCGTCACCAGCAAGCTGGCGGAGGAAAATCCCAAGGCCGCAGCCGCCTTCACCCGTGCGGTGCAGAAGGCTTCCCAGTGGGTGCAGGACAATCCGGACGAAACGGCAAAGATCATCACGGAAAAGCAGTATATCTCCGGGGACGCGGATTTCTGCGCGGAGATCCTCAAGACCTACAACTACAAGCCTTCGGTTCAGGGCGGCTATGACGCACTTAAGCAGAACGCCGAGGAGCTGACCAAGATCGGCATTCTGAAGGAAGGCACGGATGCCAAGGCGTTCGCAGACAACGCCTATATCTTCTTCGATGATGTTCCGGATGCACCGGAGAGCGACGCTTCCACCGGCACGACCGCCTCTGCGCCGTCCGCTTCTGCTTCTTCTGCCAATTTCCAGCCGACAGAAGCAGCAGCCGAGGCTGAGGACGACTGCTGCAGCGGCAAAATCACCAAGCCCGCACAGGACACAAACGCAAAGGCATAACATTGTTTTTACAGGGAGGAAAGGATTATGTCGGAACTGAAATGCACACACAGCTGCTCGGACTGCAGCAGACTCGGCTGCCGTTCGGCCAGCGAGGAGCAGTACCCGCCGTTCTGCCTGACGACGAACGTAGATAAGGCACTGCTCGAGGAAACACTGGAAATCTACCGCAACGACCCGGAACAGGGTCTGATTGCCCGCACCTCCGCGTGCATTGAAGGCGAGTTTTACGGCCGCCTGACCCGTGTCGAGGAAACCATCGAGTTCATCAAGCGCATGGGTTATAAAAAGATCGGCATCGCGTCCTGCGTCGGTCTGATGCGAGAGACTTCCATCTTCGCCCGTATTCTCAAGGCAAAAGGCATCGAATATTTCACGGTCGGCTGCAAGGTCGGTGCACAGGACAAGACCGAGATCGGCGTGCCGAACGAGAAAAAGCTCAACGGCGGCTGCGGACACGAATCCATGTGCAACCCGATCATGCAGGCCAAGACGCTTGCCGCGCACGGCTGCGATTTCAACATCGTGATTGGTCTGTGCGTCGGACATGATACCCTGTTTCTGCGCCACAGCAAGGTTCCGACAACGGTTATGATCGTCAAGGACCGGGTACTGCAGCACAATCCGGTGGCGGCACTGTACGGCGCACAGTCCATGTATTCGCGGTTTAAGGATTTGGGATTGTAAATTCAGCAAACCGGCTGCAATCCGGCACCGTCCGAACTGCATCCCTGCGTTTCTACCCTTTGGACTTCATCATCATCTCTCTTTCGCCGTTTTGAATGATTGCAAAAACCCCCTGCCTTCTTTCTGAAGACAGGAGGATTTTTCAGCTTAACCTATAACATCGGGCAAAGCCAAGGCGGCTCATCTGGTTTTCTCTTTGCCGAGCGTTGAATACAGCACACCGAACACGATAAGCACCGCACCGGCAATAAAGCCGACTGTCATGTGCTCGTTCAGCAGCAGGACACCGAGCACCATCGAGGTGAGCGGCTGAATCGGGTAAAACAGAGAACAGGTGCTTGCCTCTGCACGGGAGAGACAGTAATTCCACAGCGAATGCGGAATGGTCGTGCAGAAAATCGCCACATAAAACAGCACAAGGATGTACTTCGCGTGCAGGAAGTCCATCTCCGGGTGAGTGATGATCTCGCGGAGCATCAGCGGCAGCGTGCCGATAGCGGCAACGTAAATACCGTAAGTCGTGACGGTCAGCGCATCATACTTCTGCGAGAACGAGCGCATGAACACGCTCAGCGCGCTCCACGTCAGCACCGAACCGAGCGAAAGCGCTATGCCGAGGATATGACCGCCGCCGGCGTCTCCCCCGACGATGCAGACCGCACCGGCAACCGCGCTGACAATGCAGACGACCTTCTTCATCGTCATGCGCTCATGCAGCAGCAGCACCGCAAAGAAGCAGATGGCGATCGGGTTCATGCAGTTGATGAGCGATGCCAGCGATGCTCCCGCCAGCTTGGTGCCGTACTGCTGCAGACCGATGGACAGCACATAGCCGCCCAGACCGAACATGATAACGTATTTCCAGTCGCCGCCCTTGATCCTGCGCGGCTTGCCGTTCGGGTCGGGCTTACGCAGGCGCTGCAGGATGGTCATGGCAATGGCTGCGATGATGTAGCGCAGGCACAGCAGCGTGAACGGCTGAATCACATCGAGCAGTACCTTGCTTGCCGTGTACAGGCTGCCCCAGAAAATCGTGGTCAGCGCAAGCAACAGGCAGGTTGTTTTATCGTTCTTTTGTTGTTGCACAGTTTGTCAACTCCCCTTTTGTGCATTCTGAGTTAATTGTAGCACTATTTCAGCGAGTTGAACATAGGACGATATAATTTTTTAGTGATTCTGCATTATGCTACTCCCACTACGTTCTCCGCACTTCACTCTGTATATACGATAAAAAAAGAGGACCCCAAGGTCCTCTTTCTCGCGCTTTAATAAACGTACTCGAACTCGAACTCTCCGATCACGACCGGAGCGCCCTCCTCGATGCCCATTTCCTCCAGCTTGGCGTAAATGCCTGCAGACTGGAGCATACGATCCATATACTGGCGGGATTCGTAGTCATCGATATTGACCGAGCCCATAATCTTGTCCACCCATGCACCGGTGACAACGTATGCGTCGCCGTCGCGCTCGATGGTCCAGTCGTTCTCGGTTGCGGCCTTCTCCTCGACCTCGACGAACTCCGGCTCGTAGATGAATACCGGCGGGAGCTGCTGCAGCTCGTGCCACGTCAGATTCATCAGCTCCTTGACGCCCTGGTTGGTCGCCGCGGACAGCTCCGCAAACAGGAAGCCGCGCTCCTCTGCGTACTTGCGGATCTTCTCAACCGGCTCGCGGTCATCGCCCAGCAGGTCGGTCTTGTTGGCAACAATGATCTGCGGACGCGCTGCCAGAAACTCGCTGTAGCCGGCAAGCTCGGCGTTGATCTTCTCAATGTCGTCGATCGGGTCACGGCCCTCGCTGCCTGCCGCGTCAACCAGATGCAGCAGCAGACGACAGCGGTCAATGTGCCGCAGGAAGTCGTGGCCCAGACCGGCACCCTCACTTGCGCCCTCGATAATACCCGGAATATCGGCCATGACGAAGTTCTGCTCCTCACCGACCGAAACCACGCCGAGGTTCGGCACCAGAGTCGTGAAGTGGTAGTTTGCAATCTTCGGACGCGCCGCAGAAACCATGCTCAGCAGCGTGGACTTGCCGACATTCGGGAAGCCGACCAGACCGACATCAGCCAGCAGCTTCAGCTCAAGGATAATGTCGCGCTCGACACCCGGCAGACCCGGCTTGGCAAAACGCGGCGCCTGACGCGTCGGCGTTGCAAAATGCGTGTTGCCCCAGCCGCCGTTGCCGCCCTTGGCTGCTACAAACGGCTCACTGTCGGACATATCCTTCATGACCTGACCGGTTTTCTGGTCGCGGATGATCGTGCCGCGCGGTACGCGAATGATCAGGTCCGCACCGTCCTTGCCCTTGCAGCGCTTGCCGCCGCCCGGCTCACCGGGAGCCGCAACATACTTTTTCTTGTAACGGAAATCGAGCAGCGTGGACAGATTGTCATCTACCTTGAAGATGACCGAGCCGCCGCGGCCGCCGTCGCCGCCGTCCGGACCGCCGGCCGCCACATACTTTTCGCGGTGAAAACCAACCTTGCCGTCACCGCCCTTGCCGGATACAATCTTGATTTTTGCAATATCAATAAACATGGTAGTCCTCCTTTCTTCTCAAAGGTGTAATATCTATCTAAAATCAACAAAATCCCAGACGAAGTCTGGGACAATAAAATACCAGTTTGCTTGCAAACTGCAACCACATGACAGGATTTCATTCAGAAATCCGAGTCATCGGCCCGCCCGCAGGCGAATTGCGCCTCCGGCGCAATCATTTAATCGCGGCACTCCGTGCCGCAACAAAACGTCCAGCTTTGCCGGATGTTTTGTTACCCCGACCCAGCCGCATTGTGCGGCGCCGTTGGGGTATCAAATTTCGGTTTCGCAAGGAACCGAAATTTGAATATAGGGGGCTTTTGAAGCCCCCTATACGCAACGCTATAATTACTGCGGGTAAACGGAAACCTGCTTGCGGTCCTTACCCAGACGCTCGAAGCGAACAACGCCCTCAACCTTTGCGAACAGGGTGTCGTCCTTACCGCGGCCAACATTCACACCCGGGTGGATCTTGGTGCCGCGCTGGCGAACCAGGATGTTGCCTGCCGGTACGGTCTGACCGTCTGCACGCTTTACACCCAGTCGCTTGGACTCGGAATCACGACCGTTCTTGGTCGAACCAACGCCCTTTTTATGAGCGAAAAACTGTAAGCTAATCTTCAGCATCTGCTTGCACCTCCATTACGTTCAAGAAATCAGAATAGTTTTGTTCCAGTTCGGAAAAATGCAGCTTCAGAGCACAAAGTGCATCCTGTCCGCGTTCCACATCGCCTTTCGGCAGCGTAAAGCGGATATGCGCTCCGTCATCCTCGATGAGAGTATCGACCGGAATATGCTGTACATCATACAGCAGCGCATGCGTCAGCATAACCGCACTGGAGATCGCTGCACAAACGATGTCCTCCCCTTCCTCCGCATAGCCTGCGTGGCCGAGAATATCTACCGCGAGGATTTTATCCTCCTGCAGCGAAAAAGTGACTTTGGTCACGGTCTTACGCCTTGATGGACGCGATGGTCACCTTGGTGTACGGCTGACGATGACCCTGACGACGGCGATAACCCTTCTTCGGCTTCATCTTGAAGATGTTGATCTTCTTGCCCTTGCCGGTCTTCTCAACCGTGCCGGTTACAACCGCGCCGGAAACGTACGGAGCGCCTACGGTGATGGAATCACCCTCGCCTACTACCAGAACCTCGTCAAAGGATACGGTAGCACCGTCCTCTACGCCGAGCTTCTCAACGTAGATTACGTCGCCCTCGGATACCTTGTACTGCTTGCCGCCAGTTTTCAGAATGGCATACATGTGTTTTCCCTCTCTTTCGTTGTAGAGTCACGCTTGGCACGGCGGTGCATCGTTTGATACACACTTACAAAAGCCTATGCACAATGCGGCTTTTAATAGCATATCACAAGAGGCACGAACTGTCAAGTCCATGCCTCTGATTTTTTTAATTTTTTCCGCAGATTATGCGTTTGCATCCGCAGATGCGGAGGAAGCGCTGCTGTCAGACGAATTGTCGGACGCACTGCTGTCGCTCGAACTGTCAGAGCTGTTATCCGAGCTTCTGCCGGAAGCCGCGGTATTGCTGCTGTTGTTGAAGAACGAAGCAACAAAATCATAGAAGCCGGACGGAATCGTGCTCGTCGAGCCGGTTGCGCTGCGGTCGGTGCTGACAAAGCCGGTGTCGCCCTCTGCAAGACCGATCACGCGGTCGGTGAACAGCACATAGTACTGGCAGATCGGTGCATCGCCGGTGGATGCGGCATAGCCGGAAGCGTCATCACGGTACTCGCCCAGCTTGTCCTGCAGGTAGCCCTTCGGAACGCTGATGTAGCGAAGCTGCGAGCCGGTGCTCTGTACTACATAAACGCCGTCGTTCAGCATCGGGATCAGATCCACGATGCTGTTGGTCTCTGCGGTCTTAGCCGCAGGAAGCGTTGCGGTGATGCTGCTCTGCAGGGTCTGATTCTCCTGCGTCAGCGCACCGATCTGTGCGGACAGATTGTCCTTATCCTTATTCAGTGTTTCGATCTGCGAGTTCAGGTCCGCAATTTTACTGCCGCGGGACTTGAACAGTCCGCCGAAGATGATCGTCAGCAAAAGCAGTACCAGCACGGCAATGCAGAGCACCATGCGGTAGTTCAGCTTGACCGATGCTCTGCGCATCGGCTTGCCTTTGCCCATACGCATGCCGGAACGCACCGGACGTGCCGACTGACGTCTGCCTGTGCGTGCGGGACGCTCACTGCGGTCGAGGCTGCTCGAGCGCTCACTGCGGTCCGAGGCACTTTCGAACCGGCTGAAGTCCGGCTCAAAGCGGTCGAATCTGTCGAAGCGGTCGTTCTGATCGTTCTGATCCATCATTAATTCTCCTGCCTTTCAGCTGCGCTTACTTGGACGGATTTTCGATGACCTGAACCTCACCGTTGGAGTGGCCGACGATCATGCGCTTGCACATGTTGAGGAACAGACCATGCTCCAGCACGCCGAGCATACCGGTCAGCTTGGAGTAAACGTCCTGAATGTCAAAGCCTGCGCCGAGGTGCAGATCCACGATAAAGTTGCCGTTATCGGTAACGAAGGTCTTGCCGTCGCGTACACGCAGAACCGGATTCCAGCCGTAAGCTGCCATGCGCTCCATCGCCTGCTTGGAGCCGTACTGTGCGATCTCAACCGGCAGATGGAAAGCGCCGATCTTGTCTACCAACTTGGACTCGTCCATGATCCAGATAACTTCCTTTGCCATGGATGCAACGACCTTCTCGCGGTACAGCGCACCGCCGCCGCCCTTGATGGCGTTGAACTGCGGGTCGATCTCATCTACGCCGTCAATTGCCAGATCAACGTGATCCAGCTCGTCGATAGTCAGCAGCGGAATGCCCAGTTCACGAGCCTGCGCCTCGGTAGCCTTGGAGGTCGGGATCGCCTGAATCTTCAGGCCGTTCTTTACCATCTCGCCTACTGCATTTACCATGTGGTACGCAGTGGAACCGGTGCCCAGACCAACAACCATGCCGTCCTTTACATACTCTGCCGCCTTATCGCCGGCAAGCTTCTTCATATCCATTGTATTCGTCCTCCCCTGACGTGATAAACCGTATGTTGCGGTTAACTCATTAGCTTTATTATAGAATGAATCCGGACAAAGGTCAATCTTTTCTAATTTACAAAATAAAAACAATCCCGCCGAAATTTGGTGGGATTGCAAAGGCAGTCGATTTCTGATATACTTGTCGTTAAGAAAGGTGCTGCCGCGCCTGCGGTAGGCGGTTAAGTCTTGCCCCTGTAAAGGGGGTGGTTTTATGGAATATCTCGTAATTCTTGTAGTGATACTTGTACTTATTGAGCGTATTTTAGGACCAAAGAAGAAATAACCGCCTCTCACTCCCAATGATTGCGGTTATTTCTTCCGTTTTCTTTAGGGGCTGACCGTCTACCGGCAGCACCTTTCGTTATCTTTAGTATACCCGCCCGCACCCGGATTGTCAACCCGGATACGGGCGGTTTTTGTTTACTGAATGCCGTGCTGGAGCTTTGCCGCCTTGAGCGTATTCTTCATCAGCATGGTGATGGTCATCGGACCGGCGCCGCCCGGAACCGGCGTCATGTAAGAGGCCTTTTCCATAACCTCCGGCGCCACATCGCCGCAAACCTTGCCCTCGGCGTTGCGGTTGATGCCAACGTCAATCACCACTGCGCCCTCCTTGACCATATCCGGCGTAATAAAGCCTGCCTTGCCGACGGCGGCTACCAGAATATCCGCACGGCGGCACACCTCTGCAAGATCCTGCGTGCGGCTGTGGCAGATGGTAACCGTACCGTGACGATGCAGCAGCAGCATGCTCATCGGCTTGCCGACGATATTCGAGCGGCCGACCACGACGCATTCCTTGCCCTTCGGGTCGATCTTGTACTCGTCGAGCAGCTCCATGACACCCGCGGGTGTACACGGCACGAAATCAAAATTGCCAACCATGATCTTGCCGACATTGACCGGATGGAACGCATCCACGTCCTTCTTCGGGTCAATGGCGTCGATGACCGCCTGCTCGGAAATATGCTTCGGCACCGGCATCTGGCACAGGATGCCCGAAATTGCCGGGCTCTCGTTCAGCTGTGCAATCAGACCGAGCAGTTCCTCCTGCGTGGTCTCTTCGGGAAGCGCGTACTTCTCGCTGTAAAAGCCGCACTGCTCGCAGGCGCGCTCCTTATTGCGGACGTAAATCTCGCTCGCCGGATCGTTGCCGACGATAATAACCGCCAGACCCGGCGTTACACCCTGCTTTTTCAGTTCTTCGGTCTCTGCCAAAATGCTGCTGCGCACCTTCGCGGACAGTGCCTTGCCGTCCATTCTTACTGCACTCATATTGTCGTTCTCCTTTATCGTGAAATGTTATTCGCCTTTTTTCTCGTCCGCCTTGTCCTGCTCAGGCGCGTAGAATGCCTTCTCGACCTTGATGCAGTTATACTGCCGTACCAGCACAGCAATCGCCGCAATGCAGCTTATGCCGGCCAGCAGCTGCGATACGCGCACCGGGCCGAGATACAGGCTGTCCGTCCGCAGGCCCTCAATCCACGCACGGCCCAGACCGTACCACGCTACATACAGCAGCGCCATTTCGCCCCCAAACTTGCGCTTCTTCGAGTAGAAATGCAGTGCAATAAAGCCCACCAGATTCCACAGCGACTCATACAGGAAGGTCGGATGCACTGGAGAGGCACCGTCAATGCTCATGCCCCACGGCAGAGAGGTTGCACCGCCATGTGCCTCACCGTTGACAAAGTTGCCCCATCTTCCGATGCACTGACCAATCAGCAGACCGAACGCCGCCAGATCGCACAGGCTGGCAAACGACAGTTTCTTAATTCTACTGTACACCGCCAGTGCAATCACAACACCGATGACCGCACCGTAAATTGCGATGCCGCCCTTCCAGATGGCGATGATCTCATCCGGATGCTGGCTGTAATAGCCCCATTCAAACGCCACATAGTAAATGCGGGCGCAGATGATGCCGACCGGCACACAGATGATCAGGCAGTCCATCAGATTGTCCGACGTAACGCCGAACTCCTGCGTCCGCCGATTGACATACAGCGCCGCCAACACGAAGCCCAGACAGATAATAATGCCATACCAGTAAATATCCTTGCCGAACAGATTGACAGCGACACGGTTGATGTCAAGGTTCAGGCCGAGCGCCGGAAATGAAATTGTGTGTTCCATGATCTTTCTTCTTTCTATCGTTACTTCGGCTCTACCACCGACATGGTCGAGCGGTTCGGCTGTGCCCAGCGGCGGAACATTTCCTGCACATCCTCCGCATGAATGGTGTCAAACAGCCCGGCAAAATCCAGATAATGCTCGCCCGCAAAAACAGAAGCGATCTCCTGCCGTGCATACAGATCGGGCACATCCAGCATACGCAGGCGCATGCCGTACAGCGCGTTCTTCATGCGGCGGAACAGCTTCGGCTCGATGCCCTCCTGCGCCAGCCGTGCAGTCTCCCGCTCAAGTGCTTCGCGCACAGCCGCCGGATCTCGGCTCTCGCCGCCGAGGATCGCGCATGCGCCATCCGGAATGAGCGAATAATCCACATCAAAATCGCGTCCGAGCAGCCGCTTCTCGTACAGCTTTGCATACAGCGGAGAGGTATCGCCGCACAGAATACGCACCGCCAGATCACCGATCAGACTGCGGCGCAGACGGCTTTCGCCTGCCGGAACCGGCTCGTCCTTAAAGCCGACCATACACTGCGGCAGCGACACCTGCATTTTGCGCGTCACAACCGGCTGATGGACTTCCGCGCGGCGCTCGCCGTAATGACGCTGACCGATCTCGGGTGCGTCCTTCGGTGAAATCTCCTCTGCCAAGCGGCATACCTGCTCAAAGTCCGCTGTGCCGCACACCACGAGCGCCATGTTCTTCGGACTGTAAAACGCACGGTGACAGGTGTACAGCAGCTCCGGTGTAATATGCGAAATGCTCTCCTCGCTGCCCGGAATGGACACGCGCACCGGATGATTGCGATACAGACCCTCATACGCGCCGACGAACACCTCCCAATTGGGTGTGTCCTCTACCATGCGGATCTCCTGATTGATAATGCCGCGTTCCTTCTCCACGTTTTCATCCGTGAAGTACGGCGTGAACACGAATTTAAGCAGAATCTCCAGATTCTCCTCAAACCGGTCGGTGCAGGAAAAGTGATACGCCGTCATGGTGTGGCTCGTGAAGGCGTTCGGGCTTGCACCGGTGCGGGCGAATTTCTGCAGTGCGTTGCCGTCCTCATCCTCGAACATTTTGTGCTCAAGGAAGTGCGCCACGCCTGCCGGTGTGTCATACCGCTTGCCCTCAAAGGTGAACGATGCGTCCACCGAACCGAAATCGGTCGCCAGAATGGCGAAGGTCTTGCTGAAGCCCTCCTTGGGCAGATAGCAAATGCGCAGACCGTTTGCCAGCGTGCGGGTCTGCATACTCTCGTGCAGAGCGGAATAATTCTTTGTCATTTTGCCGCTCCCTTCATAAAGAATACCGTGTCAAGCGCTGTGCTCTGTGCCGCGGCAATGACCTGCTCGCGCGTGATGTCGGTCACCTGCTCGATGCGCTCCTCGGGCGATACAAGCGTGCCTGCAGCCGCCTGTCCCATCCAGTAGCGCTCGAGTGTAAGCGGGTCGTCGAGCATAGTGCGCCAGCCGTTGACCAGCGTTTTGCGTGCGCTTTCGAGTTCTGCGTCCGTAATTTCGCCTGCACGGCACAAATCCAACTGGTGCAGGATTTCATCGCGTGCGACCTCGAAATTTCTGTTCTCGATGCCGGAGCCCACGATCATCAGTCCCTTAGAGGCGACAAACTGTGCGCTTGCGTAGTAGCACAGCGACTTTTTCTCGCGTACGTTGAGAAACAGCTTCGCGCTTGTCGAGCCGCCGTAGATGGTCTGGAACATCCAGTACGCCGCCGGTTCTCCGCCGGTCAGTGATGCACCGCCGGTACGGAAGCCGAGCGACAGCTTGCCCTGAGTTACCTCGGCATCCTCAACGACCTCACGAACATCACCGGCAGGCCGCGCCTGCACGACCGTGTGCGGCTGATACAGCGTGCCCTTGCGCGGCTGGGCCAGCGGCGTTGCCATGAAGTGCGCTTCCACCTCGTCCGGCATCATCGTACCGCAGTAGAACAGCTCCACCTGCGCCTCACTCAGCGCACGGCGATAGGCCGCGTACAACGTTTCCGGCGTAATGCGCTCCGCCTGCTCGATCGTACCGAGCGCGGACTTTCCGTAGTCCTCGTTTTCGCACATGAGCTCGTTCAGTCGGCGCGGCGCCCACGAACGCGGATCGTTTTTGAGTGCGGCAATGCGGTCGATCAGATTGCCGCGTTCGCCCTCTACATAAGCGGCGCAGAACAGGCCGTCCTGCAGATACGGGTTGTACAGCAGATCGCACAGCAGACCGATCACACCGGCGGTCAGACCGTCGGCTCCCGGTGCATAAGCCTCATCAATACAGTCGGACAGAAAGCCGATGCACAGGTTCTCTCCCTCCTTGCGCACTGCGGCTTCAATACGCGCACCGTACAGCTCGTCAAGCGCGGTGCCGAACGCCTGCATGTCATTCAGCCTGGCCGTGCCGCGGCGCAAAACCTGCGGCAGACACGCGCGCAGCGCGGCATCCTCGCCGCCGAGCGGCAGCACCAGCATCGTGCGCAGCACTGCCCGCTTAAACTTCGGTGTGGTCACGCAGGTGAGATTGATTCCCGCACCCAGCGTTTTTCGGGTCACTTGTTGCATAATTTCCCTCGATTCCGGAAAAGTTTGTCTAACGGGTTATATTATACCGTATATGCGAGAGTAACGCAAACGTAGTTTATGTGAAGTTGCGGCGGTTTAACCACAACGCAGGCTATTCCGGCACCGACCCGCTGGGATGCACAAACCGCGCAGGCGGTCCGCCCTATTCGGGCGGCATTTCTCAGCACCGGCTGAGCGGGGTACTCGAACTGCGCAAGCGTGTTCGTCCCTTTCCGGGCGGAGAGTTTTCCGCTGAACCTCAGCGGGGGATTCGCCGTCTGCGGACGGCGGGAACGTGCCGCGCCCCGCGGCGGGGGCAAAAAGGAAGGACAACCTGCGGTTTTCCTTCCTCTTTGAACTCCTACCTTTCCCTTGCTTCCTAATCTGGCGCAGATTACCGACATGTGACCGCTCCGAAATTGGGTACGGCAGAGGATTTTTTCTACCGTGTTTTTCGCAACCTGTTCGCAGTGTCAGATAGCGTACTGCTACACATGTGATGAAATCAACGCAGGCGCAACATACCCGTGTTGCGCAACTCTTTGGCACGTTGTAACGCACGGCACCTGCGAATTAAGCGTTTAGTACAATTTATCTTCGCAGACCCTATCTATCATAACGCGCTAAAGAATTGCGCGGCACGGTTATGCCGCGCCCTGCGTAGAGTAAACCATATGTGTAGCAGAACGGTATCTGACACTGCGAATAGGTAAAGAAATGGGAGCACACTGTGCTCCCCTACGGTAGAAAAAATCCTCTGCCGTTCCTTTATAGTCTCAGTTCTCCCATCACCACCGTGCCCTCCAAGGGAAAAGGGGAGATTTACAAGAGGGTGGAAAACCGCAGGTTGTCTACCCTCTTGTACGCCCGCGCGGCGTCAGCGCACTCCCCGCCGCGGGGCGCGGCAAATCCCCGCCGTCCGCAGACGGCGAATCCCCTCGCTTAAAGTAAGCGAAAAACTCACAAATCCTGAATATTCATCTTCTCGATCTGCTTTTTGCGGTTCATCCCTCTGCGGCAGAGGAAGTAGATCACCAGCAGCACGATGGTCGGCATGGAGATAACGAGCAGCGTCAGCACCGTGTTGAGCACCGTCACGAACACGTCATACGAATCCACTCCGCCAACCGCATTGTCAGCCACCGAGGTCATCACCACATTCGTCACCACGTTCAGCAGGATGAACAGCTCCCCCGAAAACGTGATGGCAGGCAGTACCAGTCCCGGCAGTTTACTCTCCCGTCTGGAAAGATAGACCTGCAAAATAATCATTGTCGCGACAAACGCGATCAGAAAAATCAGCGAAATAATTGTAGAAACCGTTGCAATCAGCATTATTTATTCCCCTCTCTCAGCTTTTTGTACTCGTTGATGAGCAGCTTCGCCGTGTCAAAATCCAGCTTGTCCTTGACCGCAAGACGCTTGATGAGCGCGATATACGGCTCCTCGTCCGCCTGCTCGCCAAGCCTGATCTTCTGGATCAGACGGTCCAGACGCAGGCGCACGGTCGGGTAGGTCACGCCGTAAATGCCCGCGACCTCCTTGAGCGAACCCGACGCCAGCACGAATTTTTTGATGAACGACACGTCCTCCTCGTCCAGCGATGCAAGCCACTCCGGCATTACCTCGATTGCCACGGCTATCACTTCCTTTCATTGTAACTTCATTATAATATTAAATTATATTAAAGTCAATCTTTAATTTTATCAAAGTCCGGAAATAAAAAAACGGCACACCGGGAGATTCACTCCGGTATGCCGTTTGCTGTTTCTTACTTACTTTTCTACTCGTTTCTGGAACGCCAGACGTTCTCCGCGCCCGTTCTCCAGCTCAATGACACCGCAATAGGTATAGCCGAGCTTGTTCAGCAGACCCTGCATGGGCTTGTTGTTCGCGTGCGTGTCGATGCGGATGTTGCCGCACTGCTCCATGCACCAGTTCATGCAGAACGAAGCCGCGCCGTGCGTGCCCTTAGCCGCCGCGATACGGTGAACAACGCCGTACGGTGCATCGTCCAGCCAGGCCCCGCCGCGAATGACGCGGTAGGTCGGCTCGCCGTCGGTCGTAAACGCAAAGGTCGCTGCGATTTTGCCGTTGTCCTCGCAGACGTAGCTGCGGTGCAGTGCAAGATCCTTGTCCAGCATTTCCCGCGTCGGGAATCTGTCTCCCCACTGATCGGGATTGCCGTTTTCGCGCATAAATGCCCGCGCGTCCGCAAAAATTTCCTGCATCGCCGGAAGATCCTCCGGCCGGGCGTGTCGAATCTGCATTGTTATTCCTCCTTCAGCCATTCCGCGCAGAGCGCCTGCCAGCGGTTGATATGCCGGTCGGGCACGCGCCCTTTCATCGGGTCGGCTGTCTCCAAATCCGCGAGCGCGAGTCCGTGCACGCCATGCGGGAACAGGTGCAGCTCGTGGCTGATGTTTTCTCGGCGCAAAGCCGCCTCGAGCAGCAGCGTGTTCTCGACCGGAACGGTCGCGTCCGTCAGGGTGTGCCACAAAAACGTGCGCGGCATGTGCGCAGAAACCAGCGTTTCGAGCGAAAACCTCTGCTGTTCCGCAGCATTTTCGCCTGCCAGACGCACAAAGCTGCCGCGATGCGCATACACTCCCGCCGAGACCACCGGATAGCACAGCACCGCCGCATTCGGTCGGTGCGCCTGCAAATCCGTGCCCGCAGGAAACCAGTCTGCGTCGTGCCACGTCGCCGCCAGCAGTCCCGCCAGATGGGCGCCCGCCGAAAATCCGCCGACCGCAATGCGGTCTGCCGCGATGCCGAGCTGTGCCGCGTGTTCTCTCACCCAGGCAACAGACGCGGACAGCGTGTGCAGCGGCTTCACGCCAAGCGGCACCTCCGTGCAGTCGTACTCGAGCACGAACGCTTCCACGCCGTCCCGCGCGAATGCACGCGCGACCGGTGCGCCCTCCCGGATGGAGCAGTATTCGTAGCCGCCGCCCGGGCACAGGATGAGCGCAGGCTTATTCCGTCCGGCCGGTGCCGGAAAATGTGTCAAAACGCCATGATCGAGCCGCAAAACCTCTTTCATCGCGCACCTCACACGTTGTAGCGGTTGCGGATATCAATGCACGCAAGAATGCGGTCGGTCTCCGGCTTTTCGCCTGCCAGCAGGTAGTCCATGAGCAGTTCGATCGGACGTGCCCCCTGCAGGGCGGCATCCTGATCAATCAGGAAGTCGATGAGTCCGCGGCGGACATTCTCCGCATTTGCCGGAATCAAGTCGTGGCAGATCAGGTGCACCTTGCCCTGTAAACCCAGTTCACGCAGCGCGTCGCACGCGCCGAGCTGACCGTTTACCGAAACGTACACACCGCGCAGCGACGGATACTCCTTCACGGCGCGGCACACAATATCATGCGCCAGCTGCTGATCGTCACCGCAGGTCTGCGGCGGCAGCAGGCTCAAACCGGGAAAATTTGCGGCAGCCTCGGTCTGAAAGCCGTCCACACGCTGCTGATGTGACCAGTTGTTTTCCTGACCGGCAACCAGCAGGACTTCCCCGTGACCGGCGAGCAGCAGGTCCATCAGACCGGCGCTCATGCGTCCGCACGCGAAATTGTCCACGCCGACATAGCACAGGCGGCCCGAGTCCGGCAGATCCGAGTTGAAGGTAACGACCGGCATGCGCCCGGACAGCTCCTGAATACGGGCGCGTATCCGCTCGTCCTCCGCCGGAGAAAGCGCGATGCCCTGCACGCCTGCCTCGAGCAGCTCGTCGATCACGTCCAGCTGCTGCTGTGCGTCGATGCCCTCAAGCGGCCGCACAAGGACCTCTGCGCCGGTGGTGGTAAAGTGCGCCGATGCGCGTTCGATCTCCTCAAATACCGTGTGCATGAACATGGTCTCGACCGACTGGACGATCACGCCGATCCTGATCGGGTTTTTCGCGCGTGCCAGCATGCGTCCCGCACGGTTCGGGCGGTAGCCTCGCTCTGCCGCAATGCGGCGCACGCGTGCCGCAACCTTGGGATCGACGCGTCCTCTGTCGTTAAGTGCCCGATCCACCGTACCGCGGGAAACGCCCGCCAGCGCAGCGATCTCTGCCAAAGTGACTGCCATGAATTTTCGCTCCTACATACCGCGTTGCGCGGTGTCATTCCAAAGGCACCACCACACAATTGGACTGCGGTGCTTTGTGGAAATTTTGCGCTCTGACTTTGTTACGATTTCCTGCAATACATCAAGTATTGCTGCGAAACCGTGCCGCGTCAGAACACAAACTTTACTCACAAATCACTCTTGTCCAATTATGTGGTGTTACCTTTTTATTTTACACGTTTTGAACGAAAATTGCAAATGCAAATCAGTGAAATCGACAGAAATCGGTCAGTCGTCCAGCAGTTCGCCCTTGATGGAAATGGTCTTCACCTGCCATGGCAGCAGCTTGCCGCAGTTCTGCAGCGCGGTGCGGACGGCGTATTCCAGTCCGCCGCAGCACGGCACCTCCATGCGGACAACGGTTACGCTTTTGATGTTGTTCTGACGGAGGATTTCGGTCAGCTTCTCGCTGTAATCCACATCATCCAGCTTGGGACAGCCGACGAGCGTTACCTTCCCCCGGATAAAATCCTGATGGAAGTTTGCGTACGCGTAAGCGGTGCAGTCTGCCGCGATGAGCAGGTTTGCGCCGTCAAAATAAGGCGCATTCACCGGCACGAGCTTGATCTGCACCGGCCACTGGCGCAGCTGGCTCGGCATCGGAATGAACGAGGCCGGCTGATTGACCGGGGCGTGTTCAATGCTCCGCGCCATGCTGCCCGGGCATCCGGTGTGCGGCTGAGATTTTGCCTGCATATTGGCCTGCACAGCGGCTTCGTCGTAAGCGGCGGCTTCGCGCTCGACGAACGAGATGGCGCCGGTCGGGCAGACCGGCAGGCAGTTGCCGAGGCCGTCGCAGTAGTCGTCGCGGAGCAGAGCGGCTTTGCCGTCCACCATGCCGATGGCGCCCTCGTGGCAGGCGTGGGCGCACAGGCCGCAGCCGTTGCATTTTTCTTTGTCGATTTCGATAATTTTGCGAATCATAATGTTTTCTCCTTATATATCCTGTTTCTTGTTTTGAGATGGTTCCGCTGGGGCCAGCGTGGGCCGCCTACCCGGCGGGGGCACAAGAGGGTAGACACCAAGGTTTCCACCCTCTTGTGAATCACCCCTTTC